>Ga0154838_1010_pt2 | contig 16057 bp, 14 predicted proteins | sample Rifle2008BG16ft_FD_116142 | JGI IMG/M metagenome (GOLD analysis project Ga0154838, IMG submission 116142) | Deltaproteobacteria bacterium RBG_16_48_10 | reverse complement strand
TCAGGAATTGGAACGCAAATTATTTCTCAAAAAAACTTACTGTGAGGTCTTACATCTTAAACTTAGAGCGATTATTGCCCGTGAACGGCTACCCGCTTTTTTACCACCTCCTGTCTATTACTTTTCGTGGCCCCAATTGTTGTGAAATATTTTTTCATGTAGAATGAACCTTCAAGGTTCATGCCGAAGAGTTTCATACCCTCGGCTCTGTCAGCTTTGGCAAAATCACGACAGTTCACGGTAATTCAAGTGAAACTTTTCAAATCTCCATCATCTATTAATGAAACTCAAAAGTGTAAAGGATTCTACAAAAGTTCTAAATCCGTTCCCTTAACACGTGGATTTTAAGAAAGGCCGGGCTTACCGAAAATTCATCCTTTTATTGAAAGGAAAAAGCCTTGTCGGAATTGTTTATCTTACAATACTCCTGATACCTTTTTTGTCAATACAAAAATGAGATTGTGAAAATTATCTTCATCTGATTCTTTGTAATGTGTAAACAGATGTCAAATGGCGTAAAAAATAGCACTCTTGGCAATAAGAAACCCAACTAATTTTGTTGATTATTACCTGAAGTGGTGTGTTTTTGGTGGCAAAATCTAAAAGTCACGAGTTCGCGAAGTAATCCCCCTTTCCCCCAATCCTGCCAGTCCCGATACTGATTCAATGCTTCCACCCAAACCTATAGTCGGACGGAATACAGATTGTTATTGATTACCATTCGAAAGAGATAACTTTTGATTTGAGTTGCTCGTTTTATAGCTGTGGCTGCTGGAGTGAGCGGTTAAGATGTTAAAGGAGGGTGAACTTGTACTGAAATGTCACTGTCCAAGAAAGTCTGTTTTCTTGATGGAGGAATGCACTTTCTTCAGAGCTGCTTTTTAACGGGTGACAACAAATTTCTTCTGCTTCACCCTAAAACTTAAAGGGAAGCGGGGAATCCCCCGCTCCCCCGAGATGTTTTACTATGGAATGGTAAAGTAGCACCAATCAGTGAAAGGATTATTTTGTGATTTACCCGGTGGGTTCAAGGCCTTAACCTTTGCCCTCGCCTCACCAGACAGCTGATCAGGAGGAGTTAAAGGATCATTATCAATATCATAGACGAAGTCAGTGAAAAGCACATCAAGGTCAGAGTCTCCCATAAGCCCACCGTCTGTCCTGTCGCTGGTTCCAAAAGATAGCTTTACTATAATGCCTTCATCCCATATACCATCAATCAGAACCTCTACATCAACCGAATACTTTTTCGCTCCTATAACATCGTCCCAATCAAAAGGAACAGAGTCTCCATCGGGGATACAGGTTAACCCTGTTGGTGCAGGAAGTGTAGGTGTCGAAGTAGCCATTGCCCAGGACCCGAACATCAACGTGATTCCCGCAATAAGACTTATCAAAATAGTTTTCTTCATTGTTTCCTCCTTTTTAAGAGTTTTAGTTTTCTTGAAAAGAAACCTTAGTAGAAATTCTTTTTCACCCCCTTCCAAAAATTATTATGATATGATTAAGCAAAAATTGTACCAATTTTTAAAAATGAATTAGCGGAAAATGAAAAGAAATAGAAAGAAAACTTTTCCAAAATTATGTTTTGGTTTATGCAAGAAAGTTATATTTTGGGTCAAATTGTCAATAGGAACTTGATTGGTTGGAGAAGAGAAATTCACCTCATATCCTATTTCATCCTTTGTAAATCGATACTTTTTGTTTCATTATTTCTTTTAACCTCCATTTTCATTTCCTCCTGTCGAGATTCCTTGCCAGAGGAGGGGCCAGAATATCCCCTCCTCTCCGTTGGAACCCTCTGCGGAGGGCTGGCAAGGTGTCCTATCCAAAATTTTTCAAATGTAAACCACAGGCCGATGGCAAACCTGGCAATATGGAGAGTTATTTTTGATGTCATCATCCACTTCTTCTCGTGGAGTAGGATTTAATCCACAAAGACCATATCCTTTTTCCTTCGGTTCCTTGGAAATTTTAGTTTTGTCTGTATCAAGAATGAGATCCTCTTCAACGGCCTGTTCTAAACTAAAGGGTGTGCCATCTGGATTTTCAGTCGGCTAATACATCGAAAACAAGCAATTCGTTGGTCTGTTCGGGGTTCGTAAATCCAGACTCCTACTACCTCCACTTCCTTATTTTCAATGCGCTTGACCAATAAATTTTCGTAGTAATTTTTCATTTCAATGTTCTTCCTTAATTGCGAATTCTTGATTTTTGCAGTCCATGGGTGAACCTAATTTCCACCCTCCCTAAACAACATTTTGAACTCGATCAATTTCTGACGCCATGCCATCCTCCTTTCTCCCTCCTCAAATTTCCAGGCTTCTCTTCTCCGAGAAGTTGATCAAAAATTGGTTACGGCCAAATCCATTCCGCCTGTCACTTTGAAAAAGAAAAGCCTCAACCGGATGATTGAATAATTTCGTCCGAGTGAGGCTTTTTGATACTAAAGCTATGTTTGGCGAAAACTTCGCCTTTGAGCTTGAAGCGAATTATCTTAGCGGTGCTAACTACATCTTCTTCCTCTGTGGATAAGGTCAATACTTTATGGCGAATGACCCCTGGACTCCCTACGGGGAAGTCTTCTGGAGTCTTTCGGCAATCCAAACCTTGATAATCGATTGCCGGGTTATCCCGAGACGTCGGGCTTCCTTATCCAGAGATTGGATCATCCACGTAGGGAGATCGACATTTATCCTCTTTTGTTCCCGACCGGGCCTGCTGGCCCGAGAGAGATCCAAATTTTTTAATACATCCTCTCCTCTATCAAATTTCTTATCAAGTTCTTTAGCCTTCATAAATCTCTATCTCCTCGTTCCTTGATCGCCGCGCAGAAATGATACGGATCTTTTCACCCCTATAAGTAAAAATAACTGACCAGTACTTCTCCCCGATTTTCCCTATTAATAGGGATCTTGGTTCATCTTCGGTCCGCGCTGGAATCTCGATTCGTTCAGGATCTTCCCAAAGCCGTTGAACTTCGACAAAGTCGATCCCGTGTTTTTCCCTATTTTTTCTACTCTTGCGGTCATCAAATTCGAATTCCATATTTGTACATTAATTATACCATTTCTACTCATATGTCAATAGAGAGAAAATGGCACTGGAAAGAGAGAGGAGGTGAGGAGAAAAGAAATCCCGAAACAATCCTGAACTAAATTCAGGACATTATCCGGGATGACAAGAAGGGAGGGCAACACTCTTGATGTCTATTTGATGTAGTATCCGGAGACTCTCCATTTGCCGTCTTTATCTAACATAGGAGTTATTGTTTCAATGGCTGACTTCTTTTTTTCAAACTGTGTTTCGTACCGAATTACAACATATTCTCCATCCGGAGCTCCAGGAAGGGTCTTTGTGTATTGTTTCGATTTCAATTTTCGGCTTATAACTTTTCCAAGAGGGGATCGCGCCCCCTTCAGTGAATCCGAAAGCTGTTCCTTGGTCACGGCATTTCTAAGATATTCTGCAGCCTGATCCCAGCTTTCAGGATACTTTCCAGCATCCACGAGAGATAACCAGGCTACAGAGGATGTTACGGCTGCCTTCTCAGCAGTCGGGTTGGCAAGGATGGGTCTGGGAAAAATAAGCCCCACAAATAAAATGAATACAACGCTCAACCCTTTTGCTGTCATGGAAGTCTCCTTTAACTTTTTTCTAAATAACGTTTGATTGCCTTGAACTGGCTTCTCCCGTCGAGGCCTGCTTCCTTCATCACCATGTTCGCCTGTCCGCTTCCGAGGTAATGTCCTTTTTGGAAGGGATGAAGGATCATCCGCCGGCCGCGCTCGGAACGGACCCAGCGGTACATCGTGGGTAGCGTAAAACCCGTTATCCCCATCGCTTTTTGTGCGATCTTTTCAGGATAGATCCTTTCCTGCTGGGAGGGAGGTAATAAATCAAATAACTCGGCGCTGGCTACGTAATAGACATTGAGGTCGATTCCTTCCTTTTCAATGAGCGGAAGTGCTTCCTCAATAAAGGCATAACCCACTTCACTTCCCTGCAGGACCACTGTTCCGTCGGGTCTCTTCCCCTTTGCGCTACGAAGGAGATACACGCCGGTGGTTGCACTGGCGACAGGCGCAAGGCCTGAAGCCTTTCGATCAATCACCTTCTCATTGGGGCGGGTCACAAAAGGCGCAATGATTGCCGGCCGTTTAGCAAGGGCGGCTGAGATCAGGATCCAGATCTCCTGAGGGTCCCATGGGGTAAGGGTGATCATGGTCCCTCGAGGGAAGTTCTCCTGTAAAAGCTGTAGCGGCTGGGGATCGGCATGAGTCGGGCCGTCCTCGCCCGTTTTTAGGCCTGCATGGGCGCATACCAGGATAATGGGCCGATAGGGCTCTTTACTGATCAAATGACGAGCCTGGTTTCCGATGGCGTGCAGCCGTGCAGCAATGTGTCCGAGGGGTGCAAGAAAAGCCCCGTAGGAGGAACCGACACCAATGTTGTGTCCAAAACTAGAGATGCCACTCAGGGTTGCAGTGATGGCATCCTCACAGATGCCTCCGATGGAGAGCAGTCTGGCCTCCGGGTTCGTCACCGCATTGAAATAACCTTCCGGGAAACCTTTTCCGATCGTATTGACACTCGTTGAACCAAGCAGGTCCGCAGCGGCTGAGAGCAAGGTACCCTTGCTGGCCTTATTATAGTAATTCAGGACACGGCCCAGTTCTGCACGAAGGGTCGTCACTGTGTTAGGAGCCAGTTTGAGTTCTTCAGGGATAGCCTTTCCTCCCTTGGAAGCAGTCTCATAGACAACGTTAATAATAGGGTGATTTGCTCTGGGCTTCCGGTTTCGCTTATTCAAACGGTCCCGAGCCTCGACAAGCCTTTCGGCTAACATTTGGATAACCGGATGGCTTTTCTCCAGCTCGGCCCTGATCGTTGTTAAGGCCTCCCAGAAACATTCTTCCAAGATTTCTGCCTCCTTGCCCGCTTCGCAACGCTGATTGGCAGCCTCACATTTTGGAAGGGTATATTCTGTTCCCTTAAGAAATGGCTTGAGAGCTTCATAGAAACCATCAGCACATAGCTTATGTCCAGCACCGTGAGACGCCTTGCCTTCAAGGCCATATTGCCAGCCTTTCACAGTCCGGTAGACGATGGCTGTTGGCTGGCCATTGTCGATCGTGTGGGCCTTGCGTTGGGCTGCCAGAATCTGCTGGAAGTCTCTTCCTTCAGGGACCCAGACGACGTTCCAGTCATGGAGGTAAGCCAGCTCCATTGGATTCCACTGCACATACTCGCCAGGAATCTCTCCATCACGGCAGACACGGTTTGAGTCGATCGATGCCTGGTTCCAATCCACATGGAGGATGACGTTCCTGAGAGAAGAAGTCCCAGCAGCAGCCAAGGCTTCATAGGCCCGTCCCGGTGTCATCCCGCCTTCTCCTTCAACAATGTGGACATAGGGCGCATCTTTGCCATAATAATCCAAAGCACCCCAGGCAAGGCCGATGGAACTTCCCAAACCAACGCCGGACGCACCCGTGGAGAGACGGACAAAGGGTGTGGCGGGTGTGGGATGGCCATCGAGAGGCTTGACATGTAACTTCTTAATAAGCGGGGTTCTGGCGGTAGGGTTTCTGCGAAATCCCAAAAGATCCTCCAGTCGAAACTGATAACGTTCCTCGGAAGGGAGAAGGTCCGGCTTGCCGATGCGCATTATCTCGTTTCGCAAGGCCCACAGAGAATAGAGACCCAGGGCCTTGTGACCTGCTGCATAGGAGATAATATCGGTATCTTCCCGGTCTGGCTGAGAGACATCATAATCGAGGGCATCAAAGAGGATGCCCATGACGAATCGGCCGGATGAGATAGATCCTCCGGGATGGCCTGAGGTGGGGACATAGTTAAAAAGCATCGTACAGAGAGAGCGGTAGATGAGATCGAAGCGTTCAAGACGTTGTACCGCCTCCAGAGAGAGGGGTGGATCTCCTTTCTTCATCTCATCAAGAATATCGATGTAGACTCCTCTTCTTAGTCCAAACGTGAATGTCATCTCTCTGCTCCTTTCTTTGCTTAGAAAATAATTTTCAAATCCCCCCAACCCGCCTTTGCTAAAGGGGGGCGAGGGGGGATTACAAAATTCCCTCAAACATCTGAGAAGCATGGAAAGAACTCCGGACAAAGGGGCCGGAGGCCACCGATTTAAAACCCATTGCTTCTCCGATCCTTCCCAATTCTTCAAATTCCTCAGGTGGAATATAGCGAACGACCGCGAGCCGGTCCGGACGGGGCTGAAGATACTGTCCGATCGTCAGGAAATTAACTCCTACTTCTCTCAGGTTTTCCATGAGATTTAATAGCTCGCTTCGATCTTCTCCCAGGCCAAGCATGAATCCTGATTTAGTCAGAATCTCCGGGGAATACTCTTTCGAACTTTTCAATAAGCGGAGGGACCTTTGGTAATTGGCCTGAGGTCGAACCAGAGGATAGAGGCGTAGTATGGTCTCAACGTTATGATTTAGCACATCTGGTTTTTCCTTCAATACCGCAGCTAAGGAAACGGGGTCACCCTGAAAATCAGGAATCAAGACTTCAACCCTTATCTTCTGATCCAAGGCACGAATGACATGAATAACTTCGGCATAATGAGAGGCTCCACCATCCGGCAGATCATCCCGGGTCACGGAGGTAATGACAACATATCGAAGCCCCATCTCCTTGATTGCCTGGGCCACCCTTTCCGGCTCTTTTCGATCCAATGAGGAAGGCGCTCCATGCTCTACGGCACAGAAGCCGCAATTTCGTGTGCAGATTCTTCCCAGGATGAGAATCGTTGCCGTCCCTTTCGAGAAACACTCCCCCAGGTTCGGACAACGAGCCTCTTCACAGACCGTGTGGAGAGTGGTTTCCTCAAGGATCGATTTGACCTTCTGGATCTCCTGAATCGGAGGGATCCGCTTTTTCAGCCAAGGAGGTTTTGGCATCATCGCAAATTGTAAAGTAAAAAATGTAAAACACAAAATGAGAATGTATTTATGAAAAGATCGTTAGGCTCGGATGTTCCAAGAATTTCCAATTTTCAATTTAATATTTGCATTTCACATTGATGTTTATTTCTGCCCCCGCAGCGGCTTGGGAAGATGGATCGCTGCTCCATTAACATCCAGGACCGCTTCTTTTAATGCCTCTGGAAGGGTTGGATGGACTTGAACGAGCCTGGTGAATTGCTTAGCCTTTACTCCCTCGTTCATCATCGTAGAAGCGGTGGAGATAAGGGTACTCGCCTCCGGACCAATGATGTGAATTCCCAGGATCTCATCGGTCTCCCGATCCGCAACCACTTTGATCAGGCCTTCCGTCTCTTCAGAGACTATCGCCTTTGGATTGGACCGGAATGGAAAACGGCCAATTTGGATCTCTCCTCTAGCTCTGGCTTCTCTTTCGGATAGGCCAATCGACGCTATCTCTGGGTAGGTAAAGATGCAGGCAGGGATCTGTAAATTCTCCATCTCTCGACCGATGCCCATCAGGTTCTCGGCAGCCACAATTCCTTCTTCTGAGGCAATATGGGCCAGCATCATGCCACCGATGGCATCTCCAATGGCATAAATCTGCGGTGCAGTGGTCCCCATCCGCCGATTGACTTTAATGCCAGAGGGAGAAACCTCCACTCCTGCCCTTGAGAAGCCGAGTTTCAGGTTGGGAACTCTTCCCACGGACAGAAGCAATTTTTCAACCACGACTTCTCTCATTCCCTGTGGTGTTTTCAGAGTGACTTTCAATCCTTCTCCTTGAGGATGGATCCCCTCCATCGAGGACTTGGGATAAACCATCACACCGTCCTTTTCAAAGATCCTGAGGAGATTCCGGACCAGCTCTCCTTCGAGACCAGGAAGGATACTTTCGAGAATTTCGACAATCGTCACTTTCGATCCTAAGGCGCTAAAGAGGGCAGCAAACTCAACACCAATATAGCCTCCGCCTACAATAAGGATCTCTCGAGGAACCCTCCTGATCTCCAGAATCTCATCGCTGGTAATGATCTTATCTCCATCCGGAGCGAGATGGGAAAGGACCTTTGTACGTGAACCCGGAGCCAGGATGATTCCATCTGCGTCGATGGTCTCCTCTGTTCCATCTCGATTCAGAAAAACGATTTGATTCGTGCCCAAAAGATCTGCCTGGCCATATTTAATGGTGATTCGATGGGATTGAAGAAGCAGCTCCACCCCTTTCACCATCTCATCAACCACCTTTCTCTTTCGTTCCATCATCGAATCAAGAGGGTTGAAGTCCTCCGGTAAAAGGGGGTGAAAGATTGGAGACCGTTTCAGGGAACGAAGGAGTTTGCCATCCGAAAGAAGTGCCTTTGTGGGAATACAGCCCCGGTTGAGACAGGTGCCTCCAATTCTGTCCCTTTCCACCAGGGTGACCCTGCCTCCTAACTGGGCAGCCCGGATCGCTGCCACGTAACCACCCGGACCACCACCGATCACCACGACCTTCTTCTGGCCCATTACTCAGCCCTTAGTCTCTATTGAACCCCTCACCCAATCCCTCTCCCCTCGGGGGCTGTGTCGCAATATGAAAAAACCGGCTTTTTGGAAAAGGGGGAGAGGCGGCCGGGTGGAAAAGATTTAGAGCGGTTACCTTTCGCCGTTCGGATTCAGGCGTGCCAAGCGTATGAAAAAATTGGATTTTATACAGGCGTCGATTTCCCATAAACTAAAAGATCCGCATTCTAAAGCTTTGGAACCCGATTGCCTCTCCCCTCGGCTTCCGATTACAACATAGTCTCCACGGAAGAGGGGAAAGTCGAGGGGAAATTCGATCCACTTAGAATTTCCTCAATCTTCTTTTCTTCCCAGGTTCGTTCAAAAACCTTCTTGAAATGGAAACAAATTTTCTCTATCATCTCATTTCGCGAAATCTTCCTACCGAGGAGTTTTCCCGTGGAGGTCATCTTAACCCCTTCGAGGCCGCAGGGATGGATCAGATCAAAATATCTCAAATCAGTCTCATAGTTGAGTGCAAAACCATGAAAGGAGACCCACCGCTTGATGGCCACTCCAATCGAGGCAATCTTTTCTCGATCCACCCAGATCCCCCGATTGAGCGCATCTCTTTTTCCTTCAATTCCAAAATCTTTCAAAACCCGAAGGATTACTTCCTCAAGTTGATCCACGAATCGGACAAGACGATACCCATATTCCTTTAAATTCAGAATCGGATAACCGACAATTTGTCCGGGACCATGGTAGGTCACATCTCCACCTCGTTCCACATGGAAAATGGGGACCTTCCTTTTCTCCAATTCATCAGGGGTGGCGATCAGGCAGGAGCGGTTTCCGCGTCTTCCCAGGGTAATTACGTGAGGGTGCTCGAGAAGGAGTAACAGGTCTGGCAATTCTCCTTCGACTCGCTTTGACCACAGTTGGTGCTGAAGCTCCCAGGCCTTCTCATAATCGATTAAACCCAGATCTACTATGTATCCCTTATGATCCATCGTTGGGCTGTCGACCTTTGGTATCATGTAGAATTATCGCAAAAGACCCACAAAATATGTGCCCTCCCCACCGTCCACCCCACCCGTACCCTCCCCCGTCAAGAGACTGTGACGTAATTCGCCGTTCTCCCTTCGACACGCTCAGGACGAACGGCTAAGTAATCGATTCTTAATGTGCCATGGTCCGTTCGTGGTGAGCCTGTCGAACCATTAACGGACTTACGACACAGCCTCCAAAGGGGAAGGATAATCTTTGGGCATTATCTTCTAAGCAATAACCAAATTGGGTAATTGGAATTCATTTGGAGCTTGAGATTTGGTTATTGGATTCTTATTCTTCCTTCCATCTCAACTTCGGTTTTCTGGCGGCCAGGACCTCATCCAGTCTCCTCACTTTGACCCTTTGGGGAGCCTGCCGGAGAAGGTCAGGATTCTCCCGGGCTTCTTTTGCAATCTCGATCATCGTCTCGACAAATTGATCCAGGTTCTCTCTGCTCTCCGTCTCCGTGGGCTCTATCATCAGAGCCCCCTTGACGACCAGGGGAAAGTAGATCGTCGGCGGATGATACCCATAATCGATCAGTCTTTTCGCAATGTCGAGCGTGGAAACATGATATTTCTCCTGCAACCGGTCAGTGAAAACACACTCATGCATGCAGGACCGATCATAGGGTAGATCGTAATGATCTTTCAACCTCTTCATCAGGTAGTTGGCATTGAGCACTGCCATCTCACTGGCCCTCTTGAGACCCTCTGGCCCCATGGAGAGGGCATAGGCATAGGCCTTGAGGATGACACCGAAATTTCCGTAGAAGGCCTTTACCTTTCCAATGCTCTGCGGCCGGTCATCATTCAGCCGGAAGGTCTCTCCCTCTTTCTCAATCACCGGGACGGGAAGATAAGGGGCCAGTTCCTTCTTGATCGCCACCGGACCTGCCCCTGGGCCTCCTCCGCCATGAGGCGTTGAAAATGTTTTGTGAAGATTGATATGAAGGACATCTACCCCGATCTCTCCCAGTTTCACGATTCCCATCAGGGCATTGAGATTGGCTCCATCACAATAAACAAATCCTCCTTTGAGATGGACAATCTCCGCAATCTCCTTCAGGTTTTCCTCGAATAGGCCCAAGGTATTCGGATTGGTCACCATAATGGCAGCCACTTCCTCATCCATCAACTCTACCACCTGTGCCGGACCGATCACGCCTCTTTCATTCGATTTGATCTCCACCATCTGAAAAGAGGCGATGGTAGAGGTTGAACAGTTCGTTCCATGGGCTGTGTCAGGAACCAGAACCTTTCTTCTTTTCTCACCCCGAGCCTGTAGACAGGCCTTGATCATCATGATCCCGGTCAGTTCGCCGTGAGCTCCTGCAGCCGGCTGGAGGGTGACCCGATCCATGCCCGTCACCTCGGCAAGAAACCCTTCAAGTTCATACATCAGCCTCAAGACCCCCTGGCAGAGGTCTTTAGGGGTATAGGGGTGGAGAAAAGCAAACCCTTTCAATCTGGCAATCTCCTCGTTCACCTTTGGATTGTATTTCATCGTGCAGGAACCCAGTGGGTAAAAACCGCTGTCAACACCGTAGTTCCATTGAGAGAGCCGGGTGAAGTGCCGAACCACATCAACCTCACTTAGCTGGGGAAACCCCTTTAATTCCTTACGCAGAAATTGAAAGGGGATGAAGCTCGTCGCTTCAACCTCTTCCACATCCCACCGAGGCAGGGAATAACCCTGTCTTCCTTCTCCTCCCTGTTCAAAGATCAGAGGCTCATCCTGAATCAGTCCAGTATCCCTCTTTGTCTTCATGGCACACTCTCTTTTCGTTAAATCCTGAATTTCAGGTGTCAAATCGATGAACTCGTAAAAAATGAAAAAACAGTTAGAAAATGTCATGCTGAACTTGGTTCAGCATCTAATAAAATCGAGAAATTACGAGACCCTGAAATCCTTAGATCCTGAATCAAGTTCAGGACCTGGTTCAGGGTGACAAATTAGGACTTTCTGCGAGACTATGAAGCTTTACTTCTTTGAACTTTGACCTTCATTTGACACTTGGATTTTGAAATTTGGATTTATTACTTTAGTGTTTTTTCAAGAGTTTTGGCCCAGTGGTCAATCTCCTCTTTGGGATTCAACTCTGTGACCGTCACCAGGAGGTGTTGTTTGAGCTCTGGATAAAATTTAGCCAAGGCTAAACCGCCTAAAATCCTCTCTTTCTTCAACCTCTCCAACACTTTTTCCGGATCTCCTTCGATCTTTAGAACAAATTCATTAAACGTGGGAGACGAAAAAGCCAGCTTGCAATCTCGAACCCTCGATATGACCTTCTTTGCATACTCAGCCTTGCTCAGGTTCATCTGGGCTAACTCTTCCAGTCCTTTCTTCCCAAAGCAAGAGAGGAAGACCGTTGCCATCAGGGCACAGAGCCCTTCATTCGTGCAGATATTCGAGGTGGCTCGTTCTCGTCGAATGTGTTGTTCTCTTGTGGCCAGAGTGAGGACAAAGCCTCTCTTCCCCTCCAAATCGACGGTCTCACCCACCAACCTTCCCGGCATGGTACGAACAAACTTTTCCCGGGTCGTAAAGATTCCTAAGTAAGGCCCTCCAAAAGAGGGAGAAATACCCAGACTCTGGCCTTCGCCTGCGACGATATCGGCTCCGAGTTCTCCAGGGGGCGCCAGAATTCCATAGGCGATGGCCTCGCTAAATCCTGCAATCAATAATCCCCCGAATTGATGGACCTTTTCTCCCATCCTTGGGAGATCTTCAATGATCCCAAAAAAGTTCGGGCTTTGGACCACCACGGCACTGACGTCTCCATCGAGAAGGGCAGCTAAAGCCTTCCCATCGGTTCGGCCTTCGTCCTGATGATAGGGAATTAGGATGATCTCCTGTTGATCAGGATCGATGTAGGTTTGGATCACTTTTCGATACTCAGGGTGAACCGTTTGCGAGAGGAGAACCTTCTTCCGTCTCGTGACCCGGTGGGCCATGAGCACCGCCTCTGCGAAACTGGAGGCCCCGTCATAGAGCGAGGCGTCTGAAACCTCCATTCCGGTCAACTGGCACATCAAGGTCTGATACTCAAAGATGGCCTGAAGCGTCCCCTGGCTGATCTCGGGTTGATAAGGCGTATAGGCCGTGTAAAACTCGGAACGGGAGATCAGGCTGGGAACGACCGCAGGGATGAAGTGCCGGTAAGCCCCTGCTCCCAGAAAGTGGCTCCAGTGATCTCCTGAAAATAGGCCCGATTGAAGATCTTGGAGATGGAGCATCAGGTCAGGTTCTGACAGGGCCGGAGGGAGGTTGAGGAGTTTCGAAAGCCTGTATTCCTTGGGAATTGATCCGAAGAGGTCCTCCACTTTCTTCAGACCAATGGTCTCGAGCATTTTTTGACAATCCTCTTCTGTATGAGGGATGTAACGATTCGAATTTCCCATCTATTCTTCCTCCGGTAAAGTTCCCTGATAGGCTTTCGCCGAAAGGAGCTCTTTCAGCTCTTCTTTATTCTCGATCTCCATCTTCACCATCCATCCCTTTCCATACGGGTCTTCATTGACGAATTGTGGATGATCCTTGAGTGCTGAGTTCGTCTCCACAATCCTGCCGGTGACCGGGGAAAAGAGATCGGCCACGGTCTTCACGGATTCGACCACTCCAAGGCTATCCCCTTTTTTGAATTTTGAGCCGGTCTCAGGCATCTCAACATACACAATATCTTTCAGCTGGCTCTGGGCATAGTCCGTAATCCCAATCGCTACACGGCTACCTTCATCCTTTACCCACTCGTGACTATCTGTGTAAAACAAATCCTCTGGTAATTTCATCATAAACCCCTTTCACTCGTATTGCTTGAGAAGCACTTTGCTTGAGGCTGGAGGCAAAATCTTTTGCCTATTTCCTCAAGTCCCCGAGGGGGACGCTCCTCTTCCCTCAAACCTCTTAGTAGAGATGTTCTCCTTTCTCCAAAAAGAGCTTGAACCCTTTTTTGTCTTGAGAGGCTGCTGCTATCCGCTTTACCCCTTCCTTCAAAGATTCAATGTCTGTTGCGATGGATAGTCTCAAATAGTGGAGGTTTTCCGTCCCGATCCGACCAAAGGATTTGCGGTCCATGGTAGCCACCTGATATTCGAATAATAAAAACATTTGAAAGAGAGTCGAAGGACTTGTCTTCTGTCGAGTATCAGGAGGAAGGTTTTGGAATGCGTCCATGACTCCAAGTTTTTTGCAAACCCCGGTGATATTCGGAAACGCATAGAAGGCCCCTTTCGGTTTCTGGCAACGGATCCCTTCGATGGCATTCAGTCCTTCAACAACCAGGTCTCTTCTCTGCTGGAAGGCTTCGACCATATGACGGATGGCATCCCGGCTGAGAGGGGATTCAAGGCCAAGGCGAGCCCCTTCCTGGTTGTAGGCGGGGACACAGGAGAAATAATTGATATTGAGATTCTTGAATATCTCGGCCTCCTCCACTGTTGGGAAGAGGGCCCATCCGATTCGGCCTCCGGTCCATGAGAAGCTCTTTGAGGCGCCGCTGACGAGAACAGTGACCTTCTCCATTCCCGGAAAAGAAATGATGCTGTGATGCCTGCTTCCATCAAACAGGATGTCCTCGTAAACCTCATCAGAGAAGATGCGGATGTCTTTTGAGCACTTTTTCTGTATCACCCCTGCAATCTCTTGGAGTTGTTCCTGGGAGGCGACCCCTCCTGTAGGGTTTGACGGAAAGTTGAGATAGATCATCTTTGTCTTTGAGGTAATCACAGATGCAATATCATTCCCTGAGAGTGTGAAATTCTTTTCCTCTTTCAGATGGACGGGAACGGGTCTGGCCCCCACATAGTTAATGAAGGATTCGTATATCGGAAATCCTGGACTGGGATAGATCACTTCATCTCCTGGGTCACAATAGGTTTGTTGGCATAAACCGATGGGAGGTTTAGCGCCCGGAAAGACGACGACCCGTTCCGGCGTGGCCTTAATCCCCCGGGTGTCGCTCATATGCTTCGCTACCGCTTTCCGAAGAGAAAGGATTCCCTGGGGATCACAGTAATGGGTGTTATCGAGGTCAATCTGTCTTTTGACTTCTTCCTTGACGTGCTGGGGAATGGGAAAATCCGGTTCCCCCAGATTACATTTGATCACCTTCTTCCCCTGGTCCTCGATCAACCTGATTTGGGGTCCAATCTTAAAGGCATTCTCTGTATCTAACAAACCAACTCTTTTAGCCAGCAATCCCATGGTTTCCTCCTTTTCTCTAATAAAATGTCATCTTAAGCCCTATCCTGAATTTACCTTCAGGGTCTGGGAACTTAAGAATTTAAGAGAAAAATGTACTTTATGAATTTCCTTAAAGGTTTTAGATTTATTCAAAATAAAAAAAGGAAGGACAATTGGTTTCCAATCGCCTTCCTCCTGTCTTTTGACCTGAGAGATTATCCCTGAAACGACTGGGATTTGTCCCCTTCGGTGTCCTGCCCTTCGCCAAAAGCTCAGGTGTACCCTGAGCGAAAGTCGAAGGACCGGATCTCTCCAGGATTCTCCAAGGCTGCAGTCCTTTTGCCTGAGAGATTCGCCCTGTTCTTTTCAGGGCTTGCACCTTCGGCGCCCTTCTCCTTTTGATAAGGGTCTCTCCTGCAGCCTAAAAGTAAGCTAATATGGATCTGAACCGATGTCAAGGAAATTTTGGTCTCGTCTTTTTACTGCAACCGTAATGTGGCAATTGTTAATCTGATCCGGAATATCCCCTTTTTGATCCTCACGGGAAATGGCATTTCCTCCTAAAGCAACCATGATCTTCATATGTTGCTCCTAGCCTGCAGTAGAATAAGGCTGAGATTGAGGCTTAGGTTGAGACATCGAAAAGTAAACCTTTTCTTAACCTAACCCTCAATCTTAACCTTGACCTAAGGTTTTATCGAAGCCCTGTTGGCTGGATGATGAGCGCCATGATTGCCTTCTGGCCATGAAGACGGTTCTCTGCCTCTGTCCATACGGCTGCCCTTGTTCCATCCATGACCTCATCGCTCACTTCCTGTCCCCGCTCGCAAGGCAGACAATGCATATATTTGATGTGGTCCTTTCCAAGCTTCATACGCTTCTCATCTGCAATCCAGTTTTTGTATTTTCCGAACAGCTTTTCCATCTCATCCTGCTGGGGCTTTTTCTGAAAGGGCGGGAGGAGATCCAGACAGACATGATTCTTCGCGTAAACGATATCCGCATCTGCAAAGGCGTCCTCGAACTTGTCCGAAGTCTGGTAGGTTCCTCCATTGGCTTCCACATTGGCCTTGATGGCTGCCTCGATTTCAGGGTCGATCCGCATCTCTGGAGGCTTGGCATAAACAATGTTGGGACCAAAGAAGCTCGCTGCATACATCACATCATGATGAGGTGCGATCGGTTTCTTTGTGCTTCCCGAAAAGGTCCACGCCACTCCAATCTTTAATCCTTTCAGATCCCGGCCAAAGAGTTCCCACAGGGTCATGACATCCGCGATTCCCTGGCAAGGATGATATATGTTATCCTCCATATTAATGACCGGGATATCGGCCCACTTCGCAAATTCCTTGATGATCCTGAGCCCTTTATCG
>Ga0154838_1164_pt2 | contig 16135 bp, 20 predicted proteins | sample Rifle2008BG16ft_FD_116142 | JGI IMG/M metagenome (GOLD analysis project Ga0154838, IMG submission 116142) | Deltaproteobacteria bacterium RBG_16_48_10 | reverse complement strand
CGGACCTTATCGTCCTCGACGTAATGATGCCGGACAAGGATGGGTATGCGGTATGTAAGGAACTGAAAAAGGATCCTAAAATGAGGAGCATCCCCATTCTTCTTTTGACGGCAGTGGTCTCCAAAATTTCTACGACCCGCTATACCCAACAAATGGGGCTTGAAACCGAAGCGGACGATTACATCGATAAACCCGTAGAACCAGAAGCATTGGTAAAACGGATTGAGGGCCTTCTGGCCAAGTGACAAGTCCCAAAACGCGCGATCGGTAGCGTTTCCACATTATCGGAACGGATCTTGCTCGCCCTCAGTGAATGAGGGCGCTACACATGGGGTTTAAATGCCAAACCAGGCAAACATCCTTGTCATTGACGATGAGCAGATCATGAGGGATGGCTGCTCACGCATTCTCTCGAGAGACGGATGGTCTGTCATCTGCGCTGAGAACGGGGGCCAAGGATTAGAGGAAATTAAGGGCCGTCCGGAGAATATTGATGTGATCCTCCTCGATCTGATGATGCCTGGCATGAGCGGGATGGAAGTGTTAGATCACATCCGAACTTACGATCCGAATCTTCTCGTTATCGTGATCACGGGTTATGCCACGGTGGAGTCCGCGGTCGAGGCAATGAAGAAGGGGGCTTATGATTTCATTCCTAAACCCTTCGCTCCAGACCAACTCCGCATCGTCGTAAGAAGGGCATTGGAGAGGAGAACCCTTCAGAAAGAAGCAGAGTTTCTTCGAAAGGAACGGGAAAAGTCCCTCCGGGATATTGCCACCGAGAAGTCTAAGATCAAAACCATCATCAATTGCATGGGCGACGGTGTGCTGGTATGCGACCGGGATAGTTGCATCGTCCTCTCCAATCCAGCGGCGAGCCGGATGCTGAAGGCTCCCGAGACTTGCCTTCTGGGAAACACTCTTAACCAATGTAATCTTCCACAGGACTTGTCTCATACCATCGAAGAAAGTCTGCAGACAAAAGACATGAGTTATACCTCGGTTTCTCAAGAATTGGGCGTTGGAGAACCTGGAGAAATCTTTCTCCGTGCCCATACCGCCCCTGTGCGAAACGATCTTGGTGAGATCATGGGTTCTGTCACCGTTCTCCAGGACATCAGCCATCTCAAAGAACTCGATAAGATGAAATCAGAGTTTATCGCCATGGTCACCCATGAACTTCGAGCGCCCATCGCCGCAGTCGAACAGCAATTAACCGTCATCTTGAATAAAATGGCCGGTGAGGTGACGGAAAAACAGGAAAAGCTCCTTTCCCGTGCCAAAGAAAGAACAAAAGGGCTCCTCGACTTGATCAAAGATCTACTGGATCTTTCCAAAATCGAAGCTGGAAAGATGGTTCAATACAAAGAACCTCTTTCCCTGCAAGAGGTGATCCAAAGAGTGGTGGATTTGATGAGGATTGAGGCTGAAAACAAAAAGATCGATCTTCAATTCTCCGCCCCCTCCAAGATTTCTTTAATCCATGCCGATCGAAATAGTATGGAGGGAATCTTCACCAATCTCATCTCCAACGCCATCAAATATACGCCCGAGGGGAGAAAGGTTTGGGTCCATCTCGGTGAAGAGGGTGGATTTGTCAAGGCCAGTGTCTCCGACACAGGCATCGGCATTAAAAAAGAAGATCTCCCTCGAATCTTTGATAAATTCTATCGAGTGAAAACCACAGAGACTCGTCAGATCGTCGGAACAGGTCTTGGGCTTTCAATTGTCAAGAGCATTGTAGACGCCCACTTGGGCTCCATCACCGTCGAAAGTGAAGAAGGAGGGGGAACGACCTTTACGGTCTCTTTCCCAAAAGAATCCAACCCAACCGTCTGTAACCCCTGAGGTCAGACAGAGGGCAATGTTCGACGTGATGAACCTGGTTATTGATTATGTTAATATTATTATGTGTCTTGTATCCCAGGCCACCCATAGGCTAGAGAGGAGAAATAATGACTGTCGTTTTTTCAAAGGAAAATTTGAAACTCAGCGGTGACCTTCAAGCGATCACAGGTGAGAACGTCATGCTCTGCTACCAGTGTAAGAAATGTACCTTGGGCTGCCCGTCTGCTTACGCCATGCGGATGAAACCTCACGAACTGATGAGAGCTGCCCAACTGGGTCTGGCCGAGGAGATCTATTGGTCGGGCACCATTTGGATCTGCCTTTCTTGTGAAACCTGTAATACCCGTTGCCCTCAGGATATCAATATCCTTCGGATCATTGATGGATTGAGGGAGATGTCAAAAGAGTTTGAATACTATAACCCCTACCCAGCCATCCCTGCATTGCATCGGATCTTTATGGCGTTCGTCAAACGTTTTGGGAAGGTATATGAACTCGGCCTTGCCCTGCTTATCAATTTGAGGATGCTTACGCCCTTTAAAGATATTGACATGGCCTCTCCCATGCTGTTGAAGGGAAAGCTCAAACCCCTTCCCCATAGGAGTCATGGGGCAAAAGAACTGCGGCGAGTCATGGCGAGAATACGAGCCTTAGAAGGAGCAAAATGATGCGCTATGCGTATTTCCCGGGATGCTCTCTTAGTTCTTCCGGATATGATTATCATCTCTCTTTGAAATATGTCACCCAGGCGTTAGGAATTGATCTCGTAGAAGTTAAGGATTGGGTTTGCTGCGGAGCCTCCTCCGCCCATGCCACTTCCCATCTCTTATCGATCGCCCTTCCCGTTCTCAACCTCTCTCATGCAGAAAAAGACGGTTTCGATAAATTAATCGCTCCCTGTCTGGCTTGCCTCTCCAGATTCAAGGCCGCCAATGTAGAGCTGGAGCACGATGCTAATTTGAAGAAAAAGATTCACCAGGTTTTTGATTATAGGTATCGGGGGAAGGTGAAAGTCTATCATCCCTTAGAAGTTTTCCTTGAAATGGGCATTGAGAAAATTCGCGAGAAGATTCGAAAGAAACTGATGGGCTTGAAGGTGGCCTGTTATTATGGGTGCGTCCTCACCCGCCCTCCAAAGGTTTGCCGGTTCGACAATGTGGAGGATCCTCAAAGCATGGATTCCATTGTCAGGACCCTAGGTGCAGAAACGATAGACTGGTCCTTTAAAACAGAGTGCTGTGGCGTGTCGATGACTCTCACCCGATCGGATATGGTCCTCAAGCTTTCAAACGATATTCTTCGTGAGGCCAAGGAGGCCGGAGCCAATGCGATTACGGTCGCGTGTCCACTTTGCCAGGCGAACCTAGACGGCCGTCAAAGGCAGATTGAGGAGACCTATAAAACCCGCTATGGAATTCCCATCCTTTATTTCACCCAGTTGATGGGCCTCGCCTTCGGTGCCTATCCGAAAGAAGTAGGTATCCAGAAATTGATGACCAGCCCCCGCGAGGTGTTGGGATCCCTTGGCCTCATGTAGAAAAGAGGAATTCTAACCTCCATCTTTTCAATCGTTATTTTCCACGGGGATTCGAAAAAGGATTGAGAAGGCTCTTGTTTTTGGAGCCTGAATTCGTTATTTCAATGAATAAGGGCACAGATGAGCAACGAAGAGGCAGGGATCAAAGAAAAAACAAGAGCCATATTAGAAGGCATAGGAAGTAAAAGAGAAAACCTCATCCCCATCTTACAAAAAATTCAGGAAGAGTTCGGATATCTTCCTCTCCCTGCCATGATTGAGGTGGCTCCGTTTCTTCATATCCCAGAGATTGATGTCTACAGCGTAGCGACTTTCTACAACCAATTCCGTCTCACCCCTCCTGGTAAGCATTCCATAAGGGTCTGCATGGGAACCGCCTGTCATGTAAAGGGCGGTCACATCACACTGGCAGCGTGGCAAAGAAGATTGAAAATAGGACCAGGGGAGACGACCCCTGACCGCGAGTTTGATCTCGATACGGTGGCCTGTGTCGGCTGCTGTGCCATGGCACCTGTGTCCGTTGTCGATAAAAAGGTTGAAGCCAAAGCCAATCCCACCAGGGTAGATGGAATCCTCCTCTCCTATCAGCTCCAAAAAGAGCAAGAAGGAAAGGGAAAGAATTGAAATTCGAGGAGATGAAAAAGCAGGCACAATCCTACTGGCAGGAGATATGGGATAGCCAAAGGCCGGTGATTCTGGTCGGGACCGCCACTTGCGGGAGAGCCGCCGGCGCGCTCGAAGTCCTCCAGGCAATAAAGGAAACGGTGAAAAAACAGAATCTCAATTGCCTCGTCTATGAAGTCGGCTGCATGGGACACTGTTATGCTGAACCTCTGGTCATTCTTCGAAGACCGGGATTTCCCTCCATCTGCTATGGCCGTGTCAATCCGGTATTAGCCGAGAATTTAATCAATAACTTTATCTTAAACGATGATCCTTGCCTTGAGTTTGTTCTGGGCGCACTCGAAGAAAATGAACTCATCCCTAGTTTTTCTGACTTTCCACGATCAAAATACGAAAAACGAATTCTTTTAAGAAATTGTGGACAAATCAACCCGCAAGAGATCGAGCACTATATTGCGAATGGCGGATATGAAAGTCTTTCAAAAGCTCTCCAGATGAAACCAGAGGAGATTGTTTCGGAGGTCAAGCGGTCCAAATTGCGAGGTTTGGGCGGTGCAGGTTTTCCAGCCGGAGAGAAGTGGGATGTCTGCCGTCGCTCAGAAGGAGAACCAAAATATCTGATCTGCAATGGAGATGAAGGCGACCCGGGCGCTTTTATGGACAGAGCGATCTTAGAAAGTGATCCCCACTCTGTCGTCGAGGGAATGGTCATTGCTGGCTACGCCATCGGTGCCCGCCATGGTTATATCTATGTCCGCGCTGAATATCCTCTGGCTGTGCAAAGGGTTCTTGATGCAATTCATCAGGCGGAGGAGTCCAGATTTCTGGGAGAAAATATTCTGGGAGGCGGCTTCAGCTTTGACATCAAACTCTTTCAAGGTTCAGGGGCTTTTGTCTGCGGCGAGGCAACAGCCCTTATCGCCTCCATAGAGGGAAAACCGGGATTCCCTCGCCATCGACCTCCACGCGTGGCTGTCCAAGGTCTATTTGGAAAACCGACCATCCTCAATAATGCGAAAACCCTTGCTTATGTTCCTCATATCATCAAAAACGGGGCAAATTGGTTTTTGCAAATGGGCACCGAGAGGAGCAAGGGAACAGCCGTCTTTGCACTCGCAGGGAAAGTCGTCAATACAGGTTTGGTCGAAGTGCCTATGGGGACCGCTCTGCGCCAGCTCATCTTTCAAGTAGGCGGGGGCATCCCTAAAGGGAGACGCTTCAAGGCAGTTCAAATAGGTGGTCCATCGGGCGGGTGCCTTCCTGAGTCAGCGCTCGATCTCCCCATTGATTTCGATTCGCTTCAGGAGAGCGGGGCCATGATGGGCTCCGGCGGGATGGTTGTTCTCGATGAGGACGACTGCATGGTTGAAGTCGCCCGCTATTTTCTCGATTTTACCCAAAAGGAATCCTGCGGAAAATGTACCTTATGCCGTCTGGGAACAAAACAAATGTTAGGCATCCTGGAGGAGATCACTAAGGGCCGTGGGAAAATGGAAGATCTTGAAACGCTCAAGGGATTGGCACAGGATATAAAACAAGGGTCACTCTGTGGCCTGGGGAGGACTGCACCCAATCCCGTGCTCACAACCCTGCGATATTTCCGGGAGGAATATGAGGCTCACATTAAAGAGGGGCGCTGCCCGGCAAAGATGTGCCAGACCCTCATTGCTTATTACATCCTCCCCGAGAAATGTGCACGCGGGTGCGATGCCTGCGTTGGCACTTGTACGGTTGAGGCTATTTCTACTGACAAAAAGAGGAGAATCAAGGTGATTGACCAGGGAAAATGCGTTAAGTGTAACACGTGCCTTGTCGCATGTCCTCCTCAGTATGATGCTGTAATCAAACTGTCACCTCCTGATCAGGTACCGCGTTTAAATTATGCCTCTATCCCCTCCCCCTTGATGGGGGAGGGTGAGGGTGGGGGTGAGAAATAGGGTTTGGTCCCCCCTCCCCTTAATCCCCTCCCGCCGAGGGAGGGGAGACAGTTTTGGTCCGAAAGATGACAGAAATATCCTTAACCATTGACGGTAAAAACATCAAGGCTAAAGAGGGAAAAACAATCCTCTGGGCCGCCTTGGAGAATGGCATCTACATACCAAATCTTTGTGCCATCCAAGATAGGGTGCAACCCTCTGCTTCGTGCCGTCTCTGTTTTGTTGAGGTTGAAGGTGAGAATGAGCCTGTGGTTGCCTGTACCGAACCAGTCAAAGAAGGTATGGTAGTTCACACGCGAGGTAAAAATGCTTTAAGGCTTGCCCGTACCTCGGCAGAATTAATCTTGGCAAGCCACCCTGTTGATTGCGGTCACTGTTTAAAAAACCGATCCTGCGAACTCCAGAAAATCGTCAAACATCTGGGAATAAAACTCACGACAAAACGTTTCCGAAAACTCGAAAGAAACCTCCCCATCGATGAAAGCAGTCCTCTCTTTACCTATGATCCCAATAAATGTGTCCTCTGCGGCAAATGCGTCTGGGTATGCCTGGAGAAACTCAGTATTGGAGCCATTGGCTTTACGCGACGTGGTTTTAAGCGTATGGTCTCCACCTTCCAGGACAAGCCCATCGGCCAATCAATCTGTAGCGATTGCGCTGAGTGTGTAAAGGTGTGTCCGGTCGGCTCCCTGACATTTAAAAACAAAAACTTCCCTTCTTGGATGGCTCCAAAATAATTCGACCCCACTTTCTTCCTTCCTGTAATCCTTGGAGGATCGGATTTCCGATCTATTCAACATTTCAACTGCAAATAAAGTACTCTATTCTCTCTGGGACCTTTGACACTGATCACTCGGCAGGTCAAAAGAAATTAGAAAATTCTAATTCTATTTTAATCTTGTTTTAATCTTGATTGTGTAATACTGTCCTCCAGAATAAAATTTCAGAGGAAAGGGTTCGTGATGGTTGCCTACGAATTTTATTGTCGTGATGAAGCAGGGAAAGAGCATTTTATTGGGATACTCCCAGAGAGAAGGGCAAATCCAGAAAGAATGACAAAGAATTCTGTTTTGAATTGGGGATGGAGGATTATAGGCAATAATTCAGAGGTCAACAATATCTATTTCGTTAAGGTAGAAATGGATGGACTTTGAAAATAAATCCACATGAAATTGTTAAAAACCAAGGGCAGGATCTGTAATGTTCCTGCCTTTTTATTTACTTCGACGGGTAATCATCAACTTCCAGATTACCTTGCTATTGAAGATAAGTAGGTTTTATTCTCAACCTCCTTTTCTGAAGAATACCATAGCTTTCTCTTCCCTAATTTCTGAAAACGGTATATATTACAATCACAAATTGGTAATAGGGGTATCGTTTAGGTCTCGCTGAATAATTCATTTCTAAGAGAGCTCTAAAAAACTACTTTGCACTCTCTTGATTAGACTGATTTCAAAAAAATGGTTACATAGCTTTTTATCAAAATATGCCAGAATACCCCCCAGCTCTGCTGGGGGGATGAATGGTATTATACCCTCTCCCCTGGTGGGAGAGGGTTAGGGTGAGGGGGAAATGGTCTTATCATCACCCCCACCTTAATCCTCCCCCATCAAGGGGGAGGAAAGTTTTTTGGAGAATTAGATGCCCCGCAGCTCTGCTGCGGGGTACTTCACTTATTTTCGATTTTTGCTGCCATTGATGGCCTGGGGCTTTGTCTTTTCGCTTCTCTTCCCCTCTTAGACATTCCTGAGTTGCAGAAACATCTTGTGGCTTGTGTTTCAGCCAAGTTGAGTACCCCCCTGGATGAAAATTATTTAACCCATTTGGGGGTATCCGTCTTGAAAGCGGAGAGGAAATTTAATGAGGCCGTAGGTTTTACCAAAAAGGATGATCGGTTACCGAGATTCTTCCTGGAGGAAAAACTGCTGCCGAGTGGAAATGTTTTCGATGTTCCAGAAGATGAGATCGAAGGTGTATATCAATTTTGATCTTCTCCCGATGGGATGATTTTAAAGTTACTTTTTACAAAGTTATAGAAGAAAAATAGACATGGGGGATTGATCTTCCTGTAGAGTATTCAAGGCTCTTTAATATATTGGTAACAGCCCCCTGATTTCCCGCCTGCAACAAAAAGTTATTCTCCGTCTTATAGTTAACCACCTTTGCCAATTTCATCCCCTTATGCTAGAATTTGTCTGTTTGAACTGATTCTCTGCATCAAACCAGAGTCTTTTATTTTAGCAACAGCTCAGGAAAATGGTCGTCGCTGTTTTTTCTAAACATGGCGTACGCGAAAAAAGATGGGCTGCAATGAGTTCGGTCATTGCGGCTGTGGGCCTGACCGGATTCAAAATTATCGTAGGGCTCAGCACAGGGAGTCTGGGCATTCTTGCCGAAGCAGCCCATTCCGGACTTGATCTGATGGCTGCGGTGATGACCTTCCTGGCAGTCGGAATTTCTGGCAGGCCAGCGGATCGTAATCACCTTTATGGCCATGGTAAAGCCGAAAACCTCTCAGCACTTTTTGAAACCCTTCTCCTTCTGGTAACCTGTTTTTGGATCATTTATGAGGCGAACCACCGCCTTCTTTTTCATGCCGTTCATTTGAAAGTGACCTTCTGGTCTTTCGCTGTCATGATCACGTCCATTCTGGTAGATGTTTCTCGTTCCCGTGTCCTTTACCGGGCCGCCAGGAAATACAACAGTCAGGCCCTTGAAGCGGATGCGTTGCACTTCAGCACGGATATCTGGAGTTCCGGTGTCGTCATCTTAGGACTGATTTGTGTGAAGATCAGCGGGGTGGTGCCGGGTTTAGCATTCCTGCACCAAGCGGATTCGATCGCAGCCATCCTGGTAGGGTTGATTGTGGTTTACATCAGTGTCAAACTTGGGATTCGCACCGTCCAGGCCCTGCTCGATGTTGCCCCATCAGGCATTGAGAGAAAAATCGTATCTGCGGTAGAAGTCCTACCAGGCGTAACCGATTGTCACAATGTGAGGGTGCGTTACTCAGGCCCACAGCCCTTTGTAGATATCCACGTCCTCGTGGATGGTAATCAAACCTTAAAAGAAGCCCACAATCTTACAGAGGAAATCGAGGGGACCATCCGGAGGCTTATACCGAATGCCGATATCACTGTCCACCCTGAGCCAAATTTTTGAGAATAGGGATACATCCCATGATTGGATAAGCGCTTAAGAAAGGTCTAAGGTCAAACATGCTATGCGGCTAAAATAATAGAGGAGGATCGATGCGAGAGGTTGTCCATACGTCACGGATCAAAATTGTGAGGGAGAAGGGCCCCACAAGGAGAGCCACGATCGAGGGATTTGATGAGCCAATTTATTACGGTGTTCATGGGGGGATCAAGCGTTTCTATAAAATTGAACCTGAGAAAGAACATGCTGCCACTCTCGACCACATCGTAGCTGCGACCGCTGCCTGAATGATGGGCACACTGGCCAGGTTCCTGGCCGAAAAGCAGATCCCAACGCCCGAGGACCGTTATCGGGCAGAGGTAGAAGGGGATATCGAGAATGTAAACAATGTCCTTAAAATTACACAGATTCGAGTCACGTACTACCTGAAAGTGCCTCAAGACAAAGTCGAAGAGGCAAAGGTGGCTTTCTCCTCTTATCTGACTTCCTGCCCCGCGGCGCAGAGTCTGATCGGTTGTATCAAAATCCATGACGATCTGAAGATCGAAAAAACAGCTCCTCTACCTTAACTTTGGAGTTACCCCTCATCATCATACCGTCAAAAATCCCCCGAGATACACTCTTTTTCTTCCCAAAATACTGGGTTCACCTGATTCCTTTTCCCAACTCTCTTCGATAAGATGGAAGACAATAGATCCCCGAGATCCTTTTGAAAAGAGGTGAAAGGCGATGTCAAAGATTTTCTTTGGACTCATGGCGTTGTTGTTCATATCTCTTCTCTCGACAATCAATAATCCTTTAAAGGGGAATCATATCGTGCAGCTTGCCATTCAAACAGTGAAAATTCAGGCAAATCTGCCAGAAGAGGTGGAGGTTAAACTTGTTGAGAAGCGAGAGAGCCCAATTCCTGACTTTTACTTGGTTAAATTGCTCCTCGTAAGGAAGGATAGAGAGGTTCCAATTGTAGTCTATGTAGATCGATCTGCCGAAAAGGTTATTCTCGGAGACCTTTTCATCAGGGGTGAAAACATCACTCTAAAAGAAACAGGTAACCCTAGAATTTCGCAGATTGGTTCAAGGTCTGTTGAGGCGGGAAAAACCTCTCTTGCTTACTGAATCCTTCGGCTTCAATCTCTTACAACGTAAGCGGCAGAAAGGAAATAGAAAATGAAATCGTTTCTCATAAATCGGCGCCAGTTTTTGTTCATGTCAGGAATCCTAGGAATCACCCTTGTTTCGGGTGAACCAGAGACTTCTATTGCAAAAACACGAAAGGAGGAAAAGATGACGTACAACGCAAAGGATTACAATCGGCTCATAGGGATGGAAGGGTTCAGCGACACTCTTTTGAAAAACCATTATACCCTCTACCAGGGATACGTGACCAATACCAATAAATTATCGGATGCCCTCAGCCAGCTCCTGAAGGAAGGAAAGGCTGGAACGCCGGAATATGCTGAGCTGAAAAGGAGGTTCGGATGGGAATTCAATGGAATGAGGCTTCATGAATACTATTTTGAAAACCTCGGAGGAAAAGGGGGCATTAATAAAACAGGGAAATTGTACCAAAAACTTGTCAGCTCTTTTGGCAGTTATGAGGCTTGGGAAAAGGACTTTAAGGCCACGGGGGCGATGAGAGGGATCGGATGGGCCATCCTCTATCAAGACATCCTTAGCGGAAACTTTATCAACTTCTGGATCAATGAACACGACGTGGGCCATCCATCAGGAGGAATGCCCATTCTCATCATGGATGTCTTTGAGCACGCCTTTATGATCGATTACGGTCTTAAAAGGGCCGACTATATTGAGTCCTTTTTTAAGAATATCCATTGGGAAGAAGTGGAGAAAAGGCTCCTCCTCCACAAAGGATAAGAACGCGTTCAATAAGAAGATTGAAAAGATAAAAACAAAAGTTACATTTTAGTGTTTTGAAATGGATTGGAATGGGACGCCGGTCAGAGATGGTCCCGTTTCGCTCACCGTCCCTGACCGGCGTCCGGTGGGAGTGTTCTTACAAAGGGCTAAAGTTTTACAAACAAAATACTACATTGAGCGGGATTCGGACGAATCGGCTGGTCCCCTCCCTTTCTTTTTTATCCTGAAAACCCCCTGCCTTCTGCAAATTCATCTTACCCCTTTCGATGCTTTCAAAGGACAAAGGATATCTCCATATCCTTTGTCCAAAAGATGGTTGCTCCACGGAGAGCTGTCATAGTGTAATCATTATTCGTAAAAATCTCGTGACAGGCAATGCATTAGCCAAAACTGCCTTTGTTTTACGCCCCGAAAAACCGTATGGTTTTTGCCAAAAACTTGATTGACTTTATTTTCGGGAATGAATAGACTCGATTTGATCCAGATCAAGCTTTTTGAACGGTTGTCGGAGGAAGAGGATGGAAGGATATAAGAATAGAATTCTGCAAGTGGATGGGCCATACAAGACAAAGGAAGGACCCGGACCTGAATACGAAACATGCTGCACCTTCGGCACGATGATCATGAATAAGGATCTGGCCGGGGTCATCAAGGCGAATGAGCTCTGCAACAGGGCAGGAATGGACACCATTTCCGGCGGAGCGGCCATTGCCTTTCCCTATGAATGTTATGAAAAGGGAATTATTACCCGGACAGACGCCGACGGCCTTGAACTCCTGTGGGGGAACATCGACCCCGCGCTTAAGCTGATCGAGATGATCGCTGAAAGGAAAGGCATCGGCTCCGTTCTGTCTGAGGGGACAAGGGGGGCGGCAGCAAAATTGGGCAGGGGGGCTGAAGAATTGGTGGTGGACGTTAAGGGACTGGATGCGCCCATGCACGACCCGAGGGGCTGGCATGGAATGGGTCTGGGTTATGCGGTCTCAACCAGGGGGGCTTGTCATCTTCAACACATGACCCTCTATGTGGAGCAGGGGATGTCTGCCTATCCAGAGACGGGCCTGGAGACCAACTATAAAGGCCCCCAGAGCGAAGGAAAAGCAGAGATATATTTGATTTCAAAAAACCTCGGAGTCCCCTGCAATTCAGCCTGCCTCGGCCGTATGGGAGTTTACGAAAGCGATTGGAATGCCGCAGACCCTAATGGAAGTGAATGTAGAGGAATCCGGTTTGGAGCAGTGTGCAAACGATGCTCTCATGGATGGGTCGGTTATCTATAACCCAAAAATCGTTTTGATCCTGACGAAATCCTCAAAGTGTACAAAAACGCTTTTTGACGGGAGTTCGGATGCCTGAGATCATTATCCTCCCGGAGGCCCGCGAGTTGGGTCTCCCGGTCATACTCGCCGACCTGATCAGGCAGAATATTGAAAAAAGACCGGATAAAATAAAACCCTTCGAATCACTCGAGGCGAAGGTCCTGATAGAAATCTCCGATATTCAAATCTCAGCGGGACTTGAATTTCATAGAGGGAAACTCACCCTCTCCAGAGACCTTTCCGGCAAGCCGGATTTACACATCCTGACGGATTCAACAACCATTCTGGACCTGAGTCTCTTAAAGATCAAACTCGGTCTTCCCTATTTTTTCGACAAAAATGGTTTCAAGATTCTTAAAAAAATACTGAGTGGAGAAATCGTCATCAACGGCCTGTTTAAGAACTTTCCTGTCCTAATCAATCTGACCAAAGTCATCTCCATCTTTTAAATCCAAAAGGCTCCCCTAAACCTCGATTTAAGTCAGTGACGATCATAAAGGTGGCGGCTCCATAGGCTAAGTGGTTTCTCTGGGTGCTGTTCATGAAGACTTCCTCTTTAGCCCCCCTGTGGATCAAGCCTCAACCAAACTTCCGCCCAAGGACCACCTCCTGGAATCTTGATCCATTAATCTTGATCTCACTTACCTTTTTTCTTCTTTCATAACTTCTGTCTTTGAACTGGGTATCCTAAGTCCAAAAAATTCATTTATTGCAAAAACAAGAAATCAATGAAATAATGATGGTTAAAACCATTAAAGAGGAGTTTCTTATGATGAGACCTCCAGGACAAAAAAATAGGGTTCACTGCCAGCTTATAGGGACAGGGATGATGATAATCTTGCTGATGCTTCTAGGTTGTGCCACCGTCCCGCTCACCGAAAGGAAAACTTTGCGTCTAGTTTCTGACTCGGAACTGACAACCTTGAGCTTCCAGCAGTACTCTGAGGTTTTGAAAAAATCGAAACTTTCAAACGATCCAGGGAAGATTCACCTGGTAAGGAGGGTTGGAGAAAAGATCGCCAGAGCTTCTGAAGCATTCATGAAAGACTCGGGCATGGAGGCGGATATCAAAAATTTCAAGTGGGAATTTAATTTGATTGAGGATGACCAGGTGGCCAATGCCTGGTGCATGCCAGGTGGAAAAGTGGCAGTTTACACGGGGATCCTTCCGATTACCCATGACGAGAGTGGGCTTGCGGTCGTGATGGGTCACGAGATCGCTCATGCTATCGCTAAACACGGGAATGAAAGGATGAGTGAGGCTCTTTTGGTCCAACTTGGAGGGGCAAGCCTTTCTCTCGCCCTTTCTAAGGAGCCAGCCCTCACAAATCAAGTCTTTATGGCGGCCTACGGGTTGGGGACCAATGTAGGGATTCTACTTCCCTATAGCCGTGTTCATGAATCAGAAGCGGACCGGATCGGTCTTGTATTAATGGCAAAGGCAGGGTACGATCCTAGGGTAGCCGTTCCTTTCTGGCAGAGGATGAATGAGAAAGGAGGAACCAGGCCGCCGGAATTCTTATCCACCCACCCTGCTCCAGAAACTAGAATCAAGCAAATCCACGCCCTCATTCCCGAAGCGATGAAGTATTATAGGAATGAGTGAATGATTCCTTCCATGAGGGAGACTATCACCCTAAAGATAAGTGGCAAGTGCTGAGGTCAAAGCTGAATTATACACTTTATTTAGACGGGGACATATTAGTTAAGTTTTTTAATAAGTACGGCTTATAAACGCCCCTGCACTTCACGGAATAACCTAAAATACTTAACGACGCCCCCAAGACAAAAGATATGACAAACTGTTTCGTGTTTGCTGAAAAGCTTGCGAAGGCCGAAGTCCATGACCCAAAGACTTTAGTGTTAAATACAATACCAAAGAAAATCATTATGAAAGAACTAAGGATTAGAATCCGCTGAAGACACTGAATTGTATCGGAGATACGGGATCAAATCCTTATTCTTGACAATGGAGACCGTTTCTCTAAGAAAAGGAATTGTATAAGCAGTGTGAGCCAGTCAAAGTCAAGGGTAAGGATTTGAGCCGTGGCACCGGTTATTTTCTGTTCCCAATCTGAACCCCACAAAAGGATCTTATATGAAACTTAAATCGATATTACTGTTCTTATTCCTCGTCTCTTTTCTTACCCTTCCTTCTCCTTCGATCACTCAAAGCAGAGATCCCAACAAGGTCTATAAGGTAGCCATTCTCCCTTTTATGATTCACAGCCAGGAAAATCTGGATTATCTCCGGGAAGGGATCAATGACATCCTCACCTCCCGCATTACCGTGGAGGATAGAATCGTGGTCATCGAACGATCCATAGTGGAACGGGCTCTCTACGAAGAGAGACCGATGCGTCTTGACGAAGCAGCAGCCACGAAGATCGGGATGAAAGTCGGAGCCGACTATATCGTTCTCGGAAGCATCACAAAGGTCCGCGAATATATTAGCCTTGACGTTCGTTTGATCAGCATCGTCGAAGAGAAGCCCCCGGTTACCGTTTATGCGCAGCAAAAAGGCATTGATGATGTGATGGTGAAAATTAACGACTTTGCACAGGATATTGGATATAAAATCCTGGCTCCCCGCACCATGGCCGGCGGCCAGGATGAACCCAGAGGTCCTCTTATAACACACGCTTTTACTGTGGAAAGAATAAAGTATGGAGACATCCTCAAGGTTTATATTGAAGCGGAGGATCCCGATGGGAAGATGGTCAGGATTGCCACGGTGGTCGACCAGGCTGGTTACGGTCGCTATCCGATCAGTTGGGTGTATCTTAAGGAGACGGATCGCAAGCATTTTAAAGGGTACCTTCAATGGAATACCTTTAGTTCGAAAACATCGATTCTATCCGAGGGGACACCCATTACCTTGACGATCTCCGTTTTTGATAAATCCGGAAATAGGAGCAACGCGTTTACTTTTCCAATAACGTTTGAATCAGGGGTTAAGCGTGCATCTTCATATCAACTACCTTCTCCTTTCGATCAAAAGGACGTCAGAAAGCTGGGGTCCATCAATATTGAATTAATGGATCTTACGATTTGGCCTCAATAACAGCCCTTGAAGAAGGCTCAAAGGGGCGATGCGCTTCCTTTGGCTCGTTAAATGAAGTTTTTTTTCTTTTGTTTTTCGTACCCAGGGGAGAGAAAAATGTTTTATCAATCTGACCGCCTGGTAAATCCACACCTTTCGATCCCTCGAAAAAGTTACGATTTGATACTTCGATATCCAATTCGGGGGTGGGACGTGCCCAGGGGCATAGTTAAATTTTTTAAATAAGTAGGGTTTATACCCTGGACTTCACGGAATAATTTGAAATAATCAACTACCCCCTGACCGAGTCTTGAGGATTAAGCTCCGACCAAACTTCCGCCCAAGGACTACTTCCTGAAACATTGATTGTCCATTTTTGTTCCTTAGTACAACATTTCAAATGGAAATCAATGGCTTTTGTCTCAACCTGTACCAATAGCTCTCTCTAAACTCACTAAAAAAGATACTTTTCACAATCCCATTTTAGCTTGCCCACCTTCACTTTTAAAGTGGTTGATGGTGTGTGTGGAAAGGAGCAGAGGTAATTTTGATTAGGTAAGGAGTTTTTCACAGAGGGATTTAAATTCTTGTAAAGAGTAAATCGGTTTAGGAAGATATCTTGGGATGAGTTTTGAAGGCGGAACGGATAAAACGGTTGGGGGAATTTAAAGCGGTGAGGCACCTTATTGAGAGGGAGTGTGATCTATAATAAAGACGGAGCTTAAAAGATCTTGTCCTGTGGAATCATGTCCTCATAGAATGAGAGGAATCCTTAGGGTAAGGAGGCAAA
>Ga0154838_1128_pt1 | contig 16279 bp, 15 predicted proteins | sample Rifle2008BG16ft_FD_116142 | JGI IMG/M metagenome (GOLD analysis project Ga0154838, IMG submission 116142) | Deltaproteobacteria bacterium RBG_16_48_10 | reverse complement strand
CGGTCGATTCGATCCCTTTCTTCTATCTTTTCTCCCCATTCATCCTGGATATAAAAGACATCAACAATGCGGTTTCCGAGGGTTGAGATGCGTGCAAAGTGGATGTCACAACCGTGATCGGTCAGGGCCTGGGCGATTTCGTAGAGGATTCCCAGCCGATCCTCTCCGGAAATCTCGATAATCGTAAAGAATTGGGAATCCTGATTATTCACCTTGATGTCCGCAGGAACCCTGGGAATCACTTTTCGTTGAATGGCGCCTGATTCCTGTCTGTTTGAAAGGAGATTTCTGAGGAAGGCTCTCCCGGCCAGGACAGAGGTAAGGTCCATTTTAAAATGCTGAAGACGTCTTTCGATTTCCCGGGTGGCGTCCTCCACCTTGAACGTATCGAGAGCGACCCCATTCGCCCAGGTATGAATCTGGGACTCAAAAATGTTGAGCCGGTTTAAGAACATGGATCCTGCAATCTTGGAAAAGAGTCCATAGCGATCCTTTGTGCAGACGGTCACCCTTGCCCGGGCGTTTTCCTCAATCGTCCACTCGATGAGCAGCAAGTCCTTTTCAAGAAGACGGGCAAGCTCGATATGATGGGAAATCTCTTCCCAGGAGTAAGAGGATAGATACTGAGGAGGAAGATTCTGTTCGTATTCAGAGACAATCTCCGGGGGAAGCGATCTTAGAAGATGCTGGATCACCTCCCCTTTTTTCGGTAGGGCTCCGGTCCCTTCTCCTCGGTCAAAGAAATGGGAGGTCTTGAGAAAGAGTTCCATCAAGAGGGAATTCTTCCAGGGGGTCCAGGCCTCAGGCCCCACGGCTTTAATGTCGGCAAAAGTCAGAAGATAAAGCATCTTGAGGTGGTTGGGATTATCGATCTCATTGGCAAAACGGAGGATGATTCCCTCCTCATGGAGATCCCTCCGAAAGGCAATCTCAAGCATAAAGAGGTGATGCCTCACCAGAAATGCCATCCATCGTTTGTCTTTATCGGAGAGCCCCATTCGATCGCCAATCTGTACGACCAACTCCTCCCCTATCTTTGAATGGTCTCCTTCCATGCCTTTTCCAATGTCATGAAGAAGGGCTGTAAGAAGGAGGATCTCTGGTTTTTCAATCTCCTGGATGAGAGAGGTTAAAAGAGGAAGTTCTTTGTAATAGGCCCCCTTTTTCAGCCTGATGAGTTCCTCAACGGTCAGGATCGAATGGATATCCACTGGATGAACATGGTAGAGATCATAATGGACTCTGCCTTCGATCTCTGCGAACTCGGGGATATATCGTGAGAGAAATCCAAGCTCGTGCATCTTTTTCAGGATGGATTCAATCCTTTTTCCTTTTTTCAATAGGGAAAGGAAGGCTTGATTGACGGATTCCGATGTTCGAAAACGATCGTCAATGAAGGGGAGGGCTTCAAGCACTGCCTCTTCTGTCCGGAAGCTCATCTTGGCCTGGTAAGTTTGGCAATGTTGAAAGAGGGTCATTAACTGTGAGGGATCCCGTTTAAACGTGACCGGATCAAGGAGATAAATCTCTCCGTAGGACATTCCAAAGAGGCGATCAAGCTTCTTCCGTTTGAAAGTCGAGGATGCCTTCTTAACAGGAGAGGGCTCAAAAAGGACCCTCTCGAGTATATCGCTTGCAAAATTCCAGACCTGTTGGGAAGAAAGATGGTACTGCCTCATCATCTCTTCAATTCCCTTTGTTCCAGGAGAGAAACGAAGAATAGGCGCGATCTTTTCCTGTAGTTCAAAGGTGAGTTGATCCTGTCTTCTTCCACTCAACAGATGGAGTTCATTGCGAAGGGCCCAGAGGAATTGGAGGCTTCGATCCAGAATCCTTGACTGGTCAGGAAAAAGGATGGAATCCCACCGGTCGGTTTTGTATTTTGCCCGGATGACCCATCGACCGATCTGAAAGTCCCTTAACCCTCCTTTTCCTTCTTTAATGTCAGGCTCAAGGACGTAGGCAGGATCTTCATATTTCTGATGACGGAGGGCGAGGTCTTTCATCAAGGTATCGGCAAACTCACGGACCTTCTGATGGAGGACCTTTTTTGAAAAGAGTTCGTAGAGCGTTCGAAAGAATTCGTATTCGCCGTCGAGATAACGGCTGTCCATCAATCCTGTCTTGACATAGGGGTCTGACTGGGCCAACCTCAAGCACTCCGGGATCGACCGTGAGCTGCAACTGACATCCAATCCCAGATCCCAGAGAGGATAGAGCGTTTTTTCGATTAAGGGGGGAAGATCAGGTTTTTGGGGAGAGGAATAGAGAAGCAGTAGGTCCACATCCGAGCAAGGGGCTAATTCAGATCTTCCATAGCCTCCCACTGCCACCAGGCAAACGGAGGGAGAGGGAATGCTTGATTGGGCTTTCTGAAACGTCTTCCTGACAATCCCATCGATGATGTCCGAATACTGTCTGAGGAGCTCTTTCGGAGAAAAATGGGTGGGCGCTGCCTGGGCCATCCGATTCTTGATCTCTTTTAGCCCGTCGCGGGTGATCCCAAGCTCAAATTGCATCCCTTCCTCGTTCTCCCGTTCGAATCCGTATCACCTCATCCACTGGAGAGAGGAAAATTTTCCCGTCCCCAATCTTTCCGGTCTTTGCTGCCCTTTCGATGGTCTCGATGACCTGAGGCACGAGCTCGTCCGGCACGATCAGCTCGATCTTCGATTTTGGAATGAAATCAATCGTATATTCGGCTCCCCGATAGACTTCGGTATGTCCTTTCTGCCTTCCAAAGCCTTTCACCTCGCTGACGGTCATTCCCTGAATCCCAATTTTGGTCAGGGCGTGTTTGACCTCGTCCAGTTTAAACGGTTTCACAATCGCTTCAATCTTTTTCATTTTATCTCCCGTTTAGGTGAAAGGTTAACCCCTTTCACCTTGGCCCCTTTACCTCTAAAAACTATATCCTGATTCGCCGTGCTGGCTCCAATCAAGACTATTGACTTCGTGTTCATCACTGACCCTCAACCCCATGGTCCGATCGAGAATCTTAAGGATGACCCATGTTAGCACAAAGGAATAAATCGATGCAACCACTATGCTCAATGCCTGATTGGCCAAGAGAGAAGGATTCCCAAAGAAAAGTCCATCATGGCCTGTGGGGTTGATGGCTTTTGAAGCAAAGAGGCCTGTCGCAAATGCCCCCAAGGTGCCCCCGACACCATGGACACCCACCACATCGAGGGAGTCGTCATATCCGAATTTGGACTTGAGGTTGATTGCGAGATAACAAACCACCCCTGCAGCGAGCCCAATGAAGATTGCAGACAGGGGTCCTACAAATCCTGATCCAGGGGTGATCGCCACCAATCCAGCGACCGCCCCCGATGCAGCGCCAAGGACCGTTGGGTTCCCCCGATATGCCCATTCGGCAATCATCCATGACAAGGCCGCCGCCGCCGTTGAAATATGGGTGACCACAAAGGCAGAAGTTGCGAGGGAACCGGAGGCGATGGCACTTCCCCCGTTAAAACCAAACCAACCAAACCAGAGCAGGGCGGCGCCCAGAAGGGTCAGGGTCAGGTTATGCGGGGGCATGGGTTCCTCCCCATAGCCTCTTCTTTTTCCCACAACCAGAGTGGCTGCTAAGGCAGCCACGCCGGAACTGATGTGAACGACAAGGCCTCCTGCAAAATCGAGGGCTCCAAGGTTTCTGATCCAACCTCCATTTCCCCAGACCCAGTGGGCAAGGGGATCATAAACAAAGGTCGCCCACAGGATGAGGAAAACGAGGTAGGTCTTAAACGTGAATCGTTCCGCAAAAGACCCGGTAATCAGGGCAGGGGTGATCACGGCAAACATCATCTGAAAGATCATAAATGCCTGATGGGGAACTGTGGCTGAATAATCAGGAAAAGGATCGAGTCCTACACCTTTCATCCCGACCCAATCGAGGCTCCCAATGACATGACCGATATCCGGACCAAAGGAAAGACTGTAACCATAGAGCACCCACTGGATCGTAATCACCCCGAGGGCGATAAAACTCTGCATGATCGTGCCAAGGACGTTTTTTCTTTTGACCATGCCACCGTAAAAAAGGGCAAGCCCGGGTGTCATCAGCATCACCAGAGCAGAGGAGATGAGCATCCAGGTCGTATCGCCTGAATCCACCTTGGCTGGAGCAGGGGAGGCTTGAGGGGATTCTGAAACAGGAGTCGCCAGTTGGGAAGTTGAGGTAACTTTTGGCTCTTCAGCAAATCCAACAGTGACTGATATTAATGTGAGGAGTAGCAATAAAAAGAGAGACTTTTTCATTGGTTCCTCCTTTATTTGCCATCATGATGGATTATGTTGCAGTGTAGAACCTTGTGCCTGCGCACCGAAGTACTTCGGCACACGGGTGCGCCCTTTCTTCTTACGACCATGAAGGGCTACACTGCATCGTCTGTCAATGATTCACCTGAAAAAATTTTTAAAAAATATTTCTCCCCTTTTTTTATAAGTTTCGATATTATTTTCTGTATCCGTCAGGATTTTTATTTTTGCTTTCCCGCACTCCTTCATCCATTCCTGGATCATCTCTTCTGTAATTTCCAGATGGAACTGAAGGCCATAGGCATTTTCACCATAGCGGAAAGCCTGGTTTTGAACAGGGCGTGAGGTGGTAATCAACTTAGCCGCATTCGGAAGGTCGAACGTATCTCCATGCCATTGAAAAACAGAAAAAGTTTTTGGAAATGCGGCGAAGAGAGGATCTCTTACTCCCTCTTCCGTCAAGGATAGGTCATACCAACCGATCTCTTTGACAGGCGATTTATAGACCTTTGCTCCAAGGGCCTTGGCGATCAATTGAGCTCCGAGACAGATGCCCAAAATTCGCTTGCCTCTCTGGATAGCCTCTTTGATAAAAAGGTCTTCATATTTAAGAAAGGGGTACCGATCCTCCTCATAAACATTCATCGGTCCACCCAGGAGGATGATATGGGTGAGATCATCCAACCTTGGGAATCGGACGTCAGATTCGAGATTGAGAATTTGATATGGAATCTTCCCTTGTTTCAGGTACTCTTCGATTACGCCAGGACCTTCAATTTCTGCATGCTTTACAATCAAAACGTTCATACAATCACCCCGAATTCCGCAAATGGATGATAAAATGACTCGATTCAGGAATCAGCAATTCGTGTGCCAGTTGTTAATTGAACGAAACTTATTGGGCTATTTGGTAAAAATATTATGAGGTTGGAGGGAATTTTAGCGGGAGAGTTTGTTTGGGGCTCAATTTTCATGTAGGTTAATTTTGGTGAATTTTAGACAACCTGCTAAAAAACGAACAAAGCATTAACATTCTCTGTTGCTGCAACCGTCTTCTCCATAGTATTCTTTTTCCGTATAATCTGATAATCAAATTTCATGCAAGGACACCTATGGCTTTCCAATGCCTGCAGTGGCACAGGAACTGCTTGCTTCCTTGGGATTGCCGGTCCGAACTTGTGAGGATTGTGGCACTTGTCCAGTGAACGGCTCTATTGGATTTGATGTGCCGAGAAAGATTCGGGATGTGGCACGACTGAAGGATGCACCGCCAGAGTTTATCGCAGGATGACTCTTTTTTTGTGGAAAAAAGGGTTATAATTTAATCCATGGGGGGAGGCAATCGTCTCCCCTTGTTTCTGCCATCTTTACATCATAAAGACAGAAAGGACCTAAGAGAATGAGAGCCGCTTGCCTGGCAATAGGGATATTTGTTCTTTTGTGGGGGGCAGGTATTGGGGCCAAGGACTTCCAGTTTCCAGAATTTACAGGATGGAAATTGTCGGGTGAGATCCAAACGTTTGATCCCAAGACGCTTTATGAATACATCGATGGTGCGGCTGACCTCTATCTTGCGTACGATTTTGAGGAATTGAAAGTTGCAGAATATCAAAATGACAGGAAGGCTAATGTGACCGTGGATGTCTACCGGCACAAAACTCCCTATGACGCCTTTGGAATCTACAGCCAGGAGCGCCTACCGAGTGCTAACTATAATGATATTGGAATCCAGGGCTACAGCGAAAAAGAAATCCTGAACTTTTTGGCAGGTACTTCCTATGTGAAAATTACCGGGTTCAAGATTGAATCCGAAGATATCTTGACTTCTTTTGCTAAAAAGGTTGCGGAAAACCTGGGAGAAAAAGGGTCGCTTCCCTCCCTATTGGCTTCTTTTCCTCGAGAGGGAAAGGTCAAGAATTCAGAGAAATATGTTACTAAAAACTTTCTTGGATATTCATTCTTGCACTCTGCTTTCACTGCCGATTATGAGATTACCGGTAGAAAATTTAAGCTCTTCATCATGGAGTTTGGAGATAAAAGTGAGTGCGCGAATATGATTCAAAAGTACCTGGAACAGACCGGAAAAAGAAGGGAGGTTGTCACGGAAACGGGATACACTATTTCAGACCCTCATCATGGACCGATCGACCTTATTTGGAGAGGAAATTATATATGGGGTGTATTAAATATGGATAACCCTGATCTACGATTAAAATACCTGAAGCTTTTTGGGGAGGAGCTAAAGAAAAAGTGAGATAGGGAGAGGGTTGGGTGAGGAGATTGTACTATGCGGATAGGAAAGAGGAGGCACAATGGGTAAAAAAATGATTGACAGAAGAAATTTCATGAAGTCGACCCTGGCTGGGCTTGGGGGTTTCTTTGTTCTTCCCTCGATCGATAAAAAACAGGAGATAAAGATCGTTGAGGCGAAAGGAAAAGAAAGGAAGCTTGTTTATCGTACCCTGGGAAAAACGGGATTGAAGCTCCCTGTGATTAATATGGGGGTCATGCTAACCGATAATCCTAACCTTATCCGGGCGGCTCTGGATTCGGGCATTTTACTTCTGGACACTGCGTATGGCTATATGGGGGGCAGAAACGAGGAAGTAATCGGAGAGGTCATCAAAGGACGGCCGAGGGAATCCTATTTCATCGGCAGCAAGGTGAATCTCCCCCAAAACCGAACGACAGGTCTCTATATAGAAGGAGCAACGACCGAGGAGTTTCTCAAGAGACTGGATCTCAGTTTGAAACGTCTGGGCATTGATTACGTGGATATCCTCTATCAACATGGTGTAACCAGGAAAGAATCGGTTGCATTTGAGCCAGTTTTGAAAGCGTTCGATAAGGCAAAGAAAGACGGGAAGATCCGATTTACTGGGATTTCCACACATGGGAACGAACCGGAGGTCATTCATGCCGTCACCGATTCGAAAGCCTACGATGTCATTTTAACGGCCTATAATTTCAAACAGAAACATTATGCAGAAGTGAGAAATGCCATTGCCAAGGCCTCTCAGGCGGGTATTGGAATTGTCGGAATGAAAGCGATCCGGGGCGGCTATCAACAACCGCCGACAGTAAGAAATATCACCGCCTCACTGAAATGGATTCTTCAGGATCCGAACGTTCATACGGTTGTTACCGGGTTCACGACCTTCGAACAAATGGAAATCGACCTTTCGATCATGGAAGATCTGACCCTCACCGAACCTGAAAAGATAGAGTTACAGAAGGAAGCCTCCCTTCCAGGGTTGTACTGCCAGGGGTGCAGACAGTGCTTGGGACAGTGCGTGCAGAACCTTCCCATCCCCGATCTGATGCGGGCCTATATGTATATCTATGATTACAGAAACCTGAGCATGGCCCAGGATCTTGTGGTCTCCCTGGGGCTCCCCTTCGAGGTGTGTGGAGACTGTTCTTTCTGCCCTGTCAAATGTTCTATCGGGTTTAAGGTAAAGGAGAAGATTCAGGATGTTGTGAAAATCCGTGGGGTCCCCTCGGAGTTCGTCGCCTAAAGAAGAGGCAAGCCCTAACCGCGGGGAACCTTCCTCAGGGTCCTCTACGGCGCTGCAGTGGATGATAGGGGGTCAGGGGAGCTCAGCCTCCCTTCTCGGTGACCGATGTCGCCGTTACTCGCGAATCAGCCTGGAATGAAAGTAGGGGGGAGAAAAAAGAGGGAAGACTATGGATCGACGTAATCGTCCTATGACACGGCGTCAATTCCTGAAAACGACTGCGGCAGGGATAGCCATCGGAATAACGGGCAGTTCGGCGCTAATCCAGGCAGCAGAGGAGTATGACCTTGCCGTCATTTCAGGTGATCCGGCCTCAGCGACGAAAAAGGCTTTAGAAGCCATGGGCGGGATCTCGCGTTTCGTTAAAAAGGGACAGCGCGCAATTCTCAAACCCAATATGTCTTTTGCCAGAACTCCTGACTTCGGCGCCACAACCCATCCCTTAGTCGTTGCGACGGTGGCTCAGGCTTGCATGGAAGGGGGGGCCCAACAAGTTCTGGTTTTGGATCATACGCTTCAAAGGGCAGAAGTTTGCCTTGAGAGAACAGGTATTCGAGAAGCGTGTAAGAACATCCCAGGTGTCCATGTTCTTACCCTTCAAGAAAGAAAGTTTTTCAGGGAGATCAAGATCCCCCGGGGAAGGGTTTTGGAGCGGGTGGAGGTCATAAAAGAGGTTTTAGACAGTTCTGTGTTGATCAATATCCCTGTTGCGAAGTCCCATTCAACGACAGGCGTGAGTCTCGGGATTAAGGGATTGATGGGTTTAATCTGGGAACGGGAGAGCTTTCACTCCCAGATCAACATCAACCAGGCACTGGCAGACCTCGCCACGGTGATAAAACCTCAACTCACCATCCTGGATGCCACACGGGCGCTGGCCTCAGGTGGACCTGGAGGCCCCGGGGAGGTCAAGAAGATAAATCTCATCATTGCCGGTGTGGATCCTGTGGCTGTGGACTCGTATGGTGTGAGCATCGTTCCATGGTATGGCCAGAACTTTAAAGGCCGGCAAGTTGAGCATTTGCTCATCGCTCATCAGCGGGGTTTGGGAAAGATCGATATCGATCAGCTCAAAATCTTAAAAGGGACAGCATGAAGAAATATATCCAGGCTCTTTCCCTTCTCCTTTTTTCTGCCTTTTTTTTGTTGGCGACTTATAAATTACCCGATTGGTTTCCGGCAGATATTTACTTGCGTCTCGATCCACTCCTTGGGCTGAATGCTGTTTTGGCTTTGAAAGGGATGATTGATCGTGTTCTATGGTCTCTCATTCTCATTGGAGCTACCCTCGTCATTGGACGGTTTTTTTGCGCTTATGTATGCCCAACGGGTGCCTGCATCGATGTTCTCGATTTTCTTCTTTTCCGGAAGATAAGACGTCCTGTTTTAAAGACAGATTCAAACCTCCGGAGAATAAAATATATTCTTCTCTTGATCTTCATCAGTTCCGCACTGACGGGCCTTTCGCTTGTTTTTCTCATGGACCCCATAGCGCTTCTCACCCGATTCTACACCTTTGTTGTTTATCCTTTGGCCATTACCCTGATCAATCTTTTTCTGGATGGGCTCCGGCCACTCTTTCAAGGATTAGGGTGGATAACCCTCTCACACCTTCACTATCCTCAGCCAGTTTATTACATGTCTGCTGTTACGCTTCTGATCTTTGGAGGGATGATGGCTCTCAATCGATTAGCGCCACGGTTTTGGTGCCGTTATCTCTGTCCCCTGGGCGCCTTGCTCAGCCTTATCTCTCCCCTTGGTCTCTTTAAGCGCCGTGTGAGCCGGGATTGTAATGAATGTTCGATCTGCCGGAAAACCTGTCCCATGGGCGCGGTTGCTGAAAATCCGACAAAGACTCATTCCCCGGAATGCATCCAATGCAAGAACTGCGCTGAGACCTGTCCCAAGGAGGCAATTTTCTTCCCATCTTCTTTTTCAGTAGGGGGGGAATACTCCACAGTCAATATCTCCCGTAGGGGGTTCTTTCTCTCTTTGGCTGGAGGCCTAACCCTTGGGTTTCTGGGCTCTCAGAGCCCTTTCACCCCTCTTCAGAGCAAGCATCCACTCATTCGACCTCCTGGGGCGCTTCCCGAAACCGAATTCTTACGTACCTGCATCCGATGCGGGGAATGTATGAAGTCTTGCCTCACGAATACGCTTCAACCCTCGCTGTGGGAATCGGGTTTGTCAGGCCTTTGGACACCTAAACTGGATCTCCGTATGGCGCCGTGCGACCAGAACTGCAATGTTTGCGGTAAGGTCTGTCCAACGCAGGCAATCCGATCCCTTCCCATGGACGAAAAGAATCATGCTAAAATTGGAACAGCAGTCTTAAAGAAAGAGATGTGCCTGGTCTGGGCTCAGAATAAGCTGTGCTTAATCTGCGACGAGATTTGTCCCTACAACGCCATTGTTTTTCGGCCTGTGGAGGGGTATCGACGCCCTGTGGTCATTGCATCCAGATGCAATGGCTGCGGATTCTGCGAACAGAGATGTCCGGTGAGGGGGGAGTCCGCCATCGTCGTGGTCCCGGATGGAGAGATCCGTCTGAAAGAAGGCTCTTACATCAAAGAAGCAAAGAAGCTTGAGTTAGAATTCAAGCCGGACCCCGGGGATGACAAGTTTATCCTCCAGGATTCTGGATTTAAGATCGAAGAGGAAAGGAAAAAAGAAGGGGATATCAGGCCGAGCGAAAAACCGAACCCCCAGAGGCCCAAAGGATTTCTGTAAATAATAGCTCCAGACTCTCCCTTTTGAAATCAATGATGAACGGATGGTCCCAGAACATCCTCTCGTAAAAGCTTTGGAGGAGTTGACTTTTTTCTTTGGCCATGGTTCGCAAAGAATCCTGTCCGAAGTCAACCCGGAGGTTCATGATGATGGTGAACCGCTCTTTTAAAAATTTCGGTATTTGTTGGTTACGGGTAGTCTCCGGTCTTTTCCCAAAGCTCGATGGGTGATCTTCACTCCTGGAGGACTCTGTCTCCGCTTGTACTCATTGCGGTCAACCATCTGGATCACCTCTTTGACTAACCTTGCTTCAAATCCCATCTTGGCAATCTCCTCCAGGTCTTTATCTTCTTCGACATAGGCCTGAAGAATCGGGTCGAGGGTAGGGTAGGGTGGGAGTGAATCTTCATCCTTTTGGTTAGGCCTTAGTTCTGCGGAGGGTGGTTTAATAAAAACATTTTTGGGAATTATTTCTCTTCCGGCCTTTCTATTTTTGAATTCGGTTAATTGATAGACGAGCGTCTTCGGCACATCTTTCAAGACCGCAAACCCTCCTGCCATATCTCCATAGAGCGTGCAGTAGCCCACACTCATTTCACTTTTATTCCCTGTTGTCAGAACGAGCCATCCGAATTTATTGGAGAGTGCCATCAGGATATTTCCTCGGATGCGGGCCTGGATATTTTCTTCAGCCTCGTTGGGTTTTACCCCTTTAAAATGGGGAGTGAGGGTATTTAAGTAGGCCTGGAATGTTTCCATGATTGGGATGGTGAGGAAACGAATGCCGAGATTCTCTGACAAAAGCCTGGCGTCTTCCAGGGACTCCTTTGAGGAATATTGAGAGGGCATGGCGACCCCGACCACGCCATCTTTTCCCAAAGCATCTACAGCAATCGCCGCCGTGATGGCTGAGTCGATGCCCCCGCTCAGGCCAATCAGGACCTCTTTAAAGCCATTTTTCCGGATGTAGTCGCCTGTTCCAAGGACCAGGGCTTCGTATATCTCTGAAACCCGATCCAGGGGTTTCATTTCTCTTTTGGGGATTGAGGGTTTTCTTCTGGTTCTGTGGTTGGTCAGATCAATCCGCCTCAGCCCCTTTTCTTCCTCGGCCCACCTTTCTCTCCTGATTCGTGGGTCGTGAAGCCGCCTTCGGAAGACGGCCTCCATATCAAGGTCTGCCAGGACCAGATCTTCCTCAAACTGTCTGCCCCGGATGATCAACTCACCCCGCTGATCAAAGATCAGGCTTCCTCCGTCAAAAACCAGTTCATCCTGCCCGCCTACCAAATTACAGTAGGCGACGATGGCGAGATTGTCTGAAGCCCTTGTTGAGATCATCATTTCTCGGAAGGTTGATTTTCCTGCATGATAAGGAGAAGAAGAGATGTTGATGATCAGTTCCGCCCCTCCGTGAAGGGTCTGGGTGCGGATGGGATCTCCTGGGTACCAGAGATCTTCACAGATGCTCAGTCCGATGGGAGTCGATTTAAGGGTAAAGATGAAATTTTCCCTTCCAGTCTGGAAATATCGGTCTTCGTCGAACACTCCATAGTTTGGAAGGTATGTCTTGTGATAGGCATCGATGAATTTCCCATTATGGAGAAGGGCAGCAGCATTAAAAATGTCTTCCCTCTTATCTACAAAGCCAACGATGGCCGTGATGGAAGGAGTTGCCTTTGCAATCCTCCTGATAGCCTTGAGATTGGCTTCAATAAACTTCGGCATCAACAGGAGGTCTTCAGGGGGATAACCCGTGACCGCCATCTCCGGGAAGACGATGATATCCACACCCATCTTCTTGCCCTTTTCAATATAATCCAAGATCTTTTTCGTATTTCCTTCGATATCACCTACCGTCACGTTGATCTGTCCGAGACCCATTCGAAGTATTCGCATCATTTACGCCCATGACTCTTCAGAGGTATTTTACTACCAAGACCTTCTCAATTCAATCACACTTAGGATAAATATGGATACGAATCCATCATATCTAAAGTCACTCTAATTTTTCACACAGATAGGAACCCGTTAAGGGCGAAGGATGACCTTCAAAAGACCCGATTCCCCTCTGTAAAGAGCCTGGAACCAACGGGCTCCCTCAGCAAGAGGGGCGACAACACTGATCAGGGGGTCGACGTTGACCACTCCCCTGCTGAGGAGGTCCAGACAAACCGGGTACTCACCGGAGGAGCCGCAGGAGGCGCTCAGCGTCAACTCCCGTGTAACGACCGCCTGGAGGGGAAACTCCACCTTGGGCAAGATGTTGCCCACCAGTGTCAATTGTCCTCCCTTGCGAACACATCCAATGGCTGTCTGGACTGTGTCTGAGATGCCCACCGCCTCGAAGACGATGTCAGCCCCGTGCCCTGTCCGTTTAATGACCTCTTTCACACTATTTGCTTGCCCCGCGTTGAGCCCCTCATCGGCCCCAAGCCTACAGGCCATCTCCAGCCGGAAGGGATCAAGGTCGATCGCCAGGATCCGGCCACAACCAGAGATCCGGAGAGCCTGCACAAGGAGCAGGCCGATCATTCCTGTGCCGACGACCACGGCAGTGTCGCCGATCTTCACAGCCGTCCGGTTCAGGGCATGAAGGGCAATAGAAAGGGGCTCCATCACGGCGGTCCGCTCAAAACTGAGACCTTCAGGCAGCCGATAAAGAATCTGTTGAGGGACGGCTACATACTGGGCAAAGGCACCGTGCTGCCGATACTCATCACATGAGACGCCGAAGACACGCCGGTTGTCACACAGATTCGGCCGGCCCTGGTGACAGAAAGGACATTGGCCACAGGAGATCGTGGAGTCAAACGTAACGCGATCACCGGGAGTCCAGTTCGCCGCCTCTGAGCCGACCCCTACAATGATCCCTGAGGCCTCATGCCCCATGATAATGGGAGGCTGCCTCCTTCCGGTACTGCCATCCATGCCGTGGATATCGCTCCCACAGATTCCACAGGCCTTGACTTCGATCAATACCTCATCAGCGGTTGGCCTTGGTTCAGGTACTTCCCGGTATTCAAAGTGGTTGTACTCACTCAACACCAGCGCTTTCATCCCGCCTGTTCTCTCTCTCCAGATGATCTTCCTTCCCCTTTTTGAAGGATCCGGAAAGTTTCTTTGTAGATATGCTCCCGGGGACCTAAAGCCACGAGTTCAATGTGTTCAGGTTCTTTGATTATGTAAATGATTCTGAAGGAACTTACTCGAAAACTTCTTAACCCTGAAAATTCATCCATGAGAGCTTTGCCCGAGTAAATGTCAGATAAAATCATTTTTAGGGAGGCTTTAACTTTCCTCTTGAGAGAGGGATGCATTGTTCTGACAAGTTTTTGAATGTCTCTTGGGACAATAATTCTATACATTGCCTATCTTATCCCATGGTTTACCCTGAACGCAACTGAAGGCTCAACCTCGCATACGGTCGAGGGGTTAATTATCGGAACAATTCCTCAAGTGTATAAAGTTTCGCCTTCTTCATTTTTAGGGCCTTTAGTCCTTTCTTGATTTCCTTCATCAAGGCTGAATCCGACCGAACAGCGACTGTTTCCTTCAGGCTCTCAAACTCCTCCGGACTCACTAACACAGCGGCAGGGCGGCCATTTTTGGTAATAATAATCTCTTCGTCGGTTGCATTGACGGTTTCGATCAATCCACTCAGCTTCATCTTTGCCTCCGAAACAGATAAGACCTTCATTGTTATGACCTCCATTTGGGTAGACCAGAATTTAGACTATTCTAACAAACGGGAGCTGAGGTTGTCAAATTCCTGGTGCGCTTAAATCGTTAACCATGATTGTTTCCCATAATTCCACAATCTTGGACACCCCGATTCAATTAGTGAAAAACATGTCGAAACTTTTTCTACAGTTTAAGAATAGAGCAGATATATACACAGCGTCATAAATAATTGCGCATGGCTATCATTGCCTATAGAATACCATGTGCATGGTTCAACAGGCACGTCCTGAGAGAGCCGTTCATCCTTCGACACGCTCAGGACGAACGGCGAGCCGAAGGGCTCACCATAACCGGTCACCCTGAGCTTGTCGAAGGGTGTCGAAGCGTATGCGCAAATAATTACGTCCGCGTGCATAGTTTATGAAACTTTTTATCCACATACCTGAATCATTATTTGTGAGGGACCCAAAAAGGCAAAGCCATTTTCTTACCTTGCCACTTTCCTGCAATTTAGAATAATTTATTTTTTGCGCTTTCCTATTCGACAACTCGATTACAAGTATGCCAAGAATCTACCAATCACAAGCTATTCCAAGGTGAACCACTTATATACCTCCGTAAAAAATCTTAGCCTCGGTTTCTGAACATGGAGAACGTGCCCCCCACCAGGGACAATGATGAACTGCTTGTCAGGGGTAGCCAGCTCTGCGAAGAATCCAGGAAGATCGGGCTGGGTAATTGGGGTAGCCCTGTCCAGAGACCCAATTATAATCATCGTGGGTACGGTAATCTGTTGGGGAAAGACGATGGGCATCTTAGTAGAAAGATCGAGGAACACCCCATTAGGAGCCTTAGGGAATTTAAGAAAAGATAGAAAAGAAAGGCCCCAAAGGGAACAAAACCCCCTTGGAGCCTTCACGCTGGCACCCTCTGGTAACTCCTTCTCATACCTTCCCCCAGAAGGTTCGAGGTTAGGTTGTAAGTTTGATTAGGACCAGGTGGGAAACAACAATTTGAAAATAGTCTTAAATAGAATAACTGTCAATGAAAATTGGGCTCCCTCCCTGGCGCATAATCTCTTCCATCCCAACGGAGCACCATGACTCCTTAATCGGGCTGGCCTTAAAGTCCATTTGACCTTTTCTTCTCTTTATCTTTGGCACAATGACAGGATGCCATCGCTCTGCGGTCTTGTGCGAGTGGTGGCAAGCAGCTCTAATGCCCGGCAGATACCTACCGTGTCTCGCAAATCGTGTCGAAGCTGAACCCGGTGGCAGGTTCAAGGGCAACGAGTTTTCCCTTCAACGAGCCCAAGTTGCAGTGGTTGGCTATCTTCACGCTACCCTTCTGTCCGGAGATGTTCGGCACGCTGGCAGCCGGGAGCACCAATGTAGCATAACCATCGACGGTTGCGTCGTAGGTTCCCAACAGAACCCCTGCTTCGTTAAAGAAGTACACAGTGACGTCGCAAGATGAGGTAATAGTGTTCTGAAGGATCAGCACACTGACCTGGGTGCCCGCATTGTTAAAGCGCGGACAGAAAAGCGTGGTTTCGTTAAAGACAATCGAGTATTGGGACTTCGAGGTGGTCGTCGCAGAGCCCTTGACACAAACACGAGGGCTCCCTGTAATGGACGCGATCCATCGAAAAGATTTACCGGTCGTGCCGCTCCCGGCGGTCATCAAAAGGGTCGTTCCGGTTGAATCCCATAACGTCAGGAAATCCGCGTTCGAGATGGGTACATCCCCTGTGAGTTCCCCGACGCTTACGTGATAGGAGCGCCCTATCCCCTGACCGACGACGTACCAGTCTTCGTCAGCAACCCCTGCAACAGCCTCCAGATCATGCGTCTGCCAAACCCCGTTCTGCAATTGGTTAATCGTCGACGCTGCGGAGTTGTCCTTGACGACCGCTTGGTCCCACATGTCCATTGCAAGCGCCGAGGCAGCCAACAAAGGCAACACCACCACCAATACTGCACTAGTGGCTCGTCAACTATAAAGTGTCGGATATAGGCGAGATAGCTTTATCCTGGCATCCTCCGCAGTGAATTGCCAATTGACCTTCGCATTTTTGTTTGTTC
>Ga0154838_1179_pt2 | contig 16720 bp, 14 predicted proteins | sample Rifle2008BG16ft_FD_116142 | JGI IMG/M metagenome (GOLD analysis project Ga0154838, IMG submission 116142) | Deltaproteobacteria bacterium RBG_16_48_10 | reverse complement strand
CTTCGGAGAACCGATGGAGATCATGGAACCGCCTGCGCCGAATAAGGCAACAGCCCCCAGCATCCCCCCGAAACCTTCGGGAAAATACCGCAGCGCCGACGAGAGGCCTATGACTAACGTTCCAGCCAGGAGGGATTTACGCAAACCCCACCGATCGACGATTGTCCCAGCGATGATAGCAACGATGATGTAAGTGAGCTGCCAGGAGCCGAGAATAAACCCCATCTGAGTATAAGAGAGATGGAGGTCTTCAACGATGGGAGTGACCAGAGGGGCTATGGCGCGGGAAATCAGACCAAATACGGCAAACAAAAGCCAAAGAAGGAATAACATGACCCAGCGGTATCGTCTCTGACCAGGGGCCACTCCGTCTACGCCACCAGGATAGGTTTTCTCTTTTGAAGGGTTAGATCTGTTCATACCTTTGTCATCGAAAGCTCCTTTTCTTTCATGATGGCATAATAAAAATAAAATAAATTTAACACTCCGATGAGCGCTAAGCAAATAAACATCACCGGATAACTGGTCCGTTGAAGGATGATCCCCATGATCATTGGACCTATGCCTGTCCCCAGGTCAGCGAATGCTGTAAAGGTGCCCATCGCTGGACCCCGAGCGGATCCTGAATTCTCAATGGCATAAATTAATAAGGAAGGATAGAGGAGAGCCCATCCCGTTCCCAAAATCATTGCGACAAGAATAAACATGATAAGCGTGGTGGAAAATGTGAGCATCACCAATGAAATAATTGAAGTAATGAGGCAAGGGATGATCACCCTCTTTCTCTCGTAGAGATCCAATATTCTGCCACCAAAACCACGACCCAAGATGAGCGTAATCGCAAAAACAGCGAAAAAGATTCCAGGGTTGGAAACTCCATGACCGAGAGCATACAGAGGGAAAAATGCACTCAGAGCCCCCCAGATAACATTGAGTATGAAGGCCATGATGGCTGGCGGAAGCGCCTCACGACTCAAAAGGGGTTGACTCTGTATCGATTGATTTCCTATTGGAACACCTTGCATTTTTCTCAGTTTCGCCGTTGTAAATAAAGTACATAAAGATAACCCCGTGCAGACCAAGAAGAGGATCGTAAAGTTAAATTGGTTGATGAGGAGCATTCCGAAATAGGGGGCAAGGGCAAAAGCGAAATTGAAGGATAAAGAATAATAACTGATGATTCGGCCACGATGAACTTCAGAGGTAATATTGGCTATCAATGTGAACGAAGCCGTCGAAAAGAGGGCCAATCCAATCCCCTGCAAAATTCTCACAATTAAAAAGGGCCAAAACGGAGGCGCCAACAGATAGGCAATAGAGGAGAGAATATAGAGAAGAGCCCCGGCCATCATAAATTTTCTTTCGGGAATTTTTAAAAGAGCTCTTCCTATGAATAACCGGGGGATCAAGGAAGCAACATTCAAAGCCCCAATAAGAAAACCAATCTCTCCCCCTTTCGCTCCGAACCGCGAAAGGTAGATGGGAATGGTTGGAATTAAAATGAAAGAGGCAGATGAGAAAGCAAATTGAGCAAGGAAATTGAGCATAAAATCACGGGTGAGTATCTTGGGTGTTGTCATATTCTATCTATGTATTTTAATTTTCCTAATTTGTAAAGGTCTGGAGTTACTAAGAACCGTATTTTCCCCAAGCCGAATGTAACCCTCTTATAAATTTTCAATGGAAATGTGGTAGGGTGGGGCGGGACTTGAAAAGAGGGTATTAGCCACGACTTCCCTGACATTCCTGAAAAACTGGAAAGCTAAATCGTTTGAATCAACAGAAGAAGGGTAAGACCAATCATGACGAGGGTGGTGACCCAGGCGATGGCATTAAAGACCGGGCCATTCTTATAGCCCATCATCAACTTCTTGTCGTTGATGAGCAGAAGCATGAAGATGAGAACAGCGGGAAGAACCATGCCATTCAGTACTTGCGACAAGTACATGATCTGAATCAGGGGAAGGTTAGGATAGAGGATGATCCCTGCCCCAAGAAAGATCATCAGGGAGTAGAATCCATAGAATTGAGGGGCCTCCACAAATTTCTTGTCAATCCCCACCTCCCAACCTAAGCCTTCACAAATGAGATAAGTGGTCGATAAAGGAAGGATTGAGGCCGCGAAGAGAGAGGCGTTGACCAGACCAAAGGCAAAGAGATAGGTGCAGTATTTTCCCGCTAGGGGGGCGAGGGAGAGGGCTGCATCTTTTGCTGTCTCAACCTTCACGCCATTTTTAAAGAGGGTCTCGGCACAAACGAGGATGATGAAGAAGGCGACCACATGAACAACGATGGATCCCATAATGACGTCGAACCTTGCGAACTTATACTCCTCCAATTTAATCCCCTTCTCTACAACGGATGCCTGAAGATAGAACTGCATCCATGGAGCAATCGTCGTTCCGACCAGACCAATCACCATCGTCATTTCCGTCGGATGAAGGCTCATCTGAGGATGAAGAAATTGATGGACGACGTTATCCCAGTTCGGCTTTATGATGATTCCGGTAATGACATAAGAGAGGTAAAAGATACAGGCCACCAGAAAAGCCTTCTCAACGGACTTATAGGTTCCCTTCACAACCATCCACCAGACAAGAAAAGCACTGAGAGGGACAGAAATGAATTTATCGACGCCAAAGACCTCCATCCCCGCTGCCACACCTGCAAATTCGGAGATGACATTGCCCATATTGGTTAAAAACATTCCGATCATCAGGTAAAGGGTGATTTTGGCTCCAAATTTTTCACGGATGAGATCGGAGAGCCCTTTTCCAGTCACCACACCCATCCGGGCGCACATCTCCTGAACCACGATCAGAGCAATCATAATGGGAATAAGGGTCCAGATCAGTTTGAGACCGAATTCGGACCCGGCGAGAGAATAGGTGGTGATGCCCCCGGCATCATTATCTACGTTGGAGGTGATAATGCCAGGGCCCATGAGAATGAAGAAGAGCCCGATCGTCCTCCACAAGGAGCGACCTGAGCTCGAGACCAATTTTTTGTAATCTTTCTCCATCCTCATCCTGCATCGGGTGCCAAGACCTCTAAGACACTCCGGAAACTGATGACCCCTCGCAGGTGGTTCTCTGCATCGACGACGGGCAGAGCTCGAAATCCATATTTGGCAAAGGCCTCCACCACTTCCTTTTGATTTTCATCGAGTTTGACACTTACCACCCGGGGGGCAAGAAGACCGGAGAGAAGCTGCTGGGATTGGGCGGTCAGGAGGTTTCGAATGCTCACAACCCCCTGAAGCACTTCTTCATGATCCACCACATAGATATAATCAATAATGTCTAATTCTGGAGATTCTGCCCGGAGGCGGGCCATCGCCGTCTCCACCGCCACATCCCCGGTCAATTGGAGGTAGGCTGTAGTCATTAATCCCCCTGCGGTTTCATCGGGATGCTCCAGAAGTTCCCTCAAATCCTCTGCTTTCTCCTGTTCCATCCCTTCCAGAATTTTTTCCGCCTTTTCTTCAGTGAGGTCTCCCAGGAGATCCGCAGCGTCACTGGGTGACATTTCCTCGACAATATCAGAGGCCTTCTCCACAGGAATGGTTTCAATGATGGCCTTTTGAATCTTCGGATCGATCTCCTCCATGGCATCGGCAGCTGTCTCTGTATCGAGGGCATGGAAGATCGCTGATCTTTCCCGGCTGCTCAGATCCTCGATAATATCGGCCAGGTCGGCGGGGTGGAGATGGGACAGTTTTTTCTGAGAGACACTGAGCTGAAGGAGGTCTGAGCCAGTAAGGAGTTGGACATATTTCCATGAGATGAATTGGTTGGGAAGGTCGTAGGAGAAGAGCCAGCGGAGGGCTTTATCGACGCCTCTCTCCCATCCCACTCGCCTCATCAGTCCACGAAATCCCACATCAACATGGACAAGCCTGAGATGGGAATCCATCCGGAGAAAATGGAGGTCATTGACCCTGACGACCTTTGCCCCATAAGTATCCACAATCTGCTTGTCCATGACCTCTTCTCGGAGAAGAATGTAATCTTTCTCCGAGAGGGATAACTTCTGCAGGAGCGACCCGTCTTCCGATAGAGTGATCTGGGGTTCGATGAAAGCGATCTTCTCCCAGGGGAGAAAAAGCTTCTTGTCCCTTCTCCCTGCTCGGACAACAAAACCGATGAGCCTGGGGTAAGGTTCTGCCCTCTCAACGATGAGATCGGCAATCTTGGCCGCCTTTGAACCAGAAGCAGCATAGATTTTTTGATTCAAAAAACGACTGAAAAAATAGAAATCTTTAAGTCTCTGGTTCATCGCTCGTCCTGAAGGAGTACTTCCTCACACTGAACAGAAGAACTTCATTGATCTCGATTCATTTCAAACCCCTTTATAACGATTTCGTAAGGGGCTGTCAACTTATAGCGTTCCCGGATATCTACGATCACGCCGGCGGGAACACTTCTATCAGGAGAAACAATCCGACACATCTCTTGTAAATCTTCAACGGCCTCTTCTATATAGTGATGGTCAATTTCGATCGTCCGTTCCAAACTTCGAACATAGGTCCGTACACGATTGTCTTCCATGGCTCAAACCCTTTCTCTCCAAACCCCGCTGCTTCCGAAACGATCAGCCTGAAGAAGCCCTAACCCTCATGCGGGGTGAGAAACCCTCCTTCAGCGGAGAACAGTCGCCTCCGAATGGTTTCATCTGCGGGGGGCATGGTCAACTCCCTCATCTCGCGAAGGGTCACCCAATGAAGATCGCGGCATCCCAAGGGTCTGGGGATGCCCTCTTTTATTTGGCAATGATAGGTTAACAGCAGAACGGGATGTTTTGGATAGGTGTAGTAGCTCGCATCGAACATTGATCCTGCCTCTCCCTCAATGCCCAACTCTTCTCTAAGTTCCCTCTGCAAAGCCTGCCTGGGCTCCTCGCCTTCCTCCACCTTCCCACCGGGAAACTCCCAGAGAAGGCCCTGGTCATCCCCTTCCTTTCGCTGGGTGACCAGAATCCTTCCCTGTCCGCTAATGAGGGCTGCCGCCACAATGATCGTCTTCATTTCATCCCTCGATCCGATTCCGACCTCCCCTCTTCGCCCGGTAGAGGGCTGTGTCTGCCTCCCGGAGCAGGTCCGTGAGGGTCGAGATCGAAGAGGAAAGGGTCGCAACCCCAATGCTCACGGTGAAATTTCCATTGGGTTGTAATTGCTCATTGGGGAAGCGTGTCTCAGCAACGCTTCGCCGCACCCTCTCGCCGATCTCCATTGCTTCCCCCTTTCCCGCACTGATCAGAATGGCTGCAAACTCTTCTCCTCCATAACGCGCAACAATATCCGTCTGACGGACGGCATGATGAATCAGGAGGGCCGTAGCCTTTAAGACCTGATCACCGGCAAGGTGGCCATTGGTATCATTGTAATGTTTAAAATAATCGATATCGATCATGAGGAGGGAGAGAGGGGAAGGATACCGTTTTTGGCGTTCCACCTCCAGGGTCAGTTGCTGAATGAAAAATCGGTGGTTATAAATCCCTGTGAGATCATCGATGTGCGAGAGAAGAACGGCCTCTTCTCTCATCTTTTCAATCTCCTTTAACTTCTCCCTATAGAGGTCTCTCATCGCCTGAAGATCCCGGGCATACTGATCGCTCTCCCGAATCTTTTCGTTCAACTCTTTTTCCTTCTTTTTCCATGCCTCCTCGAACTTGGCAGCCTCTCTCAAGTCTTTAAGGACGATGAGAAAAGCCTCTCGTTGGAGGCGACCCACAACTTCTGTAGGAACCTTCTCTCCCCATCGGTTGATGACCCAGGTCTTTAATCGAACCTCGGGACTCTCTTTCATTGCCTCCAAACCGTCTCGGACCTTGCTGAGATCCTCGAGGTCGACGACATCGAGAAAAACCATCTGCTGAAGCTCCTTCCAGGGGTATCCCAGCATCTCCTCTCCTTTCGTATTGGCCTTTACGAAGGCCCCTTTTTGATCAAGAATGAAAAGGGGATCCTGAGAAATCTCAAGGATGGATCTCAAGAGAGAAAGTTCCCTCTCCAGGATTTCCACTTTTCGCCGAATCTCTTGAAGCGATGGGAATGGCATCACAACCTCCATCCTCTAAGGGGCCAGGAACAGGGTCTCAGCTTTAATCCCTTCGCTGATTCTCTTCCACAGGAGGCCTAGAGCTCGTACTCTCCGAAAGATGAGGCAAGTATAGCAAAAACGTTTGCAAGATACAAAGGGGGCTACATCATCCCCTGGACTTCTCTTTCGAGTTCTCTCAATCGTTCCAGATCATAGGGACGTGTCTTTTTTAAGGCAGGATCCATTGGATTCTCAGGATTAAAATTCTGAAGGACCATTCTCGGACCTGCTTTCAGCTGCCGCCCGAGTTGCAGAATATCGTTGATCGAGTGTAAACCTGGAACGACGGTCGTCCGAAATGTGTATTCCACATCTCCTCTTTTTAGAATCTGGATCGACTTCCATAGGAGATCCAGATTGACCGTAAGGCCAGCAATCCGCGAATAACGAAAGGCTTCCAGGGGAGCCTTCACATCCATCGAGACAAAATCGACTTCTTTTCCCGCAATAAGTTGTTCGAGGAACTGGGGGTTTGACCCATTCGTATCCAGTTTCACCAAGAAGCCGAGTCGTTTGATCTTTCGGATGAGGAAAGAGAGATCGGCATGAAGGGTAGGTTCGCCCCCGGTGAGGCAAACCCCGTCGATCCAGCCCCGAAAAGAAAGAAGACGATTCAAGATGTCCTTCAAGGGAAAGGTTGGGTGTTGCTCGGGGTGTAGGACGAGGGAATGGTTATGGCAGTATGGACAGCGCAGGTTACAGTAGGGCAGAAAGAGGACGGAGCAGATCTTCCCCGGCCAGTCTACAAAGGAGGTTTCAAGAAATCCCTTGATTTCAAACATGACCTGTCAACATAAAAGAGAACGCATTTTTTCAGGAAAGGCTCACGGACAGATACTGCCTCACCTCTTCGAGGGTTGGGACAATCCCCCTCCAACTGATCACTTCTCTCTCTTCCTCATCCTCAATAACGAGGGAGGGCGTCGAGAGGATGCTATAGAAGGAGGCCTCAGCCAAACCGTCCGTTGTGTCCAAATCGTATTGGAAAACAGGAACTCCTTCCTTCCTTAATCTCTTTTCGATCTCCTTTGCGGCAGGACATCTTTGGCATTTGGCTTTGGTGAAGATTTTAACGGATCCCATAGTCTCTCCTTCACCCCCACCCTCACCCTCCTCTCAAGGGAGGAGGGTGAGGGTGGGGGTATCATTGGTTATTTCGGTTGAACTGGTAGCTTGTGAGATTCCTTCTTCCCTCCCCTCAAAAAAGGCCTGATTTCGATATCGATTTCGCAGTTCCCCAATCTTCCCCTTGTTCCAACTCGAGACCTTCGTAAAATAACCGGTAATCCGAGCGATTCCATCCACATCCTCGGACCCGCAATAGGGACAGGACGGACGAAGCCCCCGGCATGTCCGATGGCAGAGATTGCAGGTCGTAAACTCTGGAGAGAAAGCGATCTGATCATTCTGGGTCTGCTGAAAGACCTTGACCACAAAATTGGCCAGGGAGGACTGGGAAGGCCTTGCTTCTCCAAGCCAGATGTGGGTCAAGGCCCCTGCCTCAATCAGGGGATGGAAAAGGCCTTCCTGCCTGACCCGTTCGATCGGATTAAGCACAGCGGTGTTGTTCAGATAAGTCGAGTTAGTATAGTAAACTTCTCCTCTTGAAATATCGCCTTTCACGATACGTCCTGATTCAGGGGAATGATATTTCAGATCCAATTTAGCAAAGCGATAGGCCGTCGATTCTGCGGGCGTCTGCTCCAGAACAAACCTCATCCCGTGGCGTTCACTAAACCGATCGACCAACAGCTTCATGTGAGCAATCACCCTTAGGCCGAATTTGAAGGCATGCTTGGATTGATGCATCTCCTGTCCGGTGTGGATCTGGACGAGCTCATTGAGTCCCACCATTCCAATCAAAAAGCTGGCTCGATGCATTCTCAGATAAGGAGACCCATCCCGGTTCATGGCAAGGAGGGAAAGGGGACCCTTCTCACCCAGAGCAAGAAGTTTTTCAATAAACCGTTTCTTTTCGAGATGGGCCTGAACAGCCCTCTGGATAAACTCTGTAATTCTGGTAAAGAGACCCGTCTCATTCCCCCTGGAGAGATAGGCAATTCGCGGAAGGTTGAGGGTGACATTCTGGAGGGCGCAGTACCGCATCTTCCAGGGGTGTTTTGCATCCTCGAGGTCAGTTTGATCCAGTTTGAAACTGAGCCGGCAGCACTCTGAAATCTTCGCTGTCTCCCCCCGGTCAAAGACAAAATAGGTATTGCCTTTTTCGGAGGCAACATCGCAGATGTGGTGGAGGAAATCAAGGTGACCCGGGGTTCTAAAGAATTTTTCGGTGATATGAACCAAAGGTTTTGGAAAGAAGAAGGGTCTTCCTGACCCATCCCCTTCTTGGTAGACCTTGAAGAGGGCCCAGACAAAGCGTTGGGCCTCATGGAGATAGTCGCTATAGGTCTTGCCGGTAGGTTCTCCACCAGGTCCAATCGTCGGGACATCTTCGAAGTGTTTGGGAATTTCCCAATAGAGATTGAGATCAGTAAAAATGGCCTGGCCACCCCTCGCAACGGCCTGCTGGGAGAATTCAAAGATCATCATCTGGGCCAACTGCTCCAGGTCCCGGTCTGACATCCCTGTTAGGTAGGGAGCGAAAAAGAGGTTAACTGCATCCCAACCAATCGCACCTGCAAAGTGGCTCTGGAGGGCTGCAGCAAACTTGACCATGTGGGCCAGGAGGACCTCGGGATGTTTTGCCGGTTTGGCCATGGCAATGGAGTTGGGTAGACTCAGGCCGAACCGCTTGATGTATTCGAGGGATTGGCCGCTGCAATAAGGCCGGTCAATAAAACCCAGGTCATGGAGATGAATATCCCCTCGCATATGGGCATCTGCAACCTCCTGGGAAAAGACCGAGAGCAAGGCATATTCTTTCTTGATCCTCTCGGCCAAGGTAAGGTTGGTGGCTTCAGGTCCGTGAGGGACATTGGCATTCTCTTTATTGGGGTGGAGGATGAGTTGATCTACATCATAGAGGGGCATTCCAAGGCGGGTATGCATCTTTCGAGCCTGTTCGAGTCCTCTTTCAATCAGTTTGGCATCCACCAGCTCTCGAATCAGAGGGGCGGTGATCATCCTGATCTTGGAGGTTGTGATCAAATCTTCCACCTCCCGGGCAATCTCTCTTGCCGTATCAAGATCGATATCGGTTTCCCGGACAAGGGCATCCACGATCCTCTGCCGGTTCCAGTCGTTCATCGATTCGTCAGAAGTTCTAACAAAGAGAGCCATATCCGTGGTCTCAGATTCCTGACCAAACTCCTGCCGGTCCCTTCTCATCTCAATCACATTTGACATTTAAATTTCACCTCGAACGATATTTGATATTTGGTTTAAATAGAGCCGAAAAAACGAGGAAAGGCTATATTTAGTATGTAGAACGAAAAATAAACCAATATATTGTAGTTGTCAAGAGTGAACTTGTTTTGTGAAAAATTTCTTTAATTATTCTCCTCTTTCGAAGAATGAGAGGGCTTTTGGAAGGGTCTGATGGGGGTTTCAAGAACGCGTTTTATGATCCCGAAGACCCCTTCTCCCATACTCTTAATGGGAATGGCTTCAATCTTTGGGTCATCGAGATCTCCCTTGACCTCATAGACAAAAGAGAGAAAGGCTTTGTCCTTTCCCGTGAGAATATATCCGGCAACAGGAATTTTACTCAAGACTGTATCGACTGTAACCAAGGGATGAACTCCAATCTTGGCATCGACTTCGTTCTTCCCGAGATCGACCGTTCCAATACCGGTAATCCTCATGGCATCACTGTCGACAAGAAAATCCTCTGTCGTCGCGACCCCCTCCTTAATCTGGAAATGGGCGATGATCCTATGAAAAGGAAGCCCCTTTGTCTTCAGATCCGGAACCCTCCCCTTAAAATACTGGGAGACATTTAAAATGGAAAAGATCTTCGACAGGATATTGTTCTTCTCGATTGCTCCGTTCTCTAATGCCAGTCTTAGACTCCCGTTGAGGGATTTCTTCACTTTCTGGAAGTCTTCTCCCTCACCCTGGAGTTCCACTTTATCAACATGGAATCTTCCTGTGTAAATGACCCTTTCCTCCCGTGCTCTTGAAGAGATAATTCTCATGAAAGCACCGGCTTCCATATTCGAGACACGGGGTTTGATCTCAAACCGGATCCCTTTTTCTGCAGGTTGAAACCAACCTTCGCCCCAGAAGTCACCTCCAGCTCCTTTAAATTGGAAAGGATAGATATGCAATTTTTCATCAATGGTCTTCATCTCTATCTTGAGCTCTTGATAAAAAAGGCCTTGATACCTCACCTGATCTGCATCGACCGTTCCTTCTACTTTCCAGTTGGATAGCAACTCCCTAAATCCTTCAAAAGAAGTGGGAGTAGAATCTGTCTTTTTAGGAAAGAATAGATCGAGATCGAGAAGGGGAGAAGCAATTTGAAAAGAGATCGGTCGCTTCATCACTGGAATGGTCTTTAATGAAGACAACGTTCGAGGAATCGTGCCGGATACCGTAATTTGATTCTCTCCAATCTTCCCTTTAACCGTTTGAACCCGGAATTGCTCAGGAGAGAAAAGGATGGAGCCTTCGATCTGGGAAAGAGGGAGAGGGACCATCTGATAAGAGAAGGATACCCCTTTCAGTTTTATCTGGCCTTGTTTGAGGGCATTCATCCCATCTTCGGTTTCGCCCTGCCATCTCATAGAGACCTCGGCTTCTCCTTTCATGTCTCGAAAGTCATTGACCTTGGACCGAACTGAGTCTGGAAAGAAGGGCAACTGGAAGAGAGAAGGTAAATCCTTTAAATCGAAGGACCCTCTTGTGGAAAGGCGCACTTTTCCTTCTCTCAGATACCCGTCTAAAAAGAGAAAAGAATTGAGAAGCTGGACCCTCATCTTCGAAAAACTGAAGCCGCGACTGGAGAACGAAAGAGTCCCTTCCTTAAAGACCAGGGGAAAAGGCATCCCCTTCCGCCGAACAGACGCTTCCCTGGGAAGAAATTCCCCTTCATAGGAGACATGGGATGGGCTGGAAAGGCTCTTCAGCTTAAAAGAGATTTGTCCTGTCCCCGACAGGGTTTCGATCTCCTTCGCCTTTGACCGGAGCTCTTCAGGAAAGACAGGAACTTGAGAAAGACTGAGCAGGTTTTTAAGATCAATTCTGCCCTTGACGAGGGTTTCAAGAGAAGAGGTTTTTTCTCCATGCTTCCATGAACCGTTCAGGAGTAACGAAGATTGACCAAAATCAACCTTGGCCTCGGACCACTTTAGATCCTCATTGGAGAGATCGACTCGGCCTTCTGTGATTTGAATAGGAAAAGGGATTCGGCGGTGGGTGAAACGGGCATGGGAGAGGAGATAGCTCCCTTGATGCCGGAAACGAAGAGGGGGCTTGATAACCCCTTTAGCAGAAATTCGATAATTCGCCCTCCCCGATTGGATTTGAAATGCGGATAGGGCCTCAGAAACGTCCTGGGGAAAGATCTCGACCTTTGCCAGGGAAGGAAGGTCCATGAGATTGAATCGGCCCTCACTTTCAATCTGAAGGGTTGGGGCTTGAAGTAGTTCATAAAAAACACCCCGAACATTCTCCAGGGTGGAATGGAAAAATCTTCCCTCAACCTGGTTCAGATTCAGGTGGCCATGACTAAAGATCAGTTGGCCTTTGAGGCCTTCCAGGGCAGGAAGATCCCATGGGAGTTTCATCCGAATCCCGTTCAATTTCATCTCAACGGAGAGGACATGGGCATTTTGAAGCTCATCGCAATGATCGATCTCGGGCATCTTTCCAGAGAGTTTGACCGAAAGGATCTGAACAGGACCATTTCCTTCAGCCCGGAAGAGCGCGTTAGAGACATCAGGGGTGATGACTCGATAGGGAATCAACCTTTTCCCGTCTGCAATATCGAAGGGACCGCTCTGGGCCTCTGCCTCCATGCCCATCTCCTTGGTTCCGATCCCATAAATCTTTCCCTTCGACTTGACCCAGATCTCTGGAAGTTCGATCAAAAGGTGAGGAATCTTGATCTCTTTTTGATTAGAATCGGCATCCAGGCTCAGATTCACCCACCTCGGGGTGTGAACATAAGAAAAAACTTGTGGCCAGTCGAAAACAACCTCCTTGAGGCTCATCTTGGCTGTGGTCTTAAAGACACCTGTGAAATCTCCCTGATATTGGCAAGTCAGGTCGAAGGTTCCTGCAAGGGTTTTCATAGGGAGCCACTGCTTCAAATAGGGCCAGAAGTGGGATGTATCGATCTCCTTGATATCTACTCTCATCTGGATCTTTCCCTTGGAAAGATCCAGATCCTCCGGGATATTTTGCAATGTCCCAGTAATTGAAAAAAGGCCCTCCCGTTTTGGATCAACGAGCTTTCCGCTGAGGCGAAACGGGAAAGGATCCCGATAGGAAACCTTCGATATCTGTAGGTTGAGGGATCGGATCTCTGTCCTCAGATCAAGTTCATCCAAGTTTCGATCCGTAAAGATGAGGCGCCCCTCTTTAAGGGTAAAAGAACCTCCAAAAAGGGTCGAGAGGGTTTGAATCAACCTCTTGTGGGATTCCTTTAACCCCTCTCCAGTCAAGGGTCCATCGACAAAATTAAACTGCCCCTTTGAATCCCGGAGAAGCCGGAAGGTGGGCTCTTCCAGAATGATCCTTTTCCATTGAACCTCTTTTCTAAGAAGGGGAAGGAGTTTGGCCTTTAAGTAAAGCCTTTTCGAATGGATGAGATCAAAGGTTTGAGAACGATCTTGGATACGAAAATCTTCGAAGGTGACACCCACTCCCCCCCACAGGCTGATCCTTGCTTCTCCAATGGAAACCTCCCTGCCGAGGGTTTGGGTCAAGGAGTCCTGAAGGATTCTCTTATAAAAGGCAGGATCAAAGAAATACTGGAGGAATAAGAAGCCGAGACTGGCGACGATCAGAATCGGTATCAGGATCCAGAGAAAGGTCCTTTTTGTTCGCTGGCTCATCCGCCTCTTAAAAACAATGCCAAAGGTCAAGTGTCAAATCAAGTCTAAATTTCTAAATTTCAAATACCAAACGTTTTGACTTTGGGCTTTGACGTTCATTTGACATTTGGATTTTGAAATCTGGAATTCATGCTATCTTAAAACGGCGTGGGCTAAGGTGAACACATCCACCCTTTTGGCTCCTCCAGCAAGGAGGACCTTGGCACATTCATTCACTGTCGCCCCGGTGGTATAGACATCATCCACAAGAAGAATCGCCTTTTCTTCCGCCTCCCCTTCATCCTTAAGATGGAAGGTCCCCTTTACTCCCTTTTCCCTATCCATCCCGCTCAAACTGACTTGGGGAACAGTGGGCTTCCCTTTTTTAAGAACCTGCTTCCGATAGGGAATCCCTATCCGGCGGCTCAGCTCTTTGGCCAGGAGAAGGGCTTGATTGAATCCACGCTCCCTTAAGCGTTGGGAATGGAGGGGAACAGGAATCACGAAATCGAAAAGGTCGGACTTCCAGTATTGGAAGAAACTTCCCGCCATCCACTCTCCAAAAAGAGGGCTGAGATGGATCTTCCCTTGATATTTCCATCGGTGAATCGCATCACGCAGAGGTCCCTCATAATATCCTAAGGCCCTTCCCATTGTAAAATATCGATGTTTTTCTAAACAAATGCCACACAAGTGGCTTTTGTCTTTCCGGGACACAAAAGGAATGCCACACCTCATGCAAAAAGGAGGTTCGATCCAACGGATGGTGGAAAGGCAATCGGTGCAGAGACCCTGTTGCCCTTCGGGCAAGAAGGCTTCACAGCAATAACACTGGGGGGGTAAAAAAAACTGTAAGAGGGTCTTTAAAAAAAGCGCCATTCATTATCAATGAAAAATGGATTGGCTCAATAAAAGAGAAGGGGGTGGCTGCTCTTTTCCCTCTGGAATGGTATAGGTACTCCAGTGATGACATTGAGGACAACAGGCAATCCATTCTTTTGATTCCCGTTGGCAACGGGTGCAGACAAAGGGAAAATAGGAAGTCCCACTCAGCTCAAAAGTCTTTTCAAACTCTTGGGCTGCTCGACTAAAGTCTTTCTTATGGAGGTAAATCTCTGCCAGCAGCCGGTGGAGGGCGGGAAAGTCTTTACGCTTGAGACTGATGAGCTCCAGTTCCTCAAGGGCTTCATCCAGCATTTCCAGGCGCAAGCAGAGTTTGGCATAGAAGAAGGCGATCACGTCGTTATCAGGACAGGTCTTTAAGGTTCTCTGATAGATTCGGAGGAGGGTATTGGGATCTCCACGGCCGAGGTATAGGTCTTCCAGGCGGAGGAGAAAGATGACCGATTGGAATCTTCTGAATCCCTTTCCCCATATGTTTCCTGCTGCCTTCCATTTCCCCATGCGTAGGCAGATATCCCCCAACAAGAGAAATCCAGGAAGGAACTTCTTCTCCTCGCGAACGATCTCCTTCGCCTCCTTGAGAATCGCCTCCAGATGATCCCCCCCACTCTTGTTTAAGAGTTCTCTGGCATGCTCATACTTTAAACCCAGGTAATAGAAGGTCTCCTCCTCTTCCGTTTGCTTCCCCTTTGTGTATTTGAGAATGGCCTTTTGGGTCCGGAGAGCCTCATCCCACTTCCGGCTATTCCCATAGGCCTCCCTCAGACATCTCAGGGCCTTGAGATTCCCCGCATCGAGATCGATAATGCGGTTAAGGAGACGGATCGCTTCGGGAAATTGCTTCATCCTCTGGCGCAAGTCCGCTTCACGAAGAAGGAGGTTGGCGTTTCTGGAATCGATCAGGTTTGCCTTTTCGATCCACCGGAGGGCTTCCTCATCCTGACCCTCTTTCTGACTGATCTCGGAAAGCCTGAGATAGAGATCGATCTGTGTCGGGTCGCGCTTCAGAATCTCCCGGTAATGTGTCTTTGCCTTTGCAAAATCCCCCCGAAAGAAGGCATCCATCCCCTTTTCCAGTTCTTCCTGGAGGGATTGCGCTCTCTTCTTCTGCCGCGATTTCTGAAATTCAACAAAGGCCCGTTTTGCATCCCGGGTCAGGGTGCCTAAAAAGACCAGCAACACACCCAGAACAAAAGAGGAGATCATCAGGGTGGAGAGGTCCGTAGGGATCGTTTTTCCAAAAAAATGAAATTCGATGTCGACTGGATTGAGAAGCGACAGCCAGCAGAAAAGGGAAATGATAATTAGAATGAGGATCAATAAGAGTCTGATCAGCATTTCTTAAAACCCATTATAATTTGGCCTTCTCCAGTTTGGTCTTACAGGGGACACAGTGCTTGGCCACGGGCCTGACTTCCAGTCGTTTCAAACCGACGGGCCCTCCGCATTCCTCACAGATTCCGTAAGTTCCATTCCCAATCCGATCCAAGGCTTCGTCCACCTCTTGCAGCCGCATCCGTTCATTCTCATTCAAACTGAGCAGGATCTGTTTATTGTACATATTGGCAGCCTCATCCCCGATGTCCTGAATCCCATCTTGCCCAATCTCTTTCGAAGATTCATGGATTTGCTTGACCCCTCCGATGATCTCCTCCCGTTCTTTGAGAAGAGCCTTCTTCAGTCGCTGAAGGGTCTTTTTATCCAAATCTTTTTTCTGTTCCGAGGCCACTTTCGCCAAAACTCTCTCCTTTCTCCAGCTCAATCCTTGGGGCATCGATCCAGAGTCCTTCTAAATCATAGAACGCTCTCACCGGGTCTAAAAAGATATGAACCACCACATCCTCGTAGTCCATTAGGATCCATCTCCCTTCGATCTTTCCCTCTTGGCCGAGGGGACGGACTCCCTCTTTTTCCAGTTCTTCCTCAATCGCCTGGGCGATGGCCTGAACCTGACGGTCTGACTTACCGCTGCAGATAAGGAAGTAATCGGTGAAAAAAGTGATCCTTTTCATCTCAAGCAGGACGAGATCAAAGGCTTTCTTCTCAATCGCTGCTTTCACGCAGAGCAAGGATTTTGTCCGAGAATCGGTGACCATACCCTCCTAAACGATGATTTTTAAGTGTAGCATTATAACAGAAAAAAAGAAGATGACAAATAAAAAATAAAAAATTTTTCTCTCCCCCGCTCAAAGAAGGCCCTATCCCCTATTTACCGGTCTTTTCGATAAAGCCCTTTTCCTTGAATATAGGCTTCCACCTCTGTTGAGATGAGATACCGGATGGACTCTCCCCTTTCCATCAATTCCCGAATCTTGGTCGAGGAGATATCCAGAAACGTAATCTCCTTCAAATAGAGGCAATTCCCCGAAACATGGATCCATGCCTCCTCCGCAGGATCGTATCTAAAAAAAGAATCTAAACTCCCAGGAAGTTCGGGAACATAGCCCTTTTCCTGAGAACCTGGTCGGACCATCACGATGAAGTGACAAAGAGAAAAAAGGGTTTTAAATTCCTTCCAGGTTTCAATCTCAAGAAAGGCATCTCCCCCTAAGATAAAAAAGAGCGGCTCCCGATGGAGTCCCTTGAAATACCGGATTGTATCGATTGAATAGGATTTTCCAGATCGCTTCAACTCGATATCGGAAATGGAAAAGGAAGGATTCGACATAGTGGCAAGTCGTACCATCTCTAAGCGATAAGAAGCATCAATAATGCCCTCTCTCTCTTTATGAGGAGGAATCGCTGCTGGGATGAAGATCACCTCTGTCAGGCCGA
>Ga0154838_1030_pt3 | contig 16841 bp, 13 predicted proteins | sample Rifle2008BG16ft_FD_116142 | JGI IMG/M metagenome (GOLD analysis project Ga0154838, IMG submission 116142) | Deltaproteobacteria bacterium RBG_16_48_10 | reverse complement strand
GACGCAAGTGGTCATTCGACTTGCGGTCCGCCCCGAAGCCTTTCCGACCGGCTTACCCATGTCCCTAAGGTAAACTTTTTGCAACGTTAAGGTTCATAGTACTTTAAAAAGGTGATCCTTCGTTTTCGATAGTCGTTTGAGGCATTCAACCCCCTCGGCCCACCCCATCACCCTACCCATTCTTATGACCGGTAAGAGGCATTGATCTTCACATAATCGAGAGAGAGATCCGTGGTGAGGACAGAATATTGCCTTTTCCCTTGGTGGAGGTTAACCCTCACTTTGAAGGATTGCTTCTTGATGACTTGGCTGGCTCGCTCTTCTAATTGCCCTCCGACTCCCATTCCGTTCTTGACAATGGGAGATTGATCAAAAAAGACATCGATTCGATTAGGATTGATTTGGGCTCCGGAATGCCCCAGGGCACAGAGAATCCTTCCCCAATTTGCATCCTCTCCAAAGAAAGCGGTTTTTACCAGAGGAGAATGGGCAACGGCATAGGCCGCCTGCTTTGCGTCTTCCAGGTTTCGTGCTCCCAGAACCTGAATCTCGATGAACTTTGTTGCTCCTTCTCCGTCCTTGATCAAATTCTTGGCCAGGTTCTGACATACCTCTGAAAGCATCGATTGAAAGGCCTCTCCATCACGGTTCGTTCGATCGATGGCCGGATGGCCGGCCTTCCCGTTGGCTAAGAGCAAAACCGTATCATTGGTGCTGGTTTCGCCGTCGACGGTGATCCGATTGTACGATTCTTGAGCCGCTTTCTCCAGCATCCGTTGAAGAAGAGGAGCTTTGATATGAGCGTCAGTGACAAGAAAGGAGAGCATGGTCGCCAGATTGGGACGGATCATGCCTGCGCCCTTAACCATTCCACATAATTTCACCTGCTTCCCTTTGATCCGGCAAGCAGCCACTTCCACCTTTGGAAAGGTATCGGTGGTCATGATGGCTTCAACGGTTTTCATAAAACCATCAGGAGAAAGGTCCCGGATTAATTTTGGAATTCCTTCCTCGAACTTTTTGATTGGAAGAGGGCTACCAATCACACCCGTGGAGGAGATAAGAACAAGTGTTTCGGCAATGTCCAATGCCTTGGCTACCCATTTCGAGACGGTTCGGGCGCTCCGCAACCCTTCCACTCCTGAGCAGGCATTGGCATTACCGCTATTGACAACGACAGCCTGACAAAGGCCTCTCCTGATTCGCTTCTGATCCAACTGGACAGGAGCCGCTTTGACGGCATTCGTAGTGAACAGTCCGGCCACTTGTGCAGGAACCTCAGAATAGATCAAACCGAGATCCCTTTTCCCGTCCTTCTTGATCCCCGCGGGTACCCCGGAAAAGAGAAATCCCGGAACCTTAAAATCGAGCGGTCTCATTCTACCTCCATTACGTGTTTCCGGTTTGAGGTTTCGGGTTTAACTCGAAACTTGTAACACGAAACTCGAAACGCTTGGACTAATTCTCCACCTGCTCAGATTCCCCATCCTGTAACCCGCATTCTGGAATGCTCAGGCCCTTACCTCTTCTTCTTTGGGCAAACAACATTTCTTGTACTTCTTTCCGCTCCCACAGGGACAGGGGTCATTTCGTCCGACCTTTTTTCCCTCCCGGCGGACGGTCACACCTTTTCCGCTCTCTGTCTGTCCCCCTGCCTGCACGGCTGCCCCCCGGCTCATGACAAAGGTCTGTTTCCGCTCCACCTTTAGCTCTTTAGCCTCTTGTTCCTTGGCAATCTGGATGGCAAAGAGCTTTTGAATCGTATCCTTCTTAATCCGATCCAACATCTCAAGAAACATCTGGTAGGCCTCTTTCTGATATTCAAACAGAGGGTTCTTCTGACCATATCCCCTCAATCCAATTCCTTCCTTAAGTTGATCAACGGCGAGAAGATGGTCTTTCCAGTGGTGATCGAGCGATTGGAGCATGATCACTTTCTCGAGATATCGGAGCATCGGTGTTCCAAATTCCTCTTCCTTCTTCTCGTAAACCTGTTTCGCTTTCTCGCCGACAAGTTCTTTCAACCGTTCTCGATTTAAGCCATCCTGCTCGACCGAGGGGGGCATCCAGTGGAAAGCAAATTGTTCATAAGCAGCGTCTTGAAGTCCTTTGAGATCCCAATCCTCAGGATGGATTTTTTCATCCGCAAAAAGATCAACGATCCCTTCGGCCTGCTCTTCAATCATCTCCTTTACAGAATCTTTGAGATCTTGACCCGTCAAAACCTCTCTCCGCTGAGAATAGATCACCTCCCTCTGTTGATTCATGACATTATCGTATTCGAGAAGGTGCTTCCGGATCTCAAAGTTATGGGCCTCCACTCGCCTCTGGGCATTCTCGATGGCTCTGGTCACGAGCTTGTGCTCGATGGGTTGCTCCTCTTCGATCCCGAATCGATCCATGATGCTTGAAATTCGTTCGGAGCCAAAAATCCTTAAGAGATCATCCGCCAGGGAGAGATAGAATCGAGAAGAACCTGGGTCCCCTTGCCTTCCCGCCCGTCCTCTTAACTGATTGTCAATCCGTCGGGCTTCATGACGTTCCGTTCCTAAAACATGGAGCCCGCCAACCTGGACCACCTTCTCTTTTTCCTTCTGAACAATTTCCAAGGCCTTCCCATAGGCCTTTTGATAGGTATTCTGGATCGCCTCAGGATCGGTTTCCTCTCCGCTCATCATGGTCCTGGCAAGGAATTTGGGATTCCCTCCCAGAAGGATATCGGTCCCTCTTCCAGCCATATTGGTGGAGATGGTCACCGCCCCAACCCTTCCTGCCTGGGCAATGATCTCTGCCTCCCGCTCATGATGCTTGGCGTTGAGAACATTATGGGGAATTCCCTTCTTTTTCAGGAGATGACTCAATCGCTCGGACTTTTCAATTGAAATCGTTCCGACCAAAACGGGACGGCCCGCCCTATGGAGTTCCTCGATCTCCCGGACCGCAGCGCGAAATTTTTCATCTTCCGTCTTGTAGATAACATCCGGATAGTTCGTTCGGATCAAGGGCATATTAGTAGGGATGACCACCACATCCAAGTGATAGGTTTTTTTGAATTCAGCCGCTTCGGTATCTGCCGTTCCGGTCATCCCGGCTAACTTTTTGTACATACGGAAGTAGTTCTGAAAGGTGATCGTGGCCAAGGTCTGGTTCTCGTTCTCGATCCGGACATTCTCTTTCGCCTCTACAGCCTGGTGGAGTCCATCACTCCATCTTCGCCCTGGCATGAGCCTTCCTGTAAACTCATCCACGATGATCACCTGACCCTCCTTGACGACATAATCCACATCCCTTTTGAACAGGGTATGAGCTCTCAAGGCCTGATTGACATGATGCAGGGTCTCAATGTTCCTTGGGTCATAGAGATTCTCCACATTGATCAGTTTTTCCACATGGGCAACGCCTTCTTCACTTAAAAAGGCCGTATGGCTCTTCTCTTCAATCTGAAAATCTTTCCCCTGTTTCAGGAAAGGAATGACTCGATTGATCTTATAATATTTGTCGGTTGATTCCTCTGCGGGTCCGGAGATAATGAGGGGGGTCCGGGCCTCATCGACCAGAATGCTGTCCACCTCATCGACAATGGCATAATTCAGCTCTCGCTGGACATAATCCTCGATATCGAATTTCATATTGTCGCGGAGATAGTCGAATCCGAATTCATTATTCGTCCCATAGGTAATGTCGCAACCATAGGCTATCTTTCGTTCCTTATCGTTGAGTTCATGGAGGATGACTCCCACGGAAAGGCCCAAAAACCGGTAGATCGCACCCATCCATTCACTGTCCCTCTTTGCCAGGTAATCATTCACGGTCACGATGTGGACACCCCCGCCCTTCAGGGCATTCAGGTAGGCAGGGAGGGTTGAAACTAAGGTCTTTCCTTCGCCGGTGGCCATCTCAGCGATCGTGCCTTCATGGAGGACGATACCCCCGATGAGCTGGACGTCGTAGTGACGTTCTCCAAGGGTCCGCTTTGCTGTTTCCCGGACAACCGCAAAGGCTTCGGGAAGGACCTGGTCCAACGATTCTCCCTTTTCAATCCTCTCCTTGAATTCCGAGGTTTTTAACCGAAGTCGATCATCGGTCAGAGGACTGGCCTTTTGCTCCCACTCATTGATTTGATAGACAAGGGGTTGGATTCGCTTGAGTTCCCGCTCGTTTTTGCTCCCAACGATCTTCTTGAGTATTTCCCCAAACATGAGGTATAACTCCTTTTCTCTTGAGTCCCTTATTTCTTCTCAACCTGCCTGTATGAAGCAGGACGAGTAAGCGCGAAAGGGAAAAGGTTTGTATCGGAAAAATTATATAACGGATAAATAATTGTTTCAACACGCAAATTGCTGGATTGGAATTTTTGGTAGTTTACTTTTAGAGGGTCAGTGATAAGTTCGAAACTATTTTTAACCTTGAATCAAATGCTTCTCGTAATTTTCAACAAGGCATTTCTTTCCCTTTCGAATCACCTTATGCCCCTCAGATTCTAATCGTGCCTTCTGATCCTCAACACCCCCAGGATATTTCGGATTTATTTCACCGTCGGTCTTCAGCGTCCTCCAATAAGGCGTAACCCCTGTCCTGCCCTCCTTCAGTTCCTCATGGGCGGCATGTGCCGCAATCATCGCAAATATCCCCGTGGTAATCGGACACCCGATGGTCGCCCCGTGCCTCTTCGCAAGAGTCCTTCGAATCTCACTGACAGTGATGAGTTTCCTTTCCGGGACTCGCTTCATTATCTCGTCAACCTCCATTGGGGCAGGTATCACAATCGTCCCTGTTCCCCATCTGGTCATCATCCTCTCTGGTATCGGCTCTACCCTGGGCAGCCCCTTGCTATCCGCCAACTTTTCTCGCCATGATTTCTTCTTGTATCCCATTTCAAGCCTCCGATCCTCCAAGGGGTGATTTCTTTCTAACGGTGAAAATCGGCAGCCAAAAGTTGTCTATTCCATAATTATCAGCATTTAGTAACTTTCTTGTCAAATCAATCGAGGGGAGCCTCAAAACCACCACCCGTCTCACCCCCGAAACTTAGCAACCATACTGAAACGCCCGGCTTTCCCTCTTAGACAGAGGTTTTTAGTGTCCAGCATCTAAAAAGTTTAGGACCTTTTCCAGGGTGTTCTCTTCTCCGAGAGATCCTCCCTTGGTAATGAGTATTTTGAGATTCTTAAAAGACCCCTCAGGCTTTCCGTAGGCGGCGACAAAAGAGATCTCTCCCAGAATCTCGATTCTCTCGATGCCTATCTCACGGCACACAGCATAGCCAGTCTCTCCTCCGATCAGGACGACCCCTTCCAAAAGACATTGGCCGACAAGGTGATGAACAACCTTTCCAAGGGCTAAGACCAGATCCTGACTCTGCCCCACCGTGCCTGTTTTTCCTTCGCCAATAGTCATGACAGCTTTCCCGTATCTGTCCAGACTTGCTTTACACGCTCTCATCGTTTTGAAAATACACTCAGGCAAACGATCTAAGAGGACTTCCGGTTCTATCTCGATCATTTCTGCCATCCCTTTTTCCTTGATCCGGAACACCTGAGAACGGGCCATGGGATGGGAAGAGCCAGAGACAACCAATACCCTCTTCCTGTTGAAAGAGGGTGTCCTTTCGTTAAAAGTGATTTCTTGTTTTCGAATAATCCCTTTGGAGGCTCCCAGATATCTCCCAATAGCGCCTGCAAGACCAAGGGATCCAACGTAAAAAAAGGAGGAAGGTTCTATCTGCATGGAGGCTTTAACGATCCGGTCAATATCATCATCGGCTTCGGAATCGAATATGATGATCTCTTTTGTTCCAGTCTCACAGCGGGGTGAAATCTCCAATTTGCCGGATCGTATTTCTTCCAGACCGACCACTTCGATCTCCAGCCCGGGTATCTTTGAGAAAAGTTCAATATTACTTGAGGTTTGTATGGGGTTGGGATTTAACCGATCTTCACCGTGAATCGAATTCTTAATGGGTATCCCATGAAAAAACTGACAGCCATTGACTGTTGAGCGGCCTGCCCGTGGTATGGCGGCTACATAGAGGACCAGGTTAATTCCAAGACCCTCCATCATCGAAAGGACTTCAATCGCAATATTACCTCTCAGTGCCGTGTCAATCTTTTTGAAAAACCACTTCGGTTCAAATTTTTTCAGTCCTACGGCCGCTTGCTGAATAATAAGAGAGGCTTCTTGGCCGCCTAAGCTTCTGCTCTGGGTATTGACAATCAGCACCTGAGGCCTATCTCCCGCTTTGAATTCCCTGTCGACAAAGCCAATAGTCCGAAGTCCGGCAGAAGCAAATTGAGCCCCTGTGTCACAGACACCCGTCAGGTCATCGGCGACAACAGCAATTAATGGATTCATGGTTTGTCATTTCCCTGTATTCTTAGACCTTATGCAGCGTCTTCTCTCTCTTTCCTCACTCTCCATCAAGAGGGAGGGTTGTTATTAGCGGCTATAAATAGGTAGATTACCCAGCAAAAAAGCCTGATAAAGGAAACCCTTTACCAGGCTTTCTCTTTCACTTGTAATCCCTCCATATAATCTTTGAGAAAAACGGAGAGGGACGATTAGTTCAAGACATATCGCATCGGATTGACAGGAATCCCATTCAGCCTGACTTCATAATGGAGATGTGGCCCTGTCGTCTTTCCAGTCATTCCAACTTCAGCAACCTTATCTCCCCGTTTCACTTTCTGCCCTGTCTTCACGAGGACCTTACTGAGGTGGCTGTAACGGGAGGTCGTTCCAAAACCATGGGAAATTACAAGAATTTTTCCGTGAACCAAATCATTTCCAACATTCGAAACAATTCCATCTGCAGGAGAAACAACCAGGGTCCCTACCCGGTTTGAAATATCCACTCCCTCATGCATCTGAGTTAAGCCAGTAAAGGGGTTCGTTCGAAATCCAAAACCCGAGGTCACCCATCCCATAGTAGGCCAGAGGGATGGCGTGTGAATCAGCATCTCTTTCCTTGCATGAAGGTCCTTTTCAATTTCAGAGAGACTCACCTCCTGAGAGATAGCTTCGGATTGGAGGCGCTCAATATCAGCTCTCATCTGCTGAACAAGGCCTTGCTCATCCTTCCCCATTCTCAATTTATCCCGAATGTCGGATGGCGAGGGCCCTCCCATTCCCATGAGAGAGGTCGTTTCCTGTCCCCGCTCAAGGTTGGCAATGATTCTTATCTTCTTATCGAAATCCTTTAACTTAGAGAGCTGTTTTTCTAAGTCTTCGATTTTTGCAGAAAAGAAGTGAATCTGAGACTTTTGCACCTCTGTTTTCTGGCGTAAACGGGCTATTTCAAAAGCCTTCTTTTTCACCTGGATGTAATCACAAAACAAGAACATAGCGGAAAGGAGAGCAAAGGCGAATAGATAGAGGGTGATCTTAAGGGTCTTTTTACGGATCTTGAGATGATGTGTTCTGGAGGTCTTAGGACCGAAGATCAGGATATTGTAGTGCTCTTTGTCCAAAACACCCTCCTTGCTTCGAACCCGTTCTGGTTGTTTCAGTCCCCCAAGGATACCTCTCTTTAATACCAAACTCGGAAACCTTCTGTCAAGTCTTTTTTCCATAAACCGATTTTTACCAATGAATTAGAGTACTTCCCCAAGTAAGACCCCCTCCAAATGCTGTCAGGACAATGTAATCCCCCTTTCGAATCGAACCTCTTCTCACCGCTTCATCGAAGGCAATTGGAACAGTGGCAGAAGATATATTTCCATACTTTTCAATCGTCAGATAGACTTTCTCCATAGGAACATCGAGTCTCTTGGCCATCTGCTGAAGGATACGGAGATTGGCCTGATGGGGAATAATCAACTTCACATCCTTTAAAGGGATGTTATTAAAGGAGGCCGCCTCTTCGGCAGCTTCAGCGAATCGTCTCACTGCCACCCTCACGGACTCGTTAGCTTTGATCATCCTCAGGGTGTGAAGTTTCTTGTCCACACTCTCATAGGAGATCGGGGTCGTCCTGGATCCTCCGCCCGGGAGGAGGAGGTTTTCACCATTCGCTCCGTCACTGTGGATATGGATCGATAGGATCTCAAGTTTATCTTCCGGAAGATGATCGTAGGCATGAAGAACGGCGGCACCCGATCCATCTCCCCAGAGAATGCAACTCTCCCGATCCGTCCAGTCGAGGGTCCGGCTCATGACTTCCACAGCAGCGACAAGGGCTGTCTTGTAGGTCCCGGCCTTCAGATACTGTTCGGCGACCGAAAGACCAAAGATAAATCCACAGCAGGCTGCGGTCACATCAAAGGAGACTGCCCGTTCTGCACCCAGCTTAGCCTCAAGCCAGTTGGCGCCGGCAGGGCAGCAGGTATCTGGAGTCATGGTGGTCATGACAATGAGGTCCAAATCCGCTGCGGAGACTCCTGCCATCTCCATCGCCCGAAGGGAGGCCTCCTTTGCCAGGTCTGAGGCATTCACATGAGGCGCTGAAATTCGACGCTCCCTAATCCCCGTCCGCTTGTAAATCCACTCATCGCTCGTTTCTAAAATCTTTTCGAGATCATGATTGGAGAGGACCCTCTCCGGAACAAAGGAGCCTGTCCCTGAGATCCCGATTCTTTTCTTCACCATCCGTAGACTCCTTCCTACTGAGTATTGAATCCAATTGAAATTTGAATTTTCGTATTTACGTTTCTTTATACACTCTTGGCACCCTCTTCCCCACAAGACACAACACTTCGTAAGAGATGGATCCAATCTTCTCTGCAATCTCCTCGGCAGTGATCTGTTCTCGACCCTGCCTGCCCATTAATACTGCTTCATCTCCCTGCGATACCCTTGGAATACCCGTGACATCAGCCATGATATAGTCCATGCATACCCTTCCCACAACAGGAGCCTTTCTCCCACGAATAAGCACCTCTCCCTGATTGGACAGTTTACGGCTATATCCATCTGCATACCCAATGGGAAGGGTTGCAATCAGACTTTCCGTCGTTGTGATATAGATCCCGCCATAGCTGATTTTTTCTCCGGCAGGAACGCGTTTGAGCAGTCCGATGTGAGTCTTAAGGGTCATCACTGATTTGAGTTTAATGAGATTCCGAAATACCGGTGAAGGATAGGCACCATAGAGGATAATCCCGGGACGGACCAGATTTCCTGACCAGAAGGGAAAGGCTGTGAGCCCCGCGCTGTTGGAGATGTGTTTGTATTTGAAGTGAATTCCCATCGATTCTGCAATCATTACAGCCTCCTGAAAGGCCTCCCACTGTTTCCGGGTGAAGGTATTTTCGGTCTCATCTGCCATGGAATAATGAGAGAGGATGCCTTCGATCTCAATGTTTGGAAATCGTCTGATTTGATTCAGGAAGGCTGACCACAGGCCGCGGGGCACCCCCAGTCTTCCCATGCCTGTATCCACCTTCAAATGAACCCTCACTCTTTTCCTCCGCCTCTCAGCCTCTCTGGCAAGGAGTTGCAAAGACTCTTTTTGAAAAACGACCGGGGTGAGATTAAACTGAAAGACCCAATCAACGTCTTCCTGATAAATCCCTCCGAGAAGAAGAACGGGCGTCTTAATTCCACCCTGCCGCAACTGAACTCCTTCATCCGACATGGCCACGCCCAGATATTCGACCCCTAACTGTTCCAATTTCCGGGAGATTGGGATGGCCCCGTGACCGTAGGCATCAGCCTTCACGACCCCCAGAATCTTTACCCCCTTTGGTATTCTCTTTTGGATCTGTCGATAATTGAAGGCGAGGGCATCAAGGTCGATCTCTGCTACTGTTGGCCTGCCAATGGATTTGATTGCCCTCGGTTTGATGTCCATAACTCCTTGAATCATCTAAAAAAACGATCAATTCATAACATCATCCATTCTTCAATGTCAACCCTTCAACTCCTCAGCATGAATGCCGGGGGTTGCCTTAGCCATGGACTTCGGCGTAAGCTCGGTAGAAGGCCCGTGCCAAGGAATCAGGGTTGACTCTGAGCGGCGCTTCATACACTAATTTGAAGGTTTAAGTTTGGCGCTATCGAATGGGTTAAACATTGCCCCGGAGAAGAAGAAACGATCTTTCAAGAATTAAGATCATCGTTCAAAATCCATGATTGACAATCCAGACCCTTTCATTTAATCTGAGTCCTATGGGAGAAAAAGCATTGCGGGAGATTCGAATCAAGATCAACGAACGGGAGGTCTCTGTCCCCTACGAAATGACCCTTCTTCAACTAAAAGAGCAATTCAAACCCGATGCTGACCTCATCATCTTTAACGGTTTTCCCCTTGCTTTGGACCACTCCCTTCAATCAGGAGATGAAATCATCCTCATTAAAAAAGGAGAAAACCCTTCTCCGGAAGAGATCGAATGTCTCATGATGGCGCGACATACCCCCGGGGTCCACCAGAAAATCAAGAATTCGGTCGTTGGAATCGCAGGATTGGGAGGGCTTGGATCGAGCATCGCCATCGCTCTGGCCCGTGTGGGTGTAGGAACGCTGATCCTCGTCGATTTCGATATCGTGGAACCGTCTAATCTTAACCGGCAACAGTATTTTATCCACCAGATCGGGATGACGAAGGTGGAGGCCCTTCAGGAAAACCTCTCTAAGATCAATCCTTGTGTGAAGGTTCAGCTTTATCATGAGGAAATAACGCGTGATAATGTGGAACGCATTTTTAAAGAGGCGCAGGTTGTGGCAGAGGCCTTTGATCGAGCCGACCAGAAATCCATGCTGATCAATGCCATCTCGGAAAAGATGCCGGATAAATATATTGTTGCGGCTTCAGGACTTGCTGGATACGGGGACAACAATGAGATTCGAACTGTCCGTTTCGCTTCAAGAATTTTTATCGTGGGGGATCAGAAGACGGCTGCTCAGCCTGGAGTCGGACTCATGGCCCCCAGGGTAGGAATTGCGGCCCACCACCAAGCCAACACCGTATTAAGGATACTCCTGGGTGAAGAAAACCCTAAATAACGGGGTGATGGAGTAACGGAGTTGTGGAAGAGACTTCATTCTAAATACCAATACTCCAGTTCTCCATGATTCCATGTTCTCTCATTTTAGTTCCTTAATGACAGCGATTTCGTCACAATCCGGAAACTTCACACATTTTAGACAGTCGGTCCAGATTTTGTGAGGAAGCACTGACTTATCTGCCTTTTCGAATCCCAATCGCACAAAAAAATCGGGTTGGTAGGTCAGGGCGAATACTCGTTTGACCCCTAATGTTCTCGACTCTTCAAGGCAGGCCTCCACCAATTTTGCCCCTATTCCCTTTCCCCGAATTTTTTCCTCCACTGCAAGGGATCGGATTTCTGCCAGATCCTCCCAGCAAATATGGAGGGCACAAATGCCCACTACCTTCCGATTCTGCAGGGAGACAAAGAAGTCCCGGATGTTATCATACAATTCACTGAGAGACCGGGGGAGCATCTCTCCGCGGGCCGAATAAAGCTTGATCAACCGTTGAACCTCTTTCACATCTCTCAGTTCGGCTTTTCGGATCATGTTTCTTTCCTCATAATCCACCCTACCCCCCTTTACAAAAGGGAAGGTAGGAAAAAATTGCCCCAAGGATGGCGGGGCGGTTAGTAAAACCCGTGCCTGCACGCCGAAGTGCGTTTCGGCACGCAGGCGTGGTCATCTGCGTAGGTGAATAAAGCTCAACAACCGCTTTGTGAAGTTTAGAAGGATACACCTGACCGACCTCGCTCCCTGAATGATTTCACACCTTCAGGGGGAAAGGAGGGATTTTATGGTTTTTTTGTATTTTCAATCATCTCTTTGGCATGGGCCCTGGTCTTTTCGGTCACCTTCACCCCCCCGAGCATCCTGGCGATTTCATCGATCACCCTCTCCTTTTCGAGCCAATCCACCCGCGTGAGGGTCCGGCCTCCCTTCACTTCTTTTCTCACACTGTAATGGCTATCGGCATAACAGGCGATTTGGGGAAGATGGGTCACGCAGATGACCTGATGGTCTTTTGAGAGTTCCTTCAGCTTTTTTCCCACCACCTCTGCAATCGCGCCTCCTATCCCTGAATCGACCTCATCGAAGATAAGAACCTGTCTCCCACCGACCTTGGATAAAATTCGCTTCATGGCCAACATCATTCTCGAGAGCTCACCCCCGGAGGCAATCTTGGCCAAAGGCTTCACCTCTTCTCCAATATTAGGGGAGATGAGGAATTCAACCCGGTCCATGCCTTTGATCGAAAGAGGAAGAGGCGACATCTGAACCTGAAAAACCGCCTTCTTCATCCCGAGAGAACCCAACTCCTTCTCAATCGACTTTCTCAATTCAGTGGAAATGTTCTTTCTCTCCTCTGAAAGCCTCTTTGAGAGATCGAGAACTTTCTGTTCGAGAGGCTTCAAACGGTTCTCCAGTTCAGAAAGCCTCTCTTCGTTGAAGGTAAAGGTCCCCAATTTATCGTCGATCTCCTTCTTAAAAAGGAGAACGGTTTCAACGGTCGAGCCATACTTTCGCTTGAGCCGGTCGATCTCCTCCAACCGATCTTCGACCGCTTCCAATCGCTCGGGATTAATCTCGACCCGTCTCCCATAATCCCTGAAGGCGCGAGCAACCTCTTCCAGCTGGATCAGGCTTGACTCCATCGTTTTTATGAGCGGAGAAAGAGAAGGATCCATCGCAACCATTTCTCGGCTTTGATGAAGAATTGCCTGGATCTTATCCAGGGCCGACCCTTCCTCCCCATAAAGCATCTCTTCCGAGGCATGGACAAATCCTATCAGTTTCTGCGCGTGAGCCAGAATCCGCTGCTCTTCCTTCAAAGCCTCTTCCTCTCTGGTTTGGAGCCCAGACGTTTCAATCTCCCTCGATTGAAAGATCATGAGCTCGCGCTCTTTGGCTCTCTTTTCCTGTTCCTCTCGCATCCCTTGAATCTCTTCAGACAGACCGGCAAATTCCTGAAAAAGATTTTGGAATTCCTCTCGGAGCCCCCTCAGTCCTCCAAACTCATCCAAAATATCGATATGCGTCTCAACCCTCTGAAGGGACTGATGTTCGTGCTGACCATAGAGACTGAGGAGATCTTCTCCCATCTCTGAAAGCATTCCGAGGGTTGATAAATTCCCATTAATGAAGGCCTTGCCCCTGCCGGACCTTGAAAGAGTTCGCCGGAGCACAAGAGAATCCTCTTCACGGCCGGTAGAACTCGAAAACTTTTCTCTGGCCCTCACGAGGACCTTTCTGTTTCCGGAGACGTCAAAGAGGGCCTCGACACTTCCTTCCTCTTCTGACCCACGAATCATCTCCTCTGTGGCCTTACCTCCGAGAAGGAGTTGGACAGCATTGAGAATGATCGATTTCCCCGCCCCTGTCTCCCCGCTGAGGATATTGAGGCCTTGGGAGAGCGAAATATCCAGGGAATCAATGATCGCCAGATTCCGGATTCGAAGTTCCTGAAGCATTGGTGTCTTTTAAAATCTTGATTTCTTATTTTTCATTCTTCATTCTCAGATCTATTATCTCTCTCCCCACTTCAGCTTTTCACGTAATAAGTTAAAATAGTGACGATAGGGCGATTGAATGAGAAGAATTTGACCTTCCGCTTTTCGGACCTCCACCACATCCTCAAAATCGAGAGGAAAACCCTGCTGGCCATCGAGCGTCAGGGTCACCTCTTCCTGTCTCGACTTAAGGATGGCATGAACCTTGACATCATCCGGGATGACAATGGGCCGATTGGTCAGGGTGTGGGAACAGATGGGAGTGATGATGAGGTTGTGTAGCGAAGGGTAGACAATCGGCCCTCCGGCGGAAAGATTGTAAGCCGTGGACCCTGTCGGTGTTGAAATGATGAGGCCATCGGACCGAAAGGTGTTAAGATATTCGCCATCGATCGTGATCTCAAGCTCAATGATCCGGGCCAGAGCCCCTTTATTGATGACCACGTCATTCAGGACAGTGAATTCGACCCGCTTTTCTCCTTTTCGAATCACGGAAGCCTTAATGACATCCCTCGGTTTGGTCTTAAAATCTCCTCGCAGCACCCTTTCGAGAACAGGATAAATTTCTTCCAGGCTCACCTCGGTCAAAAAACCAAGGCCGCCAAAATTGACCCCGAGAATGGGTATCCCATGACTCCACACCATACGGGCCACACTCAGAAGCGTTCCGTCACCCCCGAGAACGATGACCATCTCAACATGGGCTGGGAAGTCTTCTCTCCTGATGAAATGGAGAAAGGGGCCAGAAAGAGGAGGATTAAAAAGGTCCCGCATCTCCTCTTCCACATAGACTTCGACCTGTTTGGGCGAAAACCACTCCGCTAAACTCCGGGTAAAGCTGATGACCTCAGGTTTGTTCCGCTTGGTAATAATGCCTACTTGTTTCATGTTGAGCCCCTATAATAACTTGCTGCGTCTGCGTGCCTGGACGCTGAAGCGCTTCGCCTGCCTGCGCGACCACCCTACGCCCGCCGAAGCGTGGGCTTCGCGTAGGCGGAAGCCGCTTCGGCGAAGGCAGGGCGCGCAAGCGTGACTCGTGTCTGGACCCCTTACGTCTCTTTCCCATCCGGATTAATTCAACCCGTATTTCTCCCGGACCTTAGCTGACAATTCCTTCAGGACGTCAAATGCCCTTTCAACGGTCTTTTCTTTATCCGGGGAGAGAAGATTGCAGGTCGCGGGGGCCAGAAGGGATTGACGAATAACCTTCTCCTTTTTCACTCCCTTCCGGACAAGATCTTCCCAAAAGGTTTCGAGCTGCTCCGTCAGCGACTCCACCGTCGCTTCCTCCAAGAGTTCGGTGTAGGTGGGAACGATCCCCCAGGAGATCACCCCTTCCCGGTTGAAAAAATCCTTCAAGGAAGAATACTGGGTGATCATCGCTCCGCAGCTGAAAGAGTCAAAGGAAAGGATATCAATTTTTGAATGTAGAAGGAAGTCCCAATCGGGCCTTGCGCAGAGATGAATCCCTTTGGGCCCTTCCAATCCTTCTAAAAGCCGATCCAGATCTTCTCTACCCTGAACCTCGTTATATCCTGACAGGGCGGTGAAGATCAACCCCAATCCTGGATCATCCAGCCATACAAAGGCACGGGGATTTTTCGTTTTCAGCTCCTGATTCTGGAGATTGACCTTCTTCTGGATAAAATCGAAAAGGACCTCCCTTACCTCGTCGTGGTAGATGATCGGTTTTTGGTCCTGGTCCACTACTTTTAATCCCAGGCTGATGGGACTGATCATCTGGCCCCGTATGGCCGTATAACCGGAAAGGTCTCTTTCTAAAAATCGATGGTATACGAGGGAAAAGGTCTTTGTCAACCTAAAGGTCTCGGGATCTTCCGCCTTTTCAAAATAGGCAGGAAGCTCTTCGTAAAAGCGGCCAAGATCAAAAAGAATCTTCCGTTCAAGAAAATCGATCCTGACCCCGGGGAAATGGTCCAGGGCCTGAACATACATGTCTTCAAAGTAGCTGACTTTAGGGAGTTGTGGCCAGAAGGGAATATTTAAGGAGAGGGCCAGATCCACAGCCCTTTCAATATCGGTATGGGGCAAGATTCCCATGGCCGTGGTCTGACAGTTGGCTTCAAACCCGACGGAACTCATGAAGGAGATTCCTCTAATCGTTGGACCAGTCTTTTAATCTTTGCCCGATCAGGAAGGAAGGGATCGACGACCAGTGCAATTTTTAGATGGTAAAGGGACTTTTTTCGATCCTTAAGTTCATACCAGTAGATTTGGCCCAAATTGAGATGGGCGAGGGAATGATAGGGGTTGACCCGAATCTCTCCTTCAAGGGCCTCAATAACCTTGTCAAACCGTTTCTGGGCTGCATAGACAACGGCCAAAAGATTGTGGGCCTCCGGAAAGTAGGGGTAAACCTTAATAAATTTTTTATAGGCCTCTTCGGCCCTTTCATACTGCTGATTTTCAAAATAGATTCCTCCCACTGTGTAATAAACCATATACAGTGTGGGGTCGATTTCGAGCGACTTCTGTCCCATCCGGATCGCTTGATCAAGATCTCCCCTCTTTTGGTAAATCAGGCAGAGATTATGATAGGCCGTTGCAAATTTGGGATCGATCTGGATCGCCTTTTGCGTGATTTCAAAGGCCTTCTCATAGTCCCCTGAATTCAGGTATGCAAACCCGAGATTGACATAAGGCCGGGCCTTGTTGGGCGATTTCTTAATGCTATCCATCCAGAGGTCTACCTCATCGTTCCAGAGCCTGTTCCTCGAATAAGCTCCCGCGGCGAGTAAACCAGTGACCAGGGCAAAAATGATGATCTCCAGGAGATTTTGTCTCAGCGAGCGTATCACGTTCCTCGGTTCATTCCTTACTTATCTTTCCCACTTTTCTGTTTTGGAATCTTCTCGATGGATGAAAGGATCTTTCTTATCCGTTCGGCTTCGCCTAAAGAGGGAAAGGCCAAGGCCCTCTTGAAATGGTCAAGGGCCCTGGGGTAATCTTTCAACTCGTAATAAAAATCCCCCAAATAGAGGTGCGTGCAAGGATTTTTAGGATTTCGCCTCAGCTCTTCCTGAAAAGACTCCATCGCCTGATTCCGCTGTTTTAATCTCTGATAGGCGAGGCCCAGGTTATTGTGAGCATTCTCATAGTCAGGATTTAACCTGATAAATGTTTGAAAGGCACCCACCGCATTTTTATAGTAGCCCTTTTGATAGTAGGCAAGCCCAAGATTGTAATAAGTTTCTGGAGGAGGCCCCCCCAGGTCAAGCGCTTTTTTATAACAATCGATGGCCTTTTCCATCATCCCCTTTCGATAATAGACCAGGCCTAAATTATACAGGGAGAGCGTGTAACTGGGATTGAGGACCAGCGCCTCTTCAAATTCCTTCTGGGCATCCTCCCAACGCCCCTCCTCATAGTAGGCAAACCCCAAGTTAT
>Ga0154838_1005_pt3 | contig 16876 bp, 13 predicted proteins | sample Rifle2008BG16ft_FD_116142 | JGI IMG/M metagenome (GOLD analysis project Ga0154838, IMG submission 116142) | Deltaproteobacteria bacterium RBG_16_48_10 | reverse complement strand
GAGAACATAATGGATGGTCCGGAAAGAACTCAGGAAATGACAGATGTTCAGGCGAAAGCAGAGGCTTCGAAGTGCCTGTTTTGTTTCGATGCTCCTTGCCAGACTGATTGCCCTGTTGGGATTGATGCACCTGGATTCATCCGCCGAATTTTACAACAGAACGTACAGGGAGCTTACCATCTAATCCATCGCGAGAATCCTCTTCCCTGGATATGTGGCATTTTATGCCCCACGGAGAGACTGTGTGCTTCCCGTTGCCCTCGAAAACTTATGGACCATGCCATTGACATTGGGAGGTTGCAAGCCTATGCGTCGATAGACAAAGCGCAGGCAAAGATATCCAAACCTTCAAGGGGTACTTTGGGAAACCGTGTCGCTGTTGTTGGAACAGGGCCAGCCGGGTTGACGGCCATTTCATGTCTCGCCCGGAATGGCTTTCAGGTGGTAGTTTATGAAGCGGAGGGCAGGGCTGGAGGCCTTATCACTTATGGGATTCCCCCTTATAAGATTGATAAAAGGAGAGCCATTCAGGAGATCGAAAACATTCTTGATCAACCCGGTATTTCAGTTCACTTGAGGACCAGGGTGCCAGATCCGAACGAATTGTTAAAGGAACATGTCGCTGTATTCGTGGCTACCGGCATAGGGGGAGAAATGCTGGATCGATCGGTAGCCAAGTTTAAGAACGTATACCGGGCTACGGAGTTTTTGAAAACGCTCAACAGAACACATCTCCAAGGACGACCCTTCAAAAGGGACCTGGGTCCGGAGGTTTTAGTCATTGGAGGAGGGAGTACGGCCCTGAATGCAGCCGTTTCTATCCGTCTCCTGGGTTCCCCAAATGTCACTGTAATATACAGGAGAACGGAGACAGAGATGCCGGCATGGAGACATGAAATTACAACGGCCAGAAAATGTGGGGTAAATTTTCGGTTCCTTCTGGAGCCTTCATCATTTATAGGTGACGAGGGTAAGGTTTCCCACGTTGTGTTTCGCCAAACCGAACTAGGTGAGCTGGGAGCGGACGGCAGGAGAAAGGTTTTGGCCCGGAGGGGAAAAAAAGTGGAGATTGCGGCTAGCTCGGTGATCCTGGGCACAGGTAGAGAGAAAAGGAATGGATTGAGATGGCTGAAAAGAGAGAAGGTGGATGAGTCGACTGGTCGACTCGAAGGGGCTAATATTTTCTTAGGGGGCGAACTTTTGCGTGGAGCAGGTTTGATTGTACAGGCAGTGGCAGATGGAAAGAAGGCTGCCCATGAAATCGAAATGCTTCTTCGGGGGAGGATTTAGAGATGAAACCGGTCGAACTTGGCGTCGATTTTTGCGGTATCAGGTTTGCCAACCCCTTCATTGTGGCGGCCAGTCCATCCACTCGTTCAGGCGACATGGTTAGACGAGCCTTTGATCATGGGTGGGCAGGGGTTGTATGGAAAACTTTGGGCACTATCACGGGTGTGGACCATCCGAAGGTGAGTCCCTGTTATGCCCACGAGGGCTGGAATGAGCAGCTTTACGGATTTGAAAATATCGATCTTGGAAACGATGTTCCTCTTCAGCAAAGTTTGCGGGAAATTTATGAAGTGAAGAAAGACTATTCAGATTCCGTGGTGATTGTGAGTATCCGAGGAGAAAACTTCGAAGAGAAATGGAAGGATCTGGCCAAACAAGCAGAGGATGCGGGAGCGGACATGATTGAGCTGATGTTCTCCTGTCCACATGACATCGCGGACAGCCCTGACAGTGAGGGAAAAGTTGCCCAGCAGGCGAGGACCATAACCGAATGGGCAAGGCAGGCCGTTCGCATACCGATCATGGTGAAAATGAGCCCAAATGTGACAGATATCCGTATTCCTGCCCGAGCGGCCAAGACAGGTGGGGCGGATGCCATTTCGGCTACGAATACGATAAGAAGCATTTTGGGAGTGGATCTCAAAACGCTTCGACCTTTACCAACGGTAGGGGGCATGTCAGCATTTGGAGGATATTCCGGTCCCGTTATCAAACCAATCATCCTCAGGATGATGGCGGAACTGGCAGGGGATTCGAAACTGGGCCTTCCTTTGTCGGCCATCGGCGGAGTGGTTTCTTGGGTGGATGCGGTTGAGTACATGTTGTTAGGGGCAAGCACGGTTCAGGTGGGAACCGCAACCATGTTTTATGGTTTCAGGATTATTGCTGATCTATTATCGGGAATAGAAAATTTCTTGAGGGAGAAAGGATTGTCGTCTGTATCAGGGTTGATCGGGTTATCCCTTCCTTATATCACGACCCAGCCAGCACTGGACCGCAAATCACTGGTGCGGGCTAAGCCAAATTTGGAGAAGTGTTTGAAGTGCCTTCGCTGTTACGTTGCCTGCCGGGACGGAGCTTATCAAGCGATAGAGATAGGTCCGGATAGGAATCCTCAAATTTTAGAGAAGCAATGCCAGGGATGTTCGCTTTGCGCCATGGTTTGTCCCGCGCCCGGAGGGATAGAAATGGTGCCTTGCTAGATTGAGATGATTTCTTCTGACTTATAACAACTTCCGTTTGATAGGGAGTTAGCCCTCCTTGACTTGTAGCGTACCGTTTGCTAATAATAGACATGGTATAACATCAGTTTTTCTTTAATCTTGCTGCGAGTCATAGATAGATGACAAACCCGCATCCGTCTCTTCTTTGCTGGAAAAGAGTAATGGCAGTCTGATTCTGGTCACCATAACATTTTTATAAAGGAGGAGCATATGAAAAGGGGATACTTGGTTTTGTTGATCGGTTTGTTTGTATTGACTTCGATCGTTTCAAATCAGGTGGAGGCCGCGGAGAAACTTGAAAGCGTGTTGGTTGTCTTTCCCAGCCCGAAAGCGGTTTCTCACTCGCCATTCTTCGTCGCAGAAAAATTGGGATATTTCGAGAAAGAAGGTCTCAAGATGGAGTGGACGACGATCCCCGGAGGACTGGAGCCTCAGAAGGCAGTTGCCATGGGAAAAGCACAGTTTACTTTTCCCGCGCCCTCTTCCTTGATCGTAGCACGGCAAGGTCAATTACCTGTCAGGTCTGTTTATGCCCTGAGACAAAAATGGATTTTTGGTTTTGCCGCGATGAGGAAGAGTAACATCAAGACGATGGCTGACCTAAAAGGAAAGACGATCGGAGGGATCTCTGAATCTGCCGGGTTCATTGCCAAGCTCATGATCGTGGGCAGCAAAGACCTCTCTGTAAGCGATATAACGTATCAGGTTGTGGGCGCCAACATGGCCGGCCCCCTCGCCGCGGGTAAGGTCGACGCGATCTATTGCTGGGACACATTGTTTGAACAATATAAACGGCAAGGCCTTGATGTCGTCTGGATTTCAGGACCGGAATTCAATGACTATCAGTCCAATGTGCTGTCAACCTCGGAACAGCTGATGAAGGAAAAGCCCAAAATGATTCAAGGATTTTTACGAGCAGTCACCAAGGGTGTGGTGTTCAGCATCGAAAATCCGAAAGCCACACTTAAGATCATCGGTGGATCCGATCCCCAGTTAACGAAGGACCCAGATAAGGCCATGGTCGAGTTAGAGATCGCCAATGCAGATTTTCAGTCCAAACTTCAAGCTCAGCACGGGTTTGGGTACCACTCTGCAAAGTCTTGGACACTGCAGGCTGAGGGGCTCAAAAAATTGGGAGAGATTACAAAGGTGCTGAGTGGGGATCAATATTTTACCAATGAATTTATCGCTGAGGCCAATAATTAGCAATTAGGTAAACCCCCGGCTCTGCCGGGGGACTCCCAGAGTTTGACATTTTCGGGAATATGCATTTCTATCATGGATTCGTGCCTGGGGTGAAAGGGCGATGCGAGTACGATCCATTGGCTTAAGGTTTTCTTGTTCTTTTCCGATTGCGATCAGGCCCCTTTGAGGGGCCAGCAATCGTAAAGCCCCCGGCTTTGCCGGGGGATACTTACTTCGATATGAAGGGCCTTCGCCAAGAAGCCCAAAAGTACGACAAGTAAAAAGCTATCCCCAAGGGGGGATAGGGAGGATGAGGGGGATGGGCGACCGAGAGAAAGGAGACGTTTGAATGGCCAAAAGGGTTTTAGTCAAGGGGAAGTATGTCATTGCCTGGAAAGAAGGGGAACATGTCCAGCTTCACAACGCAACGCTCGTGATAGAAGGGGATAAGGTTAGAGAGGTGACGACGGCTGAGGTGAGACCAAACCCTGATGACGAGGTGATCGGAGGATCCGAATTTCTGGTCATGCCAGGATTTATTAATTTGCATACTCATATGTTTTCCCCTTTGACCCGAAGTTTTTTGGAAGATGTAGGCAGCAAGACACTGGGAGGTAGCACAACACTATATGAATACCTTCCTCGTATCCGTCATGCGAGCGGATATGAAGAACAGCAGGCCAGTACACGATTTGCTCTTATGGAGCTATTGAAGGGTGGCAGCACGACGGTCGTTGCCTTACAAACCAGCGATCATGAAGATACAGTGCCACCATGTCGCGACATTGCAGAGACTATGGATAGATATGGGTTAAGAGGCTATATATCCCCCATGTTTGCCTGTGGGCATTACTATGTTGAATCCGACACTGTTAAGTACGCCTGGGACGAGAATTTCGGAGAGCGCGGCTTACAGAACACTGTTAAATTCCAGCAGGAGCTGCAAAACTTCCGACACGATCGCCTCCGCGTGATGTTCGGGCCTCGGCAGACCGCGCTCGTTACAAAAGAACTTCTGGCCGAAACGGCTAGGTTAGCTGCCCAATGTGCTGCGCCCATTCAGGTTCATTGTTCTGAAAGCATTCCGGAAGTCAAGGCGGTGAGGGAAAGGTATCAGTGCACACCGGTAGAACTACTAGAATCGGCATCAATGTTACGTCCACGAACCATTTTAGGACATTGTATTTATATTCCAGGCCACAGCCTGCTGCCTGGCCGAGGACGGGATCTTGAGCTGATCAATGCCAGAGGTGCTTCTGTGGCTCACTGTCCCTGGATTTTTGCCAGGCGCGGTGTTGGACTGGAAAGCTTTCACTCCTATCGTCAGGCAGGAGTGAATATGGGCATCGGGACAGACACCTTTCCGCAAGACGTTTTTGCAGAAATGCGTTGTGTTCTAATGACGAACCGTTTGTTCGAAAAGCAGCTCCATGGCATTGCAATGACCGAAGTATACGAAGCAGCTACTGTGGGTGGAGCGAGGGCTTTAGGCCGGGAGGATCTCGGAAGACTGGGCCCCGGAGCTCAAGCAGATTTACTGATGATTCGACTAGACTGTATGAATCTCGTTCCTGTTCGGGATCCCCTGCGATCGGTGATTTATAGTGCCAATGCGAACGATGTTGATACCGTGATGGTAGCGGGCAAAGTCCTGGTGCGGAACAGTAAGTGCCTCTATATCGACGAAGAGCAAGTTAAGGCTAATCTACAGAGGGCTGCGGAACGGGTGTGGAGCAGGATGAAGGAAATTGAAACACTTTCACCTCCCGCCCTTAAACTCATCGAAAGAATGTAAAGCTGAACGTTATATGTCCCTCACCGTTTCCCTCTTCCTAGAGGGAAGAGAAAACAGTAGGTAGAATGAAGATGGCGGTAGCATCAATAAATTGGCAGATTTCGGCAAAGGGTCTCGGAGTCATTTATGACACGAGGGATGGTCCTGTCGAAGCGCTAGCCGATTTTTCCTTTGCCGCCGAACCTGGGAGTTTTACGACCATCGTCGGTCCGAGCGGTTGCGGGAAAAGCACACTGCTTCGCGCCATCGGAGGTCTAACGAAACCAAGCTCTGGCAGAGTCCAATTTAAAACTGATAATGGTTCGAGTGGTGAAAAAAATCTGTATGGTATGATTTTTCAGAGGCCAGTTTTGCTTCCTTGGCTGACCGTTATCGATAATGTCCTACTGCCGATAAAAGTCTTTGGTTACAGGGTTGCTAACTACAGAAACCAAGCTATCGAATTGTTGAAAATGGTGGGCTTAGATGACTTTCTGAAGAAATATCCTTATGAGCTATCCGGAGGGATGCAGCAAAGGGTGGCTATTGCACGAGCCCTCGTCTTTGATCCTCGGGTTTTACTGATGGATGAGCCTTTCTCTGCCTTAGATGCGATCACACGGGAACAACTCAACGACCAACTGCAAAAGCTGTGGTTACAAACTGGGAAAACTGTCCTTTTCGTAACCCACAGTGTCAATGAAGCCGTGTTCTTGGGGACGTCTTGCATTGTGATGACGGAGAGGCCTGGCCGTATTGCTAAAATCGTGAACATTGACGTTCCAATGCCTCGCCAACTTAAACAGGTTCAGGGGGACCTCGCCGACTACATTCTTCAGGTACGGAGAGCCTTGGAAGGGGATGCGGGAGATGATGATATTGCCAAGGGTAAATAGACAGGTCTTCCTTCAAGTCTCTGCCGTTATCCTATTTATCCTGGCCTGGGAGTTCGGTTGCCGACTATTTAAAGTACCGTTTTATCTTATCCCTGTGCCTTCAACCATCGCCGTCAGGTTTTACGAATCGACCCTAGACCTCACCCTGTTACGCCATAGTTGGATCACGATCTCTGAAGTTGTATTGGGATTTTGCTCCGGAGCAATTGTGGGGTTTGTCATTGGAATGATTTTCGCGGAATTTGAGACCTTAAGGGTGACGATGAATCCCTTTATCGTTGCCACCCAGGTCACGCCCAAAACGGCCCTGGCTCCCTTATTCATCATATGGTTTGGCTTTGGCATCGCATCAAAGGTCTTCATTGTGGCTTTAATTGCTTTTTTTCCAGTCTTGGTAAATACAATTTCTGGTTTTCATTCCGTGGATGCCGAGAAGGTCGAATTGATGAGATCTTACGGTGCGAACCGCTTTAAAATCATCAGATTCGTTAAGCTCCCCGCCGCTTTTCCAAATATCTTTGCAGGCCTGGAGGTTGCTTCAGTGATGTCCGTTCTGGGGGCAATCATTGGAGAATTCGTAGGGTCTAAGGAGGGATTAGGGAGATTGATATTGGTGGGGGGCGAACGATTAGATTTGGGTCTCGTTTTTTCTTCCATTCTGGTTTTACTGATTATTGGTTTTGGATTGAAGATATTGGGTGATTTTCTGCAAAAACGCCTCTTTTTCTGGGTTGGCCGATAAAAGCTGCTGCGAATCCCTTGGGAATCCATTGAAAGGTTAACACAGTGACTGTAGGGAGATCCGTTCCAAGAGACGATGCGTTTGCCAAGGTGACCGGAAAGGCAAAATATGCTGCGGATCTGGAGTTTCCGAAGATGCTCCATGCTAAAGTGGTCCGGATTCCAAAGGCTCATGCAACGATAAGGGGCGTTTATCCAGAGGATGCGGCGAGACTGCCAGGTGTCGTCGCCATTCTCACTCCCGAGGATCTATCGAAGACGTCGTCTGACGAGACATGGGTGCCTGTTCTGGTACGGGAGAGGGTGAGAAGCTACGCTGACGGAGTAGCAGTCGTTGCAGCGGAGACCGAGCAAATTGCCACGGAAGCAGTTAAGCATGTGCGGATTGAGTACGAAGAACTGCCTGCCGTGTTCGATGTTGAGGAGGCGATTAAACCTGGTGCTCCTATCCTCCACGGGGAGGGCAATCTGTTTCATACTCATCGAATCCGGAAAGGAGATGTCGAGATAGGATTTGGAGAAGCAGACGTTGTGTTAGAAAGGATCTATATTGTGCCCTCCGCGGAGCATGCTTACATTGAGCCAGAGACTGCCATCGGAGTTCCTGAGCCGGACGGAAGGATCACCGTTTTTGGCTCGTTTAAGTCACCCTTTGATGTCCGGAGGATGGTAGCCAAAACCTTGGAGGCCGAGCTTGATGAGGTGAAGATTGTCCCTGTCAGCCTGGGAGGATATTTCGGCGGGAAGGATGAGGATATGGCTCTTATGGCTTCCCGGGTGGCCTTACTGGCGAAGAAGACCGGACGGCCTGTTCGGATCAGCAATTCAAGAGAAGAATCTATCCTGGAGAGTACCAAGCGGCACCATTACGTCATGAAGTACAAAGTTGGAGCAAAACGTGATGGCCGACTAATCGCCGTGGATATTCAGATACTGGCCGATGCAGGAGCCTATTCAGTAAAGACCCCTTTGGTTACTTATCGATCGTGTATGGAGGCTACAGGGCCCTACTTTGTACCAAACGTGAGGGTAGATATCCACTGTATCTTCACGAACAACAATGATGCGGGGTCTTTTAGAGGGTTTGGTTCACCGCAGGTGAACTTCGCCTCCGAGTCCATCATCGATGAATTGGCAGAGGAATTGGATATGGATCCTCACAAAGTGCGCACCATGAACGCTTTTGTAGAAGGTAGCCAGACAGCCACCGGTCATGTGCTGAAAGGTCCTGTGACGTTAAAACGATGCATGAATGAAGCAATATCGAAGGTACCTTGGCATACGGTACATGCGGATCATTCGGAAGGGCCGATCAAGAGGGGCATCGGTATGGCAGCGAGCTTTAGAGGCATCTCCTTGGGGGGGGAGGCAGCGGATGCGGCTGGTGCTATCGTGTCGATCCAGGAGGATGGCAAGGTGGTGGTGTCCTGTGGGATTCTTGAAGGGGGGCAGGGACCGCGGACTGTTCTCTCCCAGATCTGTGCGGAGGGCCTCGGCGTACCAATCAGCCAGGTGCGTTTTCTCGACTGGGATACGAGTTCTGTGCCGGACAGCGGGCCAACGGTGGCATCAAGGGGGACACTGGTTGGGGGGAACGCGACAAAAGCGGCTTGTGACCATCTGCTCAAAGAAATTTACGACGTCGTTGCGCAAATACTTGACATCAATCCTGAAGAACTCACGAGTGGTGAAGGGAAAATATCTTCTAAGAAAAACCCAAGTCTTGGCCTTTCTTTTAAAGAAGCTGTGGCCCAATGCAGAAAACGGGGCAAGAAACTCTTAGCAGTGGGCTGGTATAAGGCGCCGGATACAGGTACCCATTTAGAGACGGGTCAGGGGATACCCTTTTTTGACTATGTGTATGGGGCAGATGTGGCTGAGGTGGAGGTGAACACATTTACTGGAACTGTCCGACTTTTGAATTATGTTTCTGTGCACGATGTAGGTCGGGCCATCAACCCTCAACTTGTAGCTGGGCAGATCTACGGTGGTGTCTGTATGGGTCTCGGAACGGCGCTATACGAAGAGTACATCCTTGAACGAGATCGCCCTACAACCCTCAACTTAGACCAGTATTTGATCCCTACAGCGATGGATATGGGGCCGGTAACTCCAGTCATTGTCGAGGGCCATTTAAGAGAGGGACCTTTTGGAGCGTCCAGCATCGGTGAACCTGCATGCCAGATCGTCGCCCCTGCGATCATCAATGCCATAGCCAACGCAACAGGTAGACGGGTATACGAACTACCTGCAGATTTGGAGAGGGTTTTCTTAGGTTATTCTCTAAAAAGAAAACCCGGTCGCGGGAGTGAGACGAAACATAAATGAAGTACCTGCCTAAGTTTGAATACATAGCCCCAAGCAGCGTGAATGAACTCTGTAAGTTTTTGCAGTACCATGCTGATGAAACGCGTATTCTTGCCGGAGGAACAGACCTGCTGATCAACCTGAAAAAGGGCGAGGTAACGCCCAAGTATGTGGTGGACATAACAAGAATCCGGGAATTGTCCTCAATTCGTGACGAGCAGAATCGTATCTCTATTGGGGCCACCGCAACCCATACCGAACTCTCTGAAAGCGCTTTTGTCCTTAGCGAGGTGCCCTTCTTGGCGGAGGCAGCAGCCTCTATCGGTTCGGCTCAGATACGCAATTCAGGGACGATCGGAGGAAACGTCATCAATGCCTCTCCGGCGGGAGACACAATCCCTCCGCTGGTTGCATTAGATGCAACCGTTCGCATCGTGAGTCACAAGGGTGAACGGCGTGCTCTGCTCACAGAGATATTTCCAGGTCCTTATAAAACGACGTTGTCGTCAGATGAATTTTTGGCCGATATAACATTTACGAAGCTATCACCCCGAGCAGGTACCTGCTTTCTCAAGCTGGGTAGGCGCAGGGCTCTGGCCATTTCCCGTATTAGCATAGCCGTGATTTTGGTCGCAGGAGGAGACGGACGTATCCAGGAGGCCCGGATCTGTCCAGGAGCGGTGTTGCCTGCAGCGTCCCGCATTGTCAAGGCAGAGGAAGCTTTACTGGGTGCCTATCCGAGTGCTGAAGTTTTTCAAGAGGCGGGAAGGATTGTGGCAGGAGAGATGGTGGCGCGTTCAGGCAGAAGGTCTTCTACCCCTTATAAGGAACCTGTAGTAAACAACCTGGTTCAGCATGCATTGTCAATTGCAGCAGAAAGGTGCCGAAAGGGTGAAGTTCAGATTCCAGGTAAACGGCAAGGACTTTGAAATAGAGACTGATCCAAACAGGACGCTTCTTGATGTCCTACGAACAGATCTTGGGCTGACAGGGACCAAGTATGGGTGCGGTGTTGGCCAATGCGGTGCCTGTACTGTGATCGTCGACGGGACAGCCAGATGTTCGTGCCTGATACTGATCGGCCAAGCCCAAGGCAGGCAGGTGGAAACGGTGGAGGGACTCTCGAATGGAGAAGAGTTACACCCACTCCAGGATTCGTTCATAGAAAACCATGCCCTCCAATGTGGCTATTGTACTCCTGGTATGCTGATGAGCACAAAAGGTCTTCTTGACAAGAATCCTTCTCCCTCAGAAGAGGAAATTAAGGTGGCCATCTCTGGCAATCTTTGTCGATGCACGGGTTATAGCCAAATCATCACCGCCGTGAAAAAAGCAGCTAAGAAGATGGGGAAGGTCAAAGAAGAGGTGGAGCGGCGCTAATAAAACGAGTTGAAATTTTGTGAGTATCCTGATCAGGAACGCTTATCGCATCTATACTTTTGACGACTCCAATAGGGAGTTTGAAAAGGGCTACGTTTATGTGGACGGCAAAGTCATATCAGCCGTAGGAAGCGGTGATACCGGGCACCTGAAGGCAGATGAAGTCGTAGATGCCTCAGGGAAATTGGTTCTTCCCGGATTGATCAATGTTCACCATCATTTTTACCAGAACCTGACCAGGAATGTGCCGGCCGTTCAAAAGTGTGACCTCCTCACGTGGCTCCGCTATCTGTACGCTGTGTGGACTGGGATCGACGAGGAAGCTATTTACTATGGAGCATTGGTTGCTATGGGTGAACTCCTTTTGACAGGGTGTACAACAACCACCGATTTTCTTTACCTTTTTCCTAAAGGCCAAAGAAATCTTATCGATTACGAGTTCAAAGCGGCCGCCGAGTTGGGCATCCGGTTTCATGGATTCAGAGGGTGCATGCCCACGATGGAGGGAAATTTAGCTCAGGAGCTGGCTCAGGATCAATCGGTAGACCCGTCACAACTGATCGAGTCAGAGGACCAGATCCTGGCGGCGTGTGAGGAGGCTTTCAACCGCCATCACGACCCAAAAGCATTTGCCATGAATCGAGTGGGGGTAGGCCCTACTGCAGTGACGTATGATCGAACTTCATTGATGAAGGACTTAAAGAAGCTGTCGTCTGACCGGGATGGGTTATGTCAAACCCATCTACACCCGAGGCTAGATGAGATAGAAATATGCGAGAGGCTTCATCATTGCACTCCCCTTGAGTTCCTTGAGGGAATGGGATGGCTTGACGGGCAGACGTCTATCGCACACGCCACGCGCCACACGGCCCGCGATATAGAGATCCTGACTAGAAACGGGGCAAGGGTAACCCATTCTCCTTCTTGTCACATGAGATTGGGGTATCCTGTCGCTCCAGTCCCTGAGATGCTTTCAAGGGGCATCGTTGTGGGGATAGGCGTAGATGGTGGCGCCAGTAACGACTCGGGTGACATGCTTGGGGAATTGAGGACCGCCATGATGGTGCATCGGATCAATGGGGTTCACAAAGATCTTGAGATAAAGGACTGGTTGAGGCCCCAAGATGTATTCCATATGGCCACGAAAAACGGAGCCAGAATACTGAACCGCAACGATATAGGAAGTCTGGAAGTTGGCAAGGGAGCAGATATTATTCTGATCGATATTTCAGGAATTCCTTACGCCGGAGGACTTCATGATCCCCTCGGAGCCTTGGTCTATTGTGGCTGTAATCATATCATCGATACGTCGATTATCAATGGTCAGTTTGTGGTCCGCAATGGAAGACTGGCCCGGACATCACAAGAATCTATCGCTTCAAAGGCCAATGAGATCAGTTCTCGTTTGCTCTCAAAGGCTTCACGCAAAGCATCACAATGAACGCCTATCCTGTGTTATCTTTTTTCAAAATTGGTTGGGGAATTTATGAACGGCAGAACCAGAGTCTTACTTGCTAAGCCGGGGTTGGATGGACACGACAAAGGGATTAAACTGATTGCACGGGCTCTCATGGAAGCCGGGATGGAAGTGATCTATTTGGGGTTCCGGCAGGATCCAGAGGGAATTGCTCGGGCAGCAGCACAGGAAGAGCCGGCAGTAGTCGGTCTAAGCATTCTATCAGGAGCTCATGTAAACCTCACAAGAAAAGTGGTATCAAAGCTCAAAGAGGTTGGGTGTGGTGAGATCCCTGTCATTGTAGGAGGGACGATTCCCCCTGACGATATGGAGCTGGTCAAAGGAGCGGGTGCTGCTGCGGTCTTCCCTATTGGAACCAAGTTCGAAGATATCGTTTCTTGGATTGAAGACCATGTTTCACAAGGCCGATAAGAGGTGTTGTATCCAAGGAGTACGTGATGAGTGAAGAAAAAAGAGCGTTGAAGAAGGATGACTCAAAGAGCAAGGGGCATTCGATTCAAATGACAGAATCGGGTCTACCGGTGAAAGAAGTCTATACGCAAAAAGACCTGCCTGAAGGCCGAGAGGAATCAGTGGACCTACCAGGGGAGTATCCATATACTCGTGGTGTTTACAAAACGATGTATCGGGGCAGGTTATGGACAATGAGACAGTATGCTGGCCTTGGAACGGCCATGGAGTCGAACGAACGTTATAAGTTTCTTCTCGCTCAAGGACAAACAGGTTTGAGTGTGGCATTGGACCTCCCTACCCAGATGGGGTACGATTCTGATGATCCCCGCGTCGAGGATGAAGTGGGAAGGGTAGGGGTTGCCATTGATACTTTACGGGATATTGAAGTTTTATTTCGCGACATCCCTCTTGACCAGATCAGTACAAACTTTACCATCAATTCCACTGCCGCCATCATCTTAGCCATGTACTATGCTTTGGCAGAAAAGCTCGGCATCTCCCCTGATCAAGTGCGTGGGACAGTCCAGAATGATATGATCAAGGAGTTTATTGCAAGAAATACATATATCTTTCCTATCGAACCGTCCCTCAAAATAGTGACAGATATTATTGAGTTCTGCAGCAAGAAGCTTCCCCACTTTAATCCAATCAGTATTGCAGGGTATCACATCCGGGAGGCAGGTGCAGATGCCATACAGGAACTGGCCCTGACGCTGGGAGCCGGCATCGTTTACGTCCAAGAAGTGCTGGGTCGGGGGATTGGAATCGATGAATTCGCGTCGAGGTTAAGCTTCCACCTTTCTTCAGGGCAAGATCTTTTTGAAGAGATTGCCAAATACCGGGCTGCCAGGAAGATGTGGGCAGAGATCATGAGAACAAGGTTCAAGCCCTCTAATCCTTCATCCGAACTCCTTAGAGTATTTGCAGGCGGAAATGGCATCACTCTTACAGCGAACGAACCGTTGAATAACATTGTAAGGGCTACCCTGCAATGTTTGGTGGGCGCACTCGGGGGAGCGCAGGCAATACACGTCCCTGCATACGATGAGGCCTTTGCAATTCCCACAGAGGAGTCGGCTCGCATCGGCCTCAGAACCCAGCAGATCATTGCTTTTGAATCCGGAATTTCCAAAACGGCCGATCCCCTTGGCGGTTCCTACTTCGTTGAGTCTTTAACCGATGAACTGAAAGACAGAGCGTGGACCTTTATTGAAGAGATGGACAAGCGAGGAGGTTTGGTCACCTGTATCAAGACGGGCTACATCCGAAAGTTGATTCATGACCGAGCTTACGAGAAAGAAAAACAGATTCAATCTGGAGAGAAATGGGTCGTGGGTGTCAATTGTTTTGCCTCTGGAAAATCGGAGGTGATCCGCCTGCTGCCTATGGAACCGGGAATCCTCGAACGTCAGAAACGAACCCTCAAAGAGATAAAAACGCAAAGGGACAATGGCGCCGTCCGCAAGTCCTTAACAGCCCTTAAGGAGGCTGCCCAAAGGGAGTCCAATATCATGGCGTGCATCATAGAGGCAGTGAAAGCCTATGCCACGGTTGGGGAGATCACCAATATTTTGAGGGAGGTCTATGGAGAATACAAAGAAGCGGCGACGGTTTAGGCTTTTTGTCCTCTGGCTTATTTGAATTTGCCCTCTGGATTTTCTTGGGATTTGTATTTTGAGATTTGTGATTTGTATAGCCTCATAGGGGCTTGCCCGTGGGGCTTATTTAGATGGAGGCGAAGGTATGCAACCACTCGACGGAATAACTGTTTTGGATTTCACCCAATTCCTTGCGGGTTCTTACTGTGCGATGCTGCTAGGAGATTTGGGCGCAAATGTCATTAAAATCGAGAAGCCAGAGACTGGCGAGGTATATCGTGCTTATGGGCCCAAATTCATCCAGGGGGAAAGCACCAGTTTCCTCAGTGTCAACCGGAATAAAAGGAGCCTTACGCTGAACCTGAAAGATCCACGAGGTGTTTCCCTGGCTCTTCGGCTGATTGAAAAGGCAGATGTTCTGGTCGAGAACTTCAAGCCTGGAGTCATGGAGGGGCTCGGGTTGGGTTTTGATCAGGCATCGAAGGTCAATCCCAGGCTCATCTTTTGTTCGATTTCAGGATTTGGCCAGACGGGACCTTACAGGAATCGGGGTGGGTTCGACCTCGTGTTGCAGGGAATGTCCGGAATGATGAGTGTCACTGGGGAAGCCGACGGCCCCCCTGTAAAGGTGGGTTACCCGGTCACGGATATGGGGGCAGGGATTTACGGTGCCTTTGGAATTTTGGCTGCTCTTATCTATCGAAATACAACGGGAAGAGGCCAATGGGTCGATACGTCATTGCTCGAGGCAGGCCTCGCGTGGTCGCTGTTACCGGCAGGAAATTACTTCGCCGACGGGGAGATTCAGAAAAGGTCGGGATCGGCGAGTTCGCAGAATGCACCCTATCAGGCTTTTGAGACGAGCGACGGTTTCATAAATCTGGGTACCGGAAACGAGAAGCTCTGGATCAAGTTCTGTGAAGTCATTGGGCTGCAACACCTACCCAGTGAGCCGAGGTTCAAGAATAACGCCTTAAGGGTAGAGAATCAAAGAGACCTTGCAAAAGAAATAGAGCCTGTAATGAAGCGAAAGACGACTCGCGAATGGATGAAGTTGTTGGACGAGGTGGAGATTCCATGCGGCCCAATCTACACCATCGGAGAGGCATTGAACGACCCGCAGGTTCTCAGCAGGAAGATGGTGATGGAGTATAATCATCCCAAGGCGGGGAAAGTAAAATCCCTGGGGTTTCCGGTGAAGTTGTCTGAATCGGAGTTCCATGTACGGCAACATCCTCCGCTCTTAGGAGAGCATAACCTTGAAATACTTGCCTCTTTGGGCCTGAGCCAAGCGGAAATCGACCAGCTTGTACGTGATAAAGTCATTTAGCAATACGTGTGATCTTAGAATGAGCGGCAGAATTTAGATCACATACACGCAAGCACACAGAGGTCATTTTTTGATTTGGCGGACTCTCTGTGACCTTCTTGGCTCTGTGAGAGATACTATGAAACTGAGAGGTTACTGAAAGGGAGGGATCATGAAGCGGGATCTTCTTGTAAAAAACGGGTTACTCGTGACCAACTTAGGTACCCTTCGAGCGGATGTCCTCATTGTGGATGGGGTGATTAGCACGATAGGCCAATCGCTTTCCGGACGGAATGTACCGACGATCGATGCTGAAGGATGCCTTGTATTTCCAGGTATTGTTGACGCCCATGTCCAATTTGAGCTTCCCTCACTGACTGACGACTTCGATACAGGAACAAAAGCCGCCGCCTGTGGAGGTGTTACCACCATTATCGATTTTGCAGATCAGCCTCGCGGGGTGGATGCTTTAAAACATTTGAGAGAACGAAAGGCTGTGGCCAATGCAAAGGTGAACGTGGATTATTCTCTTCACATGAGCATCACAGACCTGTCTGGGGATACACTGAAGCACATTTCAACCATTGTGAAAGAAGAATTTGTCCCGAGTTTCAAACTCTACCTTGCTTACAGTCGAAGACAAAGAATGGTTAACGAAGGGGAAACCTTTGCCATTATGCAAGAAGTGGCCCGTCACGGTGGGATTGTGGGGGTACATGCGGAATCAGATGCCCTCGTTGAATATCTTACGAATGAATTAATTCATAATGGTCAAACCGAGCCACCTTACTTCCCTAGAAGCCGTCCTGACGTAGCCGAGGCCATTAGTGTTTCTTCGGCCATTGGGATTGCCCGTGCAACAGGGTGTGACCTCTACGTCCACCATGTATCAACGGCTCTTGCCATCGATTCGATTGTGGATGCCAAGAGAAGCGGAATACCCGTATGGGCTGAAACCTGTCCCCAATATCTAGTCTTAACAGATGAAGTGTACAATAGGCATGATGGATATATTTACGTGATGAATCCACCGATCAGGTCAACCAAGGACAAAGACAGGCTTTGGAAGGCGGTCCAAGAGGATGAGATGGATACGGTCGGGACAGATCATTGTTCCTACATGCTTCAACAAAAGACCAAAAGTGCCAGGTTCGATCAGATTCCGCCTGGTCTCCCAGGGATAGAGACGCTGCTCCCTGTTATGTACACGGAGGGCGTTGCTAAAGGAAGGATAACGCTTTTG
>Ga0154838_1008_pt3 | contig 16935 bp, 14 predicted proteins | sample Rifle2008BG16ft_FD_116142 | JGI IMG/M metagenome (GOLD analysis project Ga0154838, IMG submission 116142) | Deltaproteobacteria bacterium RBG_16_48_10 | reverse complement strand
CGTCTTTCGCATAGGCTTCCGCCACCTCCCGATAAGCCTGGATGGCCTCCTTCTTTCGATTCAGCCGCTCCAGCAGTTCTCCGATCTTGACGCAAGACCGAAGGTCCCCAGGCTTCTGAGCACAATGTTTCCGGTAATACTCTAAGGCCCCTTTCCAATCCCCTTTTGTGAGGGCCATCTGGGCTTCTTCTTTGTAGGAGCTTCTCTCCTTATTCATATCGCAATGCCTCCGCAGGGTCGAGTTTAGAGGCCCTCCAGGAGGGATAGAGGGTCGCCAGAAGGCTGATGAGGATAGCGGTTGCGGTGATGATCCAGACATCGAGAGGATTGACCTGAGAGGGTAGTTTATCAATGTAGTAGACATCGCTCGCAAGAATCTTGAATCCAAAGAGATTCTCTACGAAACCCGTAATTTTCTCGAGATTAAAAGCGGCCAGAAGCCCTAAAAAGGTTCCCAGAATAGTTCCAACAACACCAATCACCAATCCTTCGATCATGAAGATTTTTAGGATTCCCTTGGAGGAGGCACCCATTGACTTGAGGATGGCGATATCCTTATTTTTCTCCATGACCACCATGATGAGCGTTGAAATAATATTGAAAGCGGCCACCAAGACGATCAGGACAAGGATGATGAACATGGCGATCTTCTCCAGTCGCAGTGCCGAGAAGAGGTTTCGGTTCATCTCCATCCAATCCTTGGTCCAGAAGGGGAAGCCGAGCTTGCGTTGAATCTCCCTCCCGATTTCTCTCACCCGATAGATATCGCCGGTTTTGACCTCGATTCCAGTGACCTGAGCTCCCATGCCAAAGAACTTCTGCGCGCTCTCGATGGAGACGTAAGCCATGGTATTGTCGTACTCATACATCCCGGAATGGAAGATTCCCACCGCTCGAAAGCGTTTCATCCTAGGCATCATTCCCATGGGTGTCATTGTTCCTAAAGGAGAGATCACCTGGAGGATATCTCCTGGAGCGGTGGAGAGGTGTTTGGCAAGCTCTGCTCCGAGAATGATTCCCGGAGGCTCCCCAGCTTGGACTTCCCTTAAATCCTGGAGCTTGCCGACCTTTAAATTATTGGCCAATTCCGTTACCTTTCCCTCCTGGTCAGGATCGATCCCTTTCAGAACCACACCCGACACATTCGACCCGGAGGAAAGCATCACCTGGCTAAAGATAAAAGGGGCGGCTGAAAGGACCCCTTTCACCTCTCTGATCTTTTGAATCACCTCCTCATATTGATCCATCCCTTCCTGACTGGCTTTTAAGATGATGAGATGGGCCTGGGTGCCTAAAATCTTCTCTTTGAGAGTCTTTTCAAAACCGCTCATCACCGAGAGGACGACGATCAGGGTCATCACACCCACCATGACCCCGGCAATGGAGATGACGGTGATAATGGAGATGAAGGTCTGCTTTCGCTTGGCCTTAAGATATCTCAGACCGATAAACCACTCATATCTCATCGTGCGCTATTTCTCCATTCGAAGCAGGGGAAAGAGGATCACGTCCCGGATGGATGGCGCATCAGCGAGGATCATCACCCAACGGTCAATACCGACTCCCTCCCCCGCTGTCGGGGGCATTCCAAATTCGAGGGCTCGGAGGAAATCCTCGTCCAGTCGAAGGTAAAGGTCAGTCTCCTCAAATTTCTCTTTGATCTGTTGCAGGAACCGTTCCTTCTGGTCGGGGGGATCGTTCAGTTCCGAAAAACCATTGGCAATCTCCCGGCCCGAGATAAAGAGCTCAAACCGATCTGCCACTTCGGGGTCCGCCTCATTCCGCCGGGAAAGGGGCGAAATCTCTGTCGGATAATGGGTGATGAATGTGGGTTGAAGGAGGTCAGGTTCCACTTTTTCCTCAAAGAGATCTCCCAGAATCCTTCCGTGGGGGATTCCCTTTTTCAATTCGAGGCCAAGATCCCTGGCGGCCTTCTCGGCTTTCTTCGGGTCCTTTAAAATCGTCGGGTCGAGCTTTCCAATCTCTATCAGGGAGTCCTTCAAAGGGATCCTTTTCCAGGGAGGGGTAAAATCGATCTTTTTCCCACCATAGGTCAACTTGAGCCCTCCATGAAATTTTTGAACCATGGAGCAGAAGAGCTCTTCAGTCATGGCCATCAGGTCTTCATAGGTGGCATAACTCTGGTAGAATTCGAGCATGGTGAATTCAGGGTTATGTTGCGTCGAGATCCCCTCGTTACGAAAATTTCGATTGATCTCAAAGACCCTCTCGAGTCCTCCTATCACCAGTCGTTTCAGGTAGAGTTCGGGGGCCACCCTCATGAAGAGTTCCATGTCGAGGGCATTGTGGTGGGTTTTAAAAGGCTTTGCCGTGGCTCCTCCGGGGATAGGATGCATCATGGGAGTCTCTACTTCGAGGAAGTCCCTGCTGATAAAAAATTCCCGGATCGTCTGGATGGCCTGGATACGGGTGAGAAAGATCTCCTTCACCCGCGGATTGGCGATAAGGTCCAAATAACGCTGACGATAACGGGTCTCCACATCCGTGAGCCCGTGCCACTTCTCCGGCAGAGGACGGAGCGATTTCGCCAAGAGCTGCAAAGCCTGAACCTGGATGGTCAGTTCATGGGTCTTGGTCCGGAAGATCTTTCCTTCCACCCGAATGAAGTCACCCATGTCCAGCTTTTTAAAAAGCTGAAAGGCCGATTCTCCGACCAGATCCTTTCGGACATAGGCCTGAATCCTTCCCTTTCGGTCCTGGATTTGGACGAAGCTGGCCTTACCGAAATCCCGGACGGCGATGATTCTCCCCCCTATTGAGAAGATTTTATTCAATGCATGGAGATCTTCATCTGACAGGGAGCCATAGGCATCCAGGATATCTTTAGACGTTTCCTTCACTTTATAATGGTTTGGGAAAGGATTAATCCCCTCATTTCTTAACGCCTCCAGTTTCCGGACTCTCTGTTGAATCAGTTCGCTTATTTCATCCATTTCGATTCACCTAAGTACCGGTCTTTTTCAAAAAAGGAATGTAAGATTAAGGGGTTAACCCTCAGAAATCAAGAACCTTAAAGTAACTCATTTTACTATCCCCGTCAAGGAAATGAACCCTCCTTTAGTAACCCCTCAGTTACAAAAGAAGAAAGGTCGTTCCGACAGGAATACTTCCAGAGATTTATCAAGCGGATTATTAAGATTTTATGGGCAATCGTCGCCATTTCAATAAAAAGAGGGGGACAAGGACTTTCAGCCCAGGCAGATTGCGCTGAGAGGTTTCTGGCATAAAGCTCTTCCAGTATCCCTGCCGGATCTCCAAAAATCCCAAGACTGAGGGGAAACCTCCTTTTCTTTCTCCTCTCAGGGAGAGGGAGGGAGCGGTCAGAGTAGGTGTTTTTCTATCTTTCCCATGAGGTCATAGGGATGAGCTTGTGTGATTCGAGCTATCACCCAATCACCCGGTTTTGCTTCTCCTTTAAGAAAGACAGAGCCATCGATTTCAGGGGCCTGAGTCTTAAGCCTTCCCTTTAAGGTCCCTTTTTGATTCTTTCCTTCGACCAAGACCTCTGTCCTCTTGCCAACTATCCTTTTATGTTTATTCAGGGAAATCTCCTTCTGACGTTCCATGAGAACTCCCAGACGTTCCTCTTTTACCTCCTCCGGGACCTGGTTCGGAAGTCGGAATGCAGGTGTCCCTTCCTCTTTCGAGTATTTGAAAACCCCGAGGTGATCAAACCGTGTTTCCTCAATAAATTCGAAAAGGGAATTGAACTGGGCTTCTTCTTCTCCCGGAAACCCAACAATCAGGGAGGAGCGGAGACTGATATCCGGTATGAAAGCTCTGATCCTCTGGATGAGATTTCGAATCTCTTGTCCCTTCGATTTTCGCCCCATCCGTCTTAAGATTCCATCGTCGATATGCTGGATCGGGAGATCAAGATAAGGGCAGATCTTTTCCTCCAGAGCGAGGGTTTCAAGAAGTCCATCGCTAAAATAATGAGCCTTGGGAAAGGCATAGAGGATTCGAATCCAGCGGAGCCCATGGACTTCCACCAATGCTTTCAGGAGTTTTTCCAAATTCGTTCCATCCTGAAGATCTTCTCCGTAGGCGGTGGTATCCTGAGCAACAAAGATTAGCTCCTGAACTCCCTGGTCTGCGAGTCTTTTAGCCTCTTTGAGGACAGAGGGAAGTCTTCTACTCCGGTAAGGGCCTCTGATCTTTGGCACAGTGCAAAAGGTACAGAATTTAGAACAACCCTCTGCAATCTTGAGATAGGCTGTGAAGGAAGGGGTGGAGAGAATCCGGGGTGTTTTTTCGTTATAAAGAAAGGTGGAGGGATTGAGGTAACTCTTTTTGTTTGATCTCTGAGTCAGGATCTGGGGGAGTTTTTGAAAGGCTCCTGTACCGACGAAGAGGTCCACTTCGGGAAACTCTTTTTCTAAGATTTTTCCATAACGCTGAGGGAGGCATCCTGAGACGATGAGACGCTGGCAATGTCCCTCCTTTTTGTAACGACCAAGTTGAAGGATCGTATCGATCGCTTCTTGCGAAGCGTCTTGGATAAAAGAACAGGTGTTGATGATGAGGATTTCGGCCTTCGAAGGGTCCGTGGTGAGAGAATAACCTTTTTGGGAAAAGAGCCCGAGGATCACTTCTGAGTCAATGAGATTTTTTGGGCAACCGAGGCTGACCAGACAGACTGTTTCCTTCATCGTATTATTATATCCAAATTCATCGTCGTTTTCAAAACCCTCATGCCCAACTGGCGTACCACGAAGGATGGTCCAGCGATTTCGGGGTCTCATCCTTGCTTATGCAAGGTGGGGTTGTTTTATTCAGTTAAAAAATGCAGAATTATTAAGGGTGCTTAATTGAGAAGATCTATTCTTCCGGAAATCTCCCCTGCCCATTCGACAAGCTCATGGCCGTGAGCTCCGTCGAACGGCCCCCCCTTTTCCAAATCCTGAGAAACGCGGGCCTCCCTTTTGTAAAGGGAGGGAAGGAGGGATTTGGTCTTCAGGGTATAGACAATTATGATCTAACTAATCGTTTAACATCCATATCATCTAAGAAAGAGGACTTAAATGGGCTTGATTCAGAAGCAGTATGATGATCTGAGAAAAGAGATTAAGAAATCGGAGATCGAAAACCAGGCGCGCGCCTTCAAAGAAACAAGAAATCGCCAGAGGCAAAATCTTTCCGCCTTCGGTGACCTTGAGAAGATTAAGGCAGAGGTGAAACGGGTTCGCTCGGAGTCTGTAGGAAACTGGGATCTCTATGAAAAGGCCCTCTCCCATCTGGAAAAGAACCAGTTTAAAGTCGTTCAAGCGAAGGATGCGGAGGAGGCTTGCAACATCGTGCTCAAAGAAATGGGTGAGGAGAGGCTGGCCGTTAAATCCAAGTCCAATATCTCAAAGGAGATCCAGCTCACCTCGTTTCTTACGCAGCATGGCATCTCAGTGATTGAGACCGATATCGGCGACCGGATCACTCAGATCGCAGGTCATCGAGCCTCTCACTACACGGGTCCTGTTTGCCATCTCACTCGCTATGAAATTGCCGAGATCCTTTCTAGGCACTTAGGAAGAGAAATCCCACCCATTCCAGAAGATGAGATGCAAGCGGTGAGGGGAGATATCGAAACCTATCTCCAGAAAGCAAGAGTGGGTATCACAGGAGCCAATGCCATCGCTGCCAAAGAAGGGGCGGTCCTGATCCTCCACAACGAGGGCAACGTGACCCGGGTTCGGACGAGATCAAAACATATCCTCCTGGCCTCCATCGATAAGATCTATCCCAGTATCGACGAGGGTCTCCTTATGCTGAGAGTGGAGACCTTCCTGGCAACGGGTGCCCTGTTCCCGTCGTTCATCGATATCGTCGCCGGAAAATCGAAATCGGCCGATATCGAAAAAACGCCCTTCTATGGAATGCATGACCCTCTCTCCCTTACCCTTATTCTTCTGGATAATGGGAGAAGGAAGATCATCGAAGAGCATAAGGATTTCTCCGATCTTCTCCACTGTATTGGATGCGGCAACTGTCTCGTGAACTGCCCGACTTACAGCGCCGTAGGAAATGCCTTTGGTGAAGATGGGATGCTGGGTGGAAGGGGAGTAGCCCTGGCAACCCTTCAACGGGGATTGAAAGAGGGGGTTAAAGATGGTCTCTTCCTCTGCACCACCTGTGGCCTCTGCGGCCAGGCCTGCCCCGTAGAGATTGATGCAGGGAAAAGACTGAAGGATTTAAGAAGATCGACCCTGGCCTCTCCCGGGATCTCATCGCAGCTCGACGAGATCACCCTTTTACAAAACACGATTGATAAACACGGGACGCCCTATGGACAAATCGATAAACCTGAATTCCCAGTCCCTCAAAGGAGATCTTCTACCGTCCTTTACATTGGCTGTGTCGGGCGAATCACAGAGGTTGAGAGTGCTGGAAATGCGATCAGACTCCTTCAGCGGATGGGGATCGATTTCACTTTAATCGATGAGCTCTGTTGCGAAGCCGTGAAAGACGATATTGGCTCTCGTCCTAATCCAGAGAAGCTTCGAACGAACATCGAAAAGATCAAAGAGGCTGGAGGCCAGGAGGTTCTCTTCCTCTGTCCCACCTGTCTCAAAACCTTTCTGGGATATGACAAGGAACATCCCACAGGCCTCACGTTCAGAACGCTCCTCTCTTATCTCAATCAGCATTTTGCCTTTGCTTCCTCGGAGGGCGATCCGTTAACGATCACCTATCACGATCCGTGCCATCTCGGACGAGGGCTTGAATCCTTTGACGGGGCAAGAGGACTGATTAAAGGAATTGGGGGCAATGTCGTTGAGATGGAGCATCACCATAAGGATTCCCTCTGCTGTGGCGCTGGAGGCGGCATCCGGGGATTTTATCCTAAGTTTTCACGAGATATCGCTCGAAGAAGAGTGAAGGAGGCAGAGGAGGTGAAGGCTGAGCTCCTTCTGACCGATTGCCTCTCCTGCAGACATAACCTGAAGCAAGGGGTTCCCTTTGAGGGGAAGCTCCAGGTCATGACGACACCGGAATACCTCCTGAAAGGAATCGAGGCCGGCAAGATACAAGTATCCCTTCAACCTCCCCTTACCAATGAAGGGGGATTTTAAAATCATTTTCCTTGAAATTGAATAGGGTTTAAGATATCGTATCCTTCAAAGGAGGTGATCATGTCGATCTCAGCTTATGTCTTTATTGAGTGTACGGCAGGGGCCGCCAAGGAGGTTGCCAAGGAGGTCTCCAAAATCCAGGGAGTAAAGAAATCGAATTCCACCACAGGCCCTTATGATGTGATTGCCTTGGTCGAGGCACCCGACATCAATATCCTTGGTGATTACATCATCACCAAAATTCAGGGACTTTCCGGCGTATTGAGGACCCAGACAAATGTGATTGTGGACTAATGATTCACCCCCATCCTAACCCTTCCCCGTCAAGGGGTATGGAATTTTTGGGTGGATTGTACCCATAATATTTCTCTCTCCGGGGGGAGAAGAAGAGGGTGAGGGGGACGTGAATTTGACATTATAATTTTGATGAAGTAGAAAAGGAGATAAATTTATGGGAAGTGTCGTCAAGAAACGACGGAAGAAGATGAGGAAGCATAAACACAAAAAGCAGTTGGACCGGGATCGTCATAAGAAAAAGAAATAATATTTTATCATGCACCGAAGCTGGATCAATATCCTCCTATTTTTTTTGACAGTAGCCTCTACATGGTTAACCGGAGGACTAAGTTACTCTATCGCGATTATGCTCATCCTTCTGGGACATGAATTAGGTCACTACTTCATGTCCCGAAGGCACGGAATCAGAGCAACCTTACCTTATTTTTTGCCGTTTCCTATCTCTCCATTCGGAACACTGGGTGCAGTCATCCGAATGGAGAGTATGATTCCTTCGCGAAAAGCCCTTTTTGACACAGGTGTGGCAGGACCTTTGATGAGCCTATGCCTCAGTATCCCTGCCACTGTTATTGGATTAAAACTTTCAAAGATTGTCTCTATCTCGAACCTTACAGATGCCTATCTCCGGTTTTCAGATCCTCCACTTTTTTCCTTCCTTCAGCGACTCGTCCTTGGTGAAATTCCAGAAGGTTATGAAATCATTGTCCATCCTGTCGGTTTTGCAGGTTGGGTGGGTCTTTTTGTCACTGCCCTGAATCTTCTACCGATCGGACAGCTCGATGGAGGTCATATTGCCTATGCCCTTTTTGGGAGGAGGAGTCGGATTATCTACCTCACGGCCACTGCCGGAATGGCCTTCATTACTGTTTTTTATAATCCGGGATGGATTCTCTTGCTTACCCTTTTCATCCTCTTTGGATTCCGGCATCCATCTCCAATAGATGATTTCACCCCCCTCGATGGGAAAAGGAAGCTGATCGGAGCCATTGCCTTTCTTGCCTTTTTTGTTTCCTTTACCCCTGCCCCCTTTCCCGACTTTGTCAAGGAGTTCAGGGATACATTCAACTGGTTCTAAGGAGGACATCTCTTTTATGTTCTGGGATACGCACGGTCGCAGTAGGCATATGTGTCCCTCAACTGAGAATGTGAAATAAGTAACGTTACAACTGAATAGAAGGTAAACTCAATGTTTTTAATTGAGTTAACATATTGTAACTTTTGGTTGAATAATTTTTAAATGCATATTGTTAAAAAATTCACTTTTTTCTTGAAATTCCTCTCTAAGGGTAATATAATGAGACAGCTTTGAGAATTTATTAGAACTGGAGGGGAAAAGATGAGTAAGAGAGGATGGGTTGTCACATTTTCAGGGATGGGTTTAAATCTTGCCCTCGGCGTTCTGTACGCCTGGAGTGTTTTTGGCAAGCAGTTAACCGAAGCAGTCGATAAAGGTGGTTTTGGCTGGAATAAAATAGAGGCAGCTTTGCCGTACACCATTGGTATTGCGTTCTTCGCCGGCATGATGGTCCCGGCGGGTCGACTTCAGGATAAATTTGGTCCCCGAATCGTTTCGAGCATTGGCGCTCTCTTAACAGGTCTTGGTCTGATCGTTGCCAGTTTCGCCTCGCCTGGAAATATGTTTCCCGCTCTCTTTGGATTTGGAGTCATGGCTGGAACAGGAATTGGTCTGGGTTATGCCTCTGCGACACCGGCCGCAGTCAAGTGGTTTCCGCCAGCGAGGAAAGGCTTAATTACGGGTATCGTTGTCAGTGGATTCGGACTTGCCTCAGTTTATATTGCACCCGTAAGCAAATACCTTTTAGGAGCCTATGGAGTGAATCAATCCTTTTTGATTCTGGGCATCGCCTTTGCTGTGATTACCTTCGGCATCACCCAGTTCATTACAAATCCTTCTGCTCCTGGCGTGAGTACCGGTCCGCAAAAAGCAGGCAGCAGTGTGAACACCGACTATACCTGGCGGGAAATGCTGAGAACAAAAACCTTCTACCTCCTCTGGATCGAATTTGCCTGCGGAGCCATGGCCGGCCTGATGATCATTGGCCACCTGGCTAAAATTGTTGCTGTTCAATCGGGGAATCAGATCCAGATTGGCTTCATCTTTGTTGCCCTCCTGGCTATCTTTAATGCCAGCGGGAGGCTTATTGCCGGTGTGGTATCGGATTATATTGGCCGATTAAGGACGGTTTTAATCGTCTGCATCAGCCAGGCCATTATCATGTTCTTCTTCTCACAGATTTCAACGATTGCAACCTTCATCCTGGGATCTGCGATTGTGGGATTCAGCTATGGGGCCTGTCTCTCCTTGTTCCCCTCAACCTGCGCTGACTACTGGGGCACCAAAAACCTCGGCCTCAATTATGGAATCCTCTTCACAGCATGGGGCGTGGGAGGCGTCTTCGGTCCAATCCTCGCGGGAGGGATTGCTGACAGCACAGGTAGTTATCACATGGCCTATGTCATTTCAGCCGCCCTTATGATTTTGGCTGCAATCCTTACTTGCTTTACGAAGGCGCCTGTCAAAAGGACGGTACAGGAAGCGGTCCGGCGGGTCTCTTTACCAGAATTTCAGACGACCAATTGACAGGAATGCTATAAGGTATATGTAGGGTAGCCCTTTATCCCGACAAATAAATGATGATAGGTTCGGGATGTCGCACATCCATGTTGGAGTATCATCACTGGCTCTTGTTCATGGTCCATGGACGTAGAAAAAACGGGTATAAAGTCCTACACGACAGCATGATTTTAGATAAAAAGCCCCCTTTCGGGGCTTTTTATTTTCTTCAACAAACATCCTTTTCCCCTCTCCCTTGAGAGACTGTGTTGTAAGTCCGTTCATAGTTCGACAGGCTCACCACGAACGGACCATGGCACATTAAATATCAATTACTTAGCCGTTCGTCCTAAGCGTGTCGAAGGGCGAACGGCGAATTCCGACACAGTCTCTGATGGTAGAGGGTGAGGGTGATAGAAACAGGTGGTTGATTCCTGAGGGAGAGTCATGTAGAATGGGTTCACAAAAAGATTAAAGGAAAAATGAAAGGAGCAGGGAAATGGCAAAGGATTTAAAGCGGACTCCTTTAATTTCCTGGCATAAGGAACACGGGGGACAGATGGTTGAGTTTGCTGGCTGGGAGATGCCTGTGGCTTATGCAACAGGCATCATTGAAGAACATTTACGCACGAGAAGGTATGGAGGCCTTTTCGATATCTCCCATATGGGGCGTTTTCTGATCCAGGGAGAAGGGGCGATCCCTTTTCTGGAGCATGTCTTGACGAACAATGCCTTGGCCCTTGAGCATGGCATGGCCCAATACACCCTGATCCAGAATGAGAACGGAGGCGCGATCGACGATGCCTATCTTTATCGGCTGGATGAGGGATATCTCCCTTCGGAGTCGCGATACCTCTTGGTGGTCAATGCAGCCAATAAGGATAAAGACTGGGAATGGTTGATCCATCATAAGAAACGATTTAAGAACTTCACCCTTGAAGATAAGAGTGAGGAAATTGGGATGATGGCCCTTCAGGGCCCTCTATCCAAAGGGATTCTCGAAAAGATCCTGATCAAAGACCATACGACCCTTCCTGATCCATGGAGAAACCGCTTGAGGGTGAGCGAGGTCGAAGGGATTAGAATCGCGATTACGATTTCAAGAACAGGCTATACAGGGGAGCCGATCTGCTTTGAGCTCTTTGTTCATGCCGAGAAGATGCGAATGGTCTGGGAAAAGATCCTCGCGACGGGTGAGAAGGATGGGATCGTTCCTGTAGGACTGGGGGCAAGGGATACCTTAAGGTTAGAGGCCGGGCTTCCCCTCTATGGTCACGAGTTGGGACTCGATCATGATGGGGAAGAGATTCCAATCTATGCCGTCCCATCTGCTGCGCTGGCAGTCAGCTTCTCTCCCCTAAAAGGCGGGTTCATAGGAAAAGAAGCCCTGAGGCGACAATTTAAAGAGATCAAGTTGAGGATGGGACGATTGCCGCTTCCTCCTGACGAGAAGCAGGTTGTTCCCAAAAGGATCTTTTCTGTGGCCATTTCAGGTAAGGGAATTGGCAGGCAGGGATACGAAGTATTCAGGAAGGGGGAAAAGATAGGGCATGTGACGAGCGGGACGATGGTTCCTTACTGGATCTTTCCTGACGAAGGGATCCGATCAAACCCTTCTGATGAGAAGGGAATGAGACCGATCACCCTGGCCTGCGTCAATAGTGATCTCGAAAAGGGAGATAAGGTCGAGATCCAACAAAGAGGAAAGACCATCGAAAGCATCGTTGTGGAGAGACATCTTTCCGGTGAGGCGCCTCCCTATGCGAGGCCTATACTCATTCCCGGTCTTCCAGGAGAAATCAAACCCAAAGAGCACAAACCGAGCAGAGGTCTGGAGGATTCTGCAGAAAAATTGGTTCAACGGGTGATTCAAAACAATCATTGGAGGCAGAGGAAAACGATCAACCTCATTCCTTCTGAGGCGACGCCTTCCCTCCTCGTCAGCCTTCTGACCATTATGGACCCTTCTCATCGGTATGCCGAACACCGAACCATGAAGGCCTTTGGTGAAAAGGAAGTTTTCTACTACCAGGGAACAAAATTGATCGAAGAGGTTGAAGAGCTTCTGGTCGATGAACTTCGGCGCTACTTTGGATGCTCCGAGGTAGAGATGCGGGTGATCAGCGGCCAGATGGCCAATACGGCTGTCTTCAGCGGACTCGTTGATTATCTCAATCGTCTGGACCGGAAAAGCGAACCCCGGAGGATCCGCAAGGTGATGAACCAACATCTTGGAAGAGGAGGCCATCTCAGCGCCCAACCCATGGGGGCCCTGAGAGATTTTGTAGCCCATGATCCACAGACCGAGAGGCCAGCCGTTGTTCCTTTTCCAGTGCTTAAGGAGGATCCCTATCAGATCGATCTGTTAAAAACCGAAGAGCTTTTGGCCATTCACAAGCCTGAGTTGATTGTTCTTGGGAAGAGCATGGTCATCTATAAAGAGCCTCTGAAAGAGATCAGCCAGCTGATCTCGGGAATGAGACCAAAACCGATTATCCATTATGACATGGCCCATGTCCTTGGGCTGATCGGTCCCTATTTTCAGGAGCCTTTCCAAGAGGGAGCGGATATCGTCACTGGCTCTACGCATAAAACCTTTTTTGGGCCTCAGAGAGGCGTCATTGCAAGCAATATGTCAGAAGGAACGGAGTATGAGGATCTGTGGGAGGCCATTGTCCGCCGTGTCTTTCCTGGGAGTGTGAGCAATCACCATCTGGGAACCCTTGTTGGACTCCTCATGGCGACCTATGAGATGAATGCGTATAGATTGGATTTTCAAAAAGCTGTAATCTCAAATGCCAAGGCCTTTGCCCGGGCCCTTAAGGATCAGGGGTTGATGGTTGAGGGAGACCCGCGTATTGGATTTACAGAGACCCATCAGGTGATCCTCAGAGTGGGTTATGGAAAAGGATCCGAGGTAGCCCATCGGTTGGAGGAGAACAATATCGTTCTCAACTACCAGGGAGCCCCCGATGATGAAGCCTTCACAGCGGCAAGCTGCCTCAGGATGGGCGTTCAGGAGATGACAAGATTTGGGATGAAGGAGGGTGATTTTCCCCGGCTGGCCGAGTATATGAAAGAGATCATAGTCCATAACAAGCCAATGGCAAAAGAAGTCTCCCAGTTCAGAGGAAAATTCACTGAAATGAAATACTGTTTACCAGAGAAAGAAGCAGCTTCGTTGGTGGAAAGATTGTGGGAAGCCATTCGATAACTATGATTGGCTGACCCCATGTGTTTGACCTTAAGGGTCTAAAAAAAACGGGTTCAAGTATTCAACTTGACCCCGTTCTTAATCTCAACCTTGACCCCAGCCTTAACGTTTACCTTATTTCGCTTCCACTGCGTCTGCGGCGAATTTTTTCGACGGCCTTTATCCTTGCAAGGGACCGGCGCAGCGCCGCCTCGGCTGCGGCGGCATCGACCCCTGTCTTTGCTTCTTTCAAAGCCTCCTGAGCCCGTATCTTTGCAGCCTCGGCGCGGGCCACATCGATCTCTTCAGCCCGTTCGCAGGCATCGGCCAGGATCACTGCTTTATCGGGACGGACCTCCAGGAACCCGCCGCTGATGGTCAGAAATTCTTCTTTGGTCCCTTTTCGGATCAACAGGTCCCCGGGTTGGAGTATGGTCATGAGAGGGGCATGATGGGGAAGAATGCCCAGCTGTCCTTCCACTCCCCAGGCCAGGATCGCATCCACATCATCCGAATAGACCATCTTCTCTGGCGTAACAATCTCTAATCGAATCGTTGCCATGGTTACGCTCTCAACTTTTTAGCCTTTTCAACGGCTTCTTCAATGGGGCCCACCAGAAAGAATGCGGCTTCAGGAAGACCGTCATGTTTCCCTTCCAGGATCTCTTTGAAGCCTCTCACGGTCTCTTTCACAGGAACATACTTGCCCGGGACCCCTGTAAACTGCTCAGCCACATGGAAGGGCTGGGAACAGAACCTCTGAATCTTGCGGGCTCTTGAAACGGTGAGCTTATCTTCTTCGCTCAACTCTTCGATTCCCAGAATCGCGATGATATCCTGCAACTCCTTATACCGTTGCAAGGTCGATTGCACCCCTCGAGCGACCCGGTAATGTTCTTCACCCACAATGAGAGGGTCGAGAATTCGGGAGGTGGAAGTTAAAGGATCGACGGCCGGGTAAATCCCTAATTCAGCGATGGAGCGCTCCAGAGCAACCACCGCATCGAGATGACCGTAGGTTGCGACGATTCCCGGGTCGCTGTAGTCGTCAGCAGGAACGTAGATGGCCTGGAATGACGTGATGGAGCCTTTCTTGGTCGTGGTGATCCTCTCTTCGAGCTCACCCACATCCGTGCCCAGTGTGGGCTGATAGCCCACGGCAGAAGGCATCCGGCCGAGAAGGGCGGAGAGCTCCATATTCGCTAAAACGTAACGATAAATATTATCTACGAAGAGGAGGACGTCCTGGCCTTCGATGTCTCGGAAGTATTCGGCCATGGTTACCCCTGTGAGGGCCCCCCTCGAACGAACACCAGGGCTCTCATTCATCTGCCCAAAGACAAGGACCGTCCTGTCAAGAACGCAAGAGCGCTGCATCTCAAGCCAAAGGTCGTTTCCTTCCCTCGATCTCTCCCCGACCCCAGTGAAGACAGAGAAACCGCCATGTTCGGCAGCGATGTTACGAATAAGCTCCATGATGATGACGGTCTTCCCCACACCGGCTCCGCCATAGGCTCCGATCTTTCCGCCTCGGGTAAAGGGAGTGATCAAGTCCATCACCTTCAATCCCGTCTCGAGGATCTGAGGCGTTGTTACCTGCTCGGTTAGGGGAGGAGGAGAACGGTGGATCGGATGCCTCTGTTCGGCTTTGACTTCACCCAGGCCATCGAGGGGCTCGCCAAAGACATTAAATAGCCTCCCGAGAGTCGCCCGTCCGACAGGCACGGATATGGAAGTCCCCATATCCGTCGCTTCTACTCCCCTCGCCAGGCCATCGGTTGCGGTTAAAGCAATCGCCCGGACCCAGTTATTGCCGAGATGGGCTTGTACCTCCACAATGATCTTGCTGCCATTCATCGGGATCTCGATCCCGTTATTGATAGCTGGCAATTCATCGGGTGGAAACTTAATATCGACCACAGTTCCAATGACTTGTACGACCTTCCCTATTGCCATTTCTTTCTCCTTAGCAGGCTGCTGAAAACCGTTCCTCTGCGGCGTTTCCCTCACCCTTCGTCATTGCGGCGCGCATCAAAGTACGCCTCATTCCTCAGGATTTCGGGAGCCTTGCATCTGAAGGTTTTTGAGCAGCCTGAGCAAACATATTTTTTCGGAAACTCCTTAGGCCTTAAAGATCTCGGCGCCTCCCGTGATTTCACTGATCTCCTTGGTGATTGATTCTTGCCGGGCCTTATTCAGGGTGAGGGTCAAGGCTTCAATCATATCTTGAGCGGCCTCGCTGGCGTTTCGCATGGCGACCATCCGTGCCGATTGTTCACTGGCAATCAACTCGAGGACCGCATGATAGACTTGCATTTCCACAAACCGGGGCAGCAGATCATTCAAGACAGCAGAAGCGCCCGGTTCGTAAATATATTCGCCAATCTGGCCCGGCGGGACTTTGGCTGGCTCCACAGGAAGCAGGACCTCGATCGTGGGTTTTTGAAGCATCGTGCTGATAAAATGAGGATAAGCGAGATAGACCAGGTCCACATCGCCCTTGCTATAATCCTGGACCACGATTTGGGAGATGGGCAGGGTTTCCCGGACGGTGGCCCGATCGCCCAGACCTGTAAACTCAGCATAGATATTGAGTCCCGAACTTCGGGTGAAGGACCTTCCCTTTCGGCCTACCGTGATGAGGGATACAGGAACCTTTTGCTCCAGAATAAACCTCGCCACCATCCGGTTTAAGTTTGTGTTCAGTCCGCCGCAGAGTCCCCGGTCGGTCGTCATATAAATAACATAGATCTTCTTAACATCCCGCTTCTGAAGGAGGGGAGGAATGCCACCCTTGACCCGAGGTTCGATTGCCAGATTCGCGATGACCTGGCGGATCTTTTGAGAGTAAGGCCTTCCTGCAAGGGCCTGCTGTTGTGTTCGCCTCAATTTTGCAGTGGCGATCATCTCCATGGCCCGTGTAATCTTTGCCGTGCCCTGGATGCTCCGGATGCGGCGGCGTAGAATCTTGATGCTGGCCATTTAAATCGTGTTTCCTTGTTTGAACTCGGTGATGGCAGTTCTTAATATAGCTTCCGTCTCCGGTTTTAACTCCAGTTCCTTGTTGATTTTGCTCTCAATCTCAGGGTGATTCGTCTCCATGAACCTGTGAAAGTTCTCTTCCCAGGAGATCACTTTTTCTACAGGAACATCGTCCAGGAAGCCATTGGTGACGGCGTAGAGGATACTGACTTCTTTTCCCAGCGACATGGGGCTATATTGGGGTTGCTTCAGGACTTCTGTAATCCGTCGACCCCGCTCCAGTTGATCCTTCGTCGCCTTATCCAATTCCTCGCTCCCGAACTTGGCAAAGGCCTCGAGTTCACGGAATTGAGCCAGTTCGAGCCGGAGCTTACCCGCCACCTGCCTCATGGCACGTCTTTGAGCGGAACCTCCGACCCGGGAGACGGAAAGTCCCACGTTGATGGCCGGACGAATGCCCGCATTAAATAAATCCGGTTCAAGATAGATCTGGCCATCGGTGATGGAGATAACATTGGTGGGGATGTAGGCAGAAATGTCTCCGAGCTGGGTTTCGATAATGGGGAGAGCGGTGAGTGATCCTCCACCATATTTCGGATCGAGCTTTGCAGCCCGTTCCAGAAGGCGGCTGTGAAGATAGAAGACATCACCAGGATAGGCCTCCCGGCCCGGGGGCCTGCGCAGCAGCAGCGAGAGTTGACGATAGGCCCATGCATGCTTATAGAGATCATCATAGATGATCAAAACGTCTTTTCCTTGATCCATAAACTCCTCGCCCATGGCACAGCCAGAGTAAGGAG
>Ga0154838_1039_pt5 | contig 17108 bp, 13 predicted proteins | sample Rifle2008BG16ft_FD_116142 | JGI IMG/M metagenome (GOLD analysis project Ga0154838, IMG submission 116142) | Deltaproteobacteria bacterium RBG_16_48_10 | reverse complement strand
AACCGTAATTCTCAGCACCCGCGCAACAGCTGAACAAAATCAATGGGAATTCTCGGTACTCTCAAGTTAATCAGTGTCACTAAGTAATTATTTTTGAGACAAAAAAAGTCACAATTCTTCTTTTATTAAAATTTCAATTCTCACAAAAATCTTTAAAAATCAACGGGTTTTAGTATCCAGTCCCTTTTGGCATTGAAATTGCTCTTTAAGATATCAGAAAAGATTAGAATTAACATTGCCGATAAAGCCAAACCACGAGTAATCGTGGGACGGAAAGCCACGGGTCCCAAATCACCGGGATAGCCGGGTTGCCGAAGCAAAAGGAATTTTGCTGGGCCCGTGGTCTGTAGTGACACGGGCTCTTTTGTTTGGGATGATCCACTTTCGGGAAATTGTGAGGGTAAAGGAGAAAGACGATGCACTGGCAGTATAGTTCTTTAGTTCTTTTGGTCACGGCAGCAACTGTAGCGATTTTGTTTATTCTTTTTGCATGGCGACGGCGTCACGTACCTTATACAGTCCCATTTATGTTGCTTATGCTTTCTGTGGCTCTATGGTCCTTGGCGTATGTGTTTGAACTGGGAAGTCCTGACCCAGGGATCAAAGTTCTCTGGGCCAATATAAAATATATTGGAGTCGTCAGCGTGCCCCTAACTTGGTTATTCTTTGTTTTAATGTATACCAAACGGGAACAATGGCTGGCATTCCGCAAAATAGTGCTTTTTACTATTATTCCTTTTATCACGCTGCTACTGGTCTGGACGAACAATCTACACGGCCTAATCTGGAGCAGCATTGGTCAAAATAATAGCAGTTTGTCTCCGATGCCCGTTTTGGCTCATGGGGCGTGGTTCTGGGTTCATACAATATATTCTTATCTATTACTTCTCTTGGCCTCGCTCCTAGTTCTTGAAGCTCTCATTCGTTCATCACATCTATACCGTCATCAAACCGTGGGTTTGTTGATTAGCGTTTTAGCGCCATGGACAGGGATTGTATTACACATCATAGGCTTGACTCCCCTCTCCGACATGGACATGACCCCTTTCGCCTTTACCTTAACTGGCTTCGCACTTGCTTGGAGCGTCTTCGGTTTTGGATTATTGGACATTGTGTCGACAGCCCGCGGAGAGGTCATCGAAAGCATGAGTGATATTGTAATTGTGATAAATGCTCTAAACCGCATCGTGGATCTTAACCCTGCTGCACAGCATATCATCGGCGTGACTGCCTCAGAAGCAATCGGACAACCAACCACAAAGGTATTAGCGAAATGGCCTGATTTGTTAGCACACACTCATAGCATATCGGAAGTACATTTAGAAATCGGTATCAACGAAAAAGAAGGAGAACACCGTTATTTTGATTTAACCATCTCCCCTCTTAACGACCAGGAGAATCATCTTACCGGCAAACTGCTTGTCTTGCGCGACATCACCAAACGTAAACAAGCTGAGGAGGTGTTGCAAAAGGCTCGCGATGAACTGGAAAGGCAAGTGGAAGCACGTACGACTGAGCTCTTGGGAGCAAATGAGCATCTCAAGCATGAAATACAAGATCGCGTTCATGCAGAAGAAGGACTCAGAGAGAGTCTAAGGCTGATCGGGAGAGCAAAGCGGGAATGGGAGTCTACAGTCGATTCGCTTCCCCAACTCATATGCTTAATGGACAATCAAGGCACCATCCTCCGCGTAAATCGCGCAGTGGAGCGTTGGAACCTTGAGCAAGTTGTAAATGTTAAAGGGCGAAAGATACACGAGCTCGTTCATCACCGATGCATTGATCCAGGTTGTTATCTGAGAGACTTTTGGCTTCAAGCTTGGGGAGAACTTGCCTGTGGACGATCCGCCGAATTAGAGGTCGAGGATAAAATAATGGAACGCTACCTTCATATTCAGGTGCAACCGATCTCGACCCGAACCCGTAGGGAAGGCGAGGAGACTGCTAGCTATGCCGTGGTCGTTCTAGACGATATCACCGAACGTAAGCGGGCGGAGAGAGAGATTGCGGCCCTTGAGGAACAGCTTCGACAATCTCAAAAGATGGAGGCCATTGGTCGTCTGGCCGGTGGCATTGCACATGATTTCAATAACTTGCTGACACCGATCATTGGATACGCACAACTAGCGATGAGGACCCTATCTCCCAGCGATCCGATGCATGCTGATCTCCAAGAAATCGAAAACTCTGCCGACCGTGCCGCAAAACTGATTCGTCAAATGATGAGCTTTTCGCGGCGACAACCGCTAAGACCTCAGGTAATCAATATCAACAACATCTTACTCGATTTAGACAAAATGCTCCGCCGATTGATCGGCGAGCACATTGAACTGATAACACTCTCAGGCCTTGATCTTGGGTCGGTTAAGGTAGATCCGAGCCAGTTCGAGCAGGTCATTGTAAACCTTGTTGTTAATGCTCGTGATGCGATGCACAAGGGGGGGAAACTCATTATCGAGACATCCAATGTAATTCTGGACAAGGATTATACTTACCAGAACGGTGGAATACTCCCGGGTAAATATGTCAGGATTACCGTAAGTGACAATGGTATTGGGATGAGTGAGCAGGTGAAGGCACGTCTTTTTGAACCGTTCTTTACCACCAAGGAGGAGGGTAAAGGGACCGGTCTGGGGTTGGCAACTTGCTACGGCATCATCAAGCAGAGCGGCGGTCACATCTTGGTCTATAGTGAACCAGGCCAGGGGACAACTTTCAAGATTTATTTGCAATGCATCGAAGATGTAGTCGGTTCCCTGCCTTTGAGGGATGACGCTGGTTATCTGCCAAAAGGAAATGAGACAGTGGTGGTGGTTGAAGACCAACAGTTAGTGAGGAATCTGGTTGTCCGGATTCTGCGTGAGCACGGCTACACTGTCATGGAGGCAGGGAATGGTGACGAGGCCATGCATATATTCAATAAACATGCAGAAGAAAAGATCCATCTTCTGCTGACAGATGTGGTGATGCCTCATATGGGCGGAAAAAGGTTGGCCAAATTGGTGAAAACTTTGCGGTCCGACACCAAAATACTCTTTACTTCAGGCTATACAGACAATGCCCTTGTCCTACATCATGGCTTGCTCAGCCCCGATATTGCTTTCCTCGAAAAGCCTTTCTCGCCAGGGGCCCTGCTGCGAAAGACACGTGAGGTGTTAGACATGTAGTGTCAAATTCTTAAATGTAGGTTCTCGGTTTTTCTTTTGCTGTTTTTGAATGGTTCCGTTATTCTTTTCAAACACCCCCTTTTCAAGTTTAAATAATTCATTGAGGAGGGGATTGTTTTTCTTTATCTCATCTCTCTATAATACTGACCTCTTCGGGATCCAGTGGCCTTACCTTCGTAGATTTTTCTGCCAGTTACGCTCTTATATAAGCAACTTCTTTATATTTAAACGTCATGCTCACTTTCAGCCAGTAATCTGCAACTTTCACGATTACCCCTTATAGAATAGTAGGTGCAATTATCGAGGGATTGCAAACTCTTTGCGTGCGATATGCAGGGTGAGGTTGGAATCAAATTCACTCAACTTGCGGAAGAAACGAGAAGGTCCCCTGAAGATTTGCTCCGGTTGTTATCGTAAACTGACTTTCCTCTTTTTGTGCCCGTGTCTACAGGAAATCGGTAACCTTCAGAAGTACCTTGCAGTGAATAGTAGCAGCTGAAAGCGTTAAATTTGACACGGAGGGTGAATTATCCCTGAGAAAGTGTGGACTCCTTCCTTGTAACATTGTTTTTACATTTTTGTTTCGCCATACAACATTTGAAGGAGTAATCAATAAAACAAAGTCACATATTGGATGACAAGGCATGGGAAATGAGGAGGCTTTCCCCCCTTGACATAAAACTCTCCTTTTTGTATATTCGACTCATCCCATAGAGATTGGAGGGGTATGAACATGAAGAAGCATATGGTTGGTGCAGTATTGGTGGTGGTGTTGCCTTTGTTGGCTGCCTCGGCGCTTGCAATGGACATCTGGGACCAAGCAGTCGTCAAGGACAACTCCGCAGCGTCGACGATTAACCTATTGCAGAACGGGGTTGGGCAGACGCATGATCTGGAGGCTGTTGCAGGGGTTGCTGACCAAGACTGGTTCGTCGTCTCTCAGGGGGTAGGGCGCTCCTATCAGGTAAGCGTCGGGGAACTCACAGGCGATGTACCCATCTCGACCGCGGACTTCCTGACGTTATGGGATTCAACCGGAATAACCCTCTTCCTTACCGCCGGGAGCGGCACGACCGGTAAATCTTTTCGATGGATCGCGGCCGGTTCAGCGACCCCTCGTGTTTGTGTCAAGGGCTCTGCCACGACCACCTCAAAGTCCCAATACTCGATTGTCTTGAACGAAACCACGCTTTTCTGTCCGCGATTCAACAACGCAGGCACTCAGGTCAGTGTGCTGATCCTTCAGAACACTTTCACCTCATCTTGCGACGTCACTGTAAACTTCTTTAATGAAGCAGGGGTTCTGTTGGCAACCTACAACTCAACCATCGGTAGTTATGCTACATTGGTGCTCCCTGCAGCCAGCGTGCCGAACATCTCCGGACAGAAGGGCAGCGTGCAGATAGCCAACCACTGCTACTTCGGCGCGTTGAAGGGAAAACTCGTTGCCCTTGAACCTGCCACCGGATTCAGCTTCGATACAATTTGCGAGACCCGGTAGGTATCCGCCAGGCATTGGAATCACCAACCACCACTCGTACAAGACTGCAGAGCGATGGCATCCTGTCATTGGGCCAAAGATAAAGAGAAGATAAGGTCGAAACGGCTTTAAGAAGCAAGCAATGTCGAAGAGTTGTTTTACCCAATGGACATGACTCCCAAGGAGCTGTACCAACTCAAGATCAAACAGCTCCAGAGGGTGATCGAATAAACACGAAGCTTTCGCGTCGCGAAAGCTAAAAAGGGGTGGTGTTCCCTAAATTCCAAAGGTCCACCATCCTTCCCGGATTTCTCTCTTCCCTTCCCACCTTGCCAAAATATACCTGCCCTACTGACCTCACCTCTATCTTCAATTGACAGCCGCGTATAGTCTGATGGGCCGTGAAGAAGGGGCCCGGGAGTTCAGTCGAGTGAGTTGGCCTACCAATGCATGCAGCCGACGCCCAAAAGTCTCTACTCCGGCTTTCGGGCGCGGCCCGGAGCTCCACGTTGTACTCTCTTTCATTCACAAATCTTCATCGTTTAACGGATACTTATTCTCACTCTTTGAGGTGAAACCGTTGACCTAAACTTGTCCTTATGGGTTTCGATGGACCAAAACTCAACTTCTTAAAAAGTGAGAAGCCGGGGGTTCCATTTTTCCCTTTTCACCCTTAGCCGCTGAAGAAAAAGTCAAGATACTGGTAAAGACCGTTGGTGGCAATTGCGGTATCTTTCCAATATTGATCCAGAACCCATAGGGTTGATCCTAAACCCGTAACATAATGGGGGTCATAGTTGCCCTGGTACTTATCGCACAAACCTTGTATGAGGAAACTCCCTATCTTCTTACGGCCTTCTTCAGACGCCGTCATCTTACGTAACGATGCCAATAGAGATCCCGCCTTTAGCTTTGAAAACGTCTTATAGAACAGATCGTAATCGTCCAGGACCTCGGCTTCGCCACCTTTCAAGGTCACCTCCTTCTCTTTTTTGTCTCCCATAAACTGGCTCCATGCGTTGACCACCTGATTGTAGTCCTCCTGAGTGAGAAACTTGCGGACCCGCTCAATAGCGTATTGGGTGATCGTATGGTGCAGGTTGACAAACCCGCGGCCACTCGTTGCCCGAAGGAGGTTGACGAACCTTAAAAACTCCCTTCGACCGAATCGATGCCCCATAACAAGACCTTTCCCCCACCCTTTCTTTAAATAGCCTTTCGGTCATGAGACAACAGGTAGGGTGATTCGTTGACTTTATTCCTACCTTTGAGCCTTGAGCATGGGGCATTGCCCCTATCTCTTTTCTCCGAGCGTTCCCATCACCCATTCTAAATTGACGAGAGCCACAAGGTAGTCCCTTTTTGCCTGGGCCAGATTCCCTCTGGCCTGGACCAGATTGGTCTGTGCATCATCCACATCGAGTCTTGTCTTGACCCCATATTCGTATCCTTTCTCACCCATGAAGAGCAGGCGCTCTGCCCGGGTCACTGTCCCTGAGAGGGCCTTCACAATCTCTCCGGCCTCACTAACCGCATTGCATGCATCGCGCACCTGTAAAGAGATGGAGTCTCGTATTTTAGCCTCCTCGATCCTGAGGGTTGCCAGGTCACTCTTTGCCGCACCCACTTTCCCCCGGGTACGGAGCCCGTCAAAGATGGGAAAGGTCACAAACAGTCCTGCACTCCAATTTGAACCATCTGCCTGAGAATCTCCTCCCATATCGAGACTACTCCAACCCAATCCTCCCTTGAAGTCCAGCCGGGGTTTATCTCCTGCATTGGCAATCTTGACGAGTTCTTTTCCAATTTCAATTCGGTGACGAAGATCGGAAAGCTCCAGCCTTTTCTTCCAAGCGGTCTCTACGGCCTCCTCAAATTTGGGATACTCTGTAATCACAGTCTCCAGGTTTCCGTCGGCATCTACTTCCTGCTCACCGATCCCCAGAAGGAAACGGAATCTTTCCTGCGTGATTCGGATGAGATTTTCTGTCCGGATGACTGCGGGTCTGGCGTTTTCGACATCCACCTTTCCGGCTAAGACGTCATAGTCTGTCGCGACTCCGGCCGAATATTTTTTCTGAGCCTCATCGTAGTGGCGGTTCTTCTGTTCCAGATTCTCAATTGTGATGTTATTCAGGGTTTTTGCAAGCAGGATATCATAAAACGAAGCAGAGACATCCCGATAGGCGGCCTGCCGATAGATCCGAAGTTGGTCCTCTGCCGTCGTCAGCCCGACCCTTGCTGCCCGGATGGAGGCTCCAATTTGTCCCCATGTAAAAATTGGCTGGGAAACCCCAACGCCACCGGACAAGATGTTCTGTTGGGTTGGGAAATTGCTCCCAAAGGCTTTTTGGCTCTCATCCCTGCTGCCGGATCCCCTCGCGGTAATCACGACCTGGGGTAAGGCTACGGCTCGTTCCTCGACATAGCGCGCTTCCACCCAGGACCGGTACTCCCGGGCCTTCTGAATATCTTTATTCTTTTCTGCTGTGATCCGGAGGGCTTCATCGAGGGTTAGAAGCTGAACTCCTTTTCCCTCTCCCAAGGTTGCTGTAAAAGGAAAGAAGCTGAAAAAGAGGAACAGGGTGAATACAATTCTAAGAATAAGAGATTTCCTCCGGTGGATTAACCCAACAGTCCTTTCCATGGCTTAATTCTCCTTTTTTCCTTTCCAGCGTCTATGAATCCAGGTACCGAAGTCATCAAGAATGGAATACATCACGGGAACTATCAAAAGGGTAAGGAAGGTCGATGTAATCAACCCTCCGATGACTGCACGGGCCATGGGTGCTCGCATTTCAGCTCCTGCCCCGAGAGCAAGGGCGAGGGGAAGCATCCCAAAGATCATGGCCAGAGTCGTCATCATGATGGGCCGGAGCCTTGTTCGACCGGCGGTAATGATCGCTTCTGTTTTGTCAACTCCCCGTGCCCGTAATACCTTGGCAAAGTCGACAAGTAAAATCGCATTCTTGGTCACGAGCCCCATCAGCATGATGAGTCCAATGAGCGACATGATGTTAATGGTATCCCCTGTGAGCAAGAGCATGCTTGCCATTCCCAAGAGGGAAAGAGGCAACGAAAGCATGATCGAGAGGGGATCAATGAATGATTCGAACTGGGCAGCCAGAATGAGATAGACAAAGATGATGGCCAGGATAAGAGCCTCGCCCATGTAACCGAAGGATTCTATCATAGTCTCCGACTGCCCTGTAAAGATCACACGGTACCCAGGGGCCATCCTGAGTTGGGCAGCCGCTTTCTCTATCCTCTTCATGGCTGTTCCCAGTGGAATCTCTTGCAGGTTTGCAGAGAGGACAACCTGCCGGGATAGGTCCTGCCGGTTAATCTCCGAGGGGGTCGGTTGCATATTGTAGGTCACCAACTCTCTTAATGGAACCAAAGTCGGATGGGCCCCTGACTTGGGAACGGCCAGCCTCAACTTTTCCACATGGGACGGATCTTGCCGGAGACCGATCGGAAGTCTGACTCGTACATTGATGGCATCGCCATCTTCGTCCTCATAGGTGGACACAGCCTGTCCGCCCACCAAGACCCCTACCGTTCGGACAATGTGGGCTGTCATGACCCCTGCATCCACTGCCCTCTCCCGGTCTACGGTGAGGCGAAATTCCGGGATGTCCTGTTCCAGGCTTACCTCAAGATCCACAATTCCGGGGATCTGGTAGATCTTTTCTTTCAGTTCCCCTGCATATTTCTTCAGCGAAACAATATCATCCCCCCGGATGTTAACCAACAGGGGTTTTCGCGTATCAATGCCTCCAGCCTCCCCGATCGAGGAGAGAATGCCCGGTATCTTGAGAAGGCGCTTGCGAACCTCCCTTTGGATGACCCTTTGGTGCCGCTTCCGATCCTTCTGCTCCACCAGTTTTACGTAAACCTTGCTGTCTCGAACCGTTCCTGTGTCTCCCGCACCAATGGCCGCATAGGTATGTTTCACCTCCGGAATCCCCTTTAGTGTCGCCAATACGGCCTCCACCCTCCCGCGGGTTTCATCGATGGATGCGTCCGGTGCTGTTGTAAAGGCAATCTGAAACTCTCCCTTGTCGTACTCCGGGATAAATTCGCTCTGAAGGGAAAAGAAGACAAAAAGACCGCCCAAGAAGGCAACCACGGAAAAAAGGAGGACGGTCATCCGGTGTTTCAGGGTCCAGGCGATCACGGCCCGGTAGTGGTCGGCTGTCCGGTTGAACCAGTTGTTAAACCGACCCAAGGCACGGCCAATGAAATGCCGTTTCCCTTTCCGTTCGATGTCAGGGTCCACCCATCGGGAAGAGAGCATCGGGTCCAAAGTGAAAGAGACAAACAGGGAAACCAGGACGGCAAAGGCCACGGTAATCCCAAATTGGAAGAAGAACCTTCCAATGATTCCCTTCATGAAGGCTACCGGAACGAAGACCGCCACGATGGAAAACGTGGTTGCCAGTACGGCCAGTCCGATCTCGCTTGTACCTTCCCTCGCGGCTTTGAAGTGATCCTGGCCATGCTCAAGGTGACGAACAATATTTTCCCGGACGACGATGGCATCATCAATCAACATGCCGATCGCAAGGGAGAGGGCCATCAGGGTCAACACATTCAACGTCATTCCCATAAAATACATGACGATGAAGGAGGAAAAGACCGAGATGGGGAGCGTCAGCCCCGTGATCACCGTGGAACGCCAGGAATTCAAGAAGAGGAAGACGATGAAGACCGTCAGGATCCCGCCGAGGATCAATGTGTCCTGAACATCCCTCACCGAATCCTGAATCATGATGGACCCGTCCCGCACCATCTCGATCTTCGTTCCCTGCGGGAGTTCTGGTTGAAGCCTCTTGATCTCTTTTTTGACCGCGTCCACAACCCCAACCGTATTCGCCCCAGATTGCTTGAGGATATCGAGGGACACGGCTGGAACGCCATTGATCAGAGCCAGGGACCGCTGTTCCTCAATGCCATCCCGAACCTCAGCCACCTCGGAGAGCAGAATGGGCCGACCACTCCGTTGGCCAATGACCATGGTCTTGAACCTCTCGACCACCTCCGGTTTTCCTGAGACACGGATAGGATATTCGGCGCCATTCCGATTGAGCCGGCCCAGAGGAGTATTAACGTTCTCTGACTGGAGACCTGCAATCACCTCATCCACGCCCATGCCAAGGGCTTCCAAGCGGTAGGGGTTGATGTTCACGCTCACCTCACGTTTCGAATGACCAACCAGATCAATCTTCCCCACCCCCGAGATGTTTTCAAATCGCCGCTTGACCTTTTTCTCGACGAGGGTCGTCAGATCCTTGGGGGACAGGGTCTCCGAACGAACAGCCAGAGAAATGATTGGCATGGCTGCAACGTCGAGTTTTTGGATGATCGGTTCTTCGATCCCCTGAGGGAGGTCTCCTCGAATGGCATTTACCTTTGCCCGGGCCTCCTGAGAGACCTCGTTGATTTTTACCTCCAGATTGAACTCAACCACGACGGTAGAGACACTCTCACGGGAGGATGAAATGACATGTTTCACGCCTGCGATCGGGTTTACCGCCTCTTCGATCCGTTTGCTGACCTCCCTTTCCACTGTCTCTGGAGAGGCCCCAGGATACTTGGTGACAATCGAAAGGATAGGAAATTCAACATCCGGGAACTCGTCAACTGCCAGACGCCGGTATGAAAAGATACCCAACGTGACGAGGGCAAGCATCATCACCGTAGCAAAAATGGGCCGTTTGATTGAAAGATCGGAAAGGAACATGGCCTCAACCTCCACTTCCCTGAAGGATATTCACCCGATCGGCATCCTTAAGGTTAAATCCGCCACGGATGACAACCTGATCCCCCTGTGAAAGCCCGGAGGTGACCTCCACAGAATCTTTTGTCACACTTCCTGTCCGAACCGCCTTGCGCTTTGCTATCTCTCCTTCGGCAACAAACACTTCGCCTTTCTTCTCCACCACGTCCCAGGAGAAAAGGGCGATCCTTGGAATTTGGAGAACCCCTGAACGCCTTCCAGTGATAATCCGACCTTTGGCATAAAGACCAGCCTTCAGCTGCTCTGAACGGTTTTCCACTTCAGCAATCACCTTGAGCGAACGATCCACCTCACTGACCGTCGGGTTGATGAACATCACCTTTCCGGAAAAGCTCCTTCCAGGAAGGGCATCGGTCGAAAAGGTGAGGGGTTGACCCACATGGACTGCTCCCATCTCGGTGGAGGGGATAGCAACGGTCAGCTCCAAGATTCGGGTATCGATAATCCGAAACATTATCTTCTGCGAACCCATTTCTCCAACCATATCGCCAACATTGACTCCCCGATAAGAGACGACTCCATCGATGGGCGAACGAATGGTCGTTTTTGAGAGTCGGGTCTGAGAATGCTGGAAGTCTTCCTCTGCAGTTTTTAATTGGGCCTTTGCTGCTTCGATACGGGCCGCTGCCGCCTCCTTTTCCGTCAGTCCATCGTCAAGATTCTGTTGGGTCACCAGACCGATTTCTTTCAATTTGACAAGGCGGTCATATTCGCGATTTGCGCGTTTCCCGACCACTTCAGTTTGAAGGAGATTGGCCTTCTCCATCTCTATTGCAGCTCTCGCCTTTTGGAGGATAATCTCCATTTCACGGGTATCGATCTTTGCCAGGGAGGTTCCCTTTTTCACTCTGACCCATTCATTCACATAAACATCTGTCACGATCCCGGCATATTCCGATTTGACATTGGCTCCAAATTTGGCGTCAAGGGATCCCACCACATCAATTCCCTCGGTGAAGTCTATAGCCGACACCCTCGCCACCTCCACAGCTACAGGAGGTTTGCCACCCGTCTTTTCATCCAGTTTTGGGTCCCCTCCAGATTTAGAGCATCCGGTGGAAGCAACACACATTGCCAGGAACAACGCCCCAAACGCAACTCTTTGTATCATGTTTTCTCTCCCCTGTGCTGTCTCCCCTTCTGTATCGAAATCCCTCGAAAGATAAGTTTGAGAATTCGTCTAAGCCCTTCCTCTCCAATCTCTCTTTCCGGGTGGGAGAGCTCATTTTCCATGGTAATATGAAGGGCTCCGAGAATGGCCCAGGTCATATCCTCGGCATTACCCTTCCGCAGCTCTTTTTTTTGAATCCCCTCGACCACCATCTGTTTGACGGTTTCAAAGAGCTTACGATAAACAGCATCGATATCGAAAAAAGGCGCTTCTTGAGGGGGTCCGTAATAGATAGAGTAAACCAACCGGACCATCTCGATCTTCTCCACGATTAGGCCAAAGACCTGACCACAGAGGTGTAACAGTCGTTGTTCGGTGTTTCCCGACGCCATGGAGGAGGTATCCAGCACAGTCTCAAACTGCTTGAAGCCCCGCTGCATTAGTTCGAGGTAGATCCCTTCTTTGCTTTGGAAATAGTAGTAGAGGACCGGTTTGGTCACCCCTGCGGCAGCCACGATCTCGCGAGTAGCCGTACCGGCATATCCCTTCCGGGCGAAGAGTTCTGTAGCCACTTCCAGGAGCCGCTGACGAACGATATTGCCTGATAAGCGGGGGGGTTTTCCTCTCCCTGCCATCTTGAATGCACCTCCTTTGTCTCACTTCCGGCGGAACCGTATTATTTACCTACCGGTAATTATACTAAAATCCTGCCTTTTGTCAAGGAAATTTTACTGATCGGTAAGAGAGGAGAGGGGGGATTTATAATTCAATGCGGTTGAGGAGCGTGATGCCCGTATAGTAACAGCAGCAAACACTATCAAAGCTGTTATCAAAGACCCTCTGCTTTCCATCTCGGAAGAGTATCCTGACGAAGCACAACCCTCCGGGCAGATCAGAGGCCCAGGTCTCGACGACGATTCCGCCGCCCCAGGATTTATACTTTTTATGGAACACCTTATCCCCCACCTGGAGATAAGTATGCTTTTTCTCTCTTCCCTTTCGCGTAGAGGGCACCTCGGATCTCTTTTGCGGGAGGTTTTTCATCTCGAAGGAACCTTCCTTTTCCTTTCCCATCTCCGGTGAACCCAAAACCATTGATCCGGATACAGACGGATCATGGATTCAAGCGTACAGTTAATCCGTTGAGTATTGGTCTCGATATCCTTCTGGATGTCTCCAGAATGGTCGATCTCAAGGGGTTTCTGGATCAGAACCCGATGCCTTTTAAACCCGTCGCGTACCATGAAAACCGGAATCACAGGAGCTCCTGTGCGCATGGCCAATACAGCCAAGGCAGGGGTGGTTGGGGCCTTTTTCCCAAAAAAGTCTATCCATACGCCTTCGCTCCGTTTGGCCCGTTGATCGATTAAAATTCCAATAAGCCCATTCTGAGAAAGGGCTCGGATCACCTTCCGGCTTGCCTTTTCAGCAAAGATGACCTCAACCCCGGCCGCTTCCCTGATCTCCGAGACCATTCGGTCGACCCATCGATTCTTTTTGATGGGCCTCGCTATGACCGAAATGGGGATTCCCAATAACTTCGTCAGCAGACCCATCAATTCCCAATTCCCAAGATGAGAGAGAAGAAGGAGACCCCCCCTTTTTTTATTATTATCCAACAAGTCCGTGATGATCTCGAGTCCCTCGACAGTCACTCTCTTTCGAAAGGCCTCGATGTCCATTCTGGGAATGCGAAAGAACTCAACCGTAGTCATCCCCAGGTTTTGGAATGTTCCCTGGGCAATGGCCCGCAGTTCCTCTTTCGACTTTTCATGGATAAAGGCAAGATTAAGATTCTGAAGGGCAACGGTTCGATGCTCTCGGTCGAGGTAAAATGCCAATCGTCCCAACTGTCTTCCGAGCCAAAGTGCCGAATCTTCGGGAAGAAAGTTGATGAAGAACCTAAAGCCTCTCATGATGACGTATTGGAGGTAAGCAATCATCTTATAGCTTCCGGAGGATATACGCTTAGATGCTGGACTTCAGATTTTGGATTTTGGAATGGATTCAAACTTCATCCCGCAATTCGCATTCCGCAATCCACAATTTTCAGTCTTTTCCCTGATAGGGAAGGGCTTCATCAATGAGCATGACAGGGATATCCTCCTTGATGGGATAGACCAAAGAGCAGGCTTTACAGATCAACCCATCCCCAGCTGAGTTGAGGTAGATGTCTCCTTTGCACTTTGGACAAGCCAAAATCTCCAAAAGTTCCTTACTGATGGGCATCTCCATTCTCCTTTTTAACTCGGTAATTTTTCAGGGATTCCTGTCGAAGGATCCATTGAGCAGCCTCATAGAGATCCTGAGCTACATATTCCGGTTTCACTTTCCACCGATTCTGACAATATTCCCATTCGCCTTTGCCATATCCCGTGAGAACGAGGATCCCCCTTGCCCCGATCCGATGTGCAAATTCAAGATCGTTGCCCCGATCTCCAATCATATAACTTTTTGAACAATCCAGATCCAAACTCTTCGAAGCTTCGTCGACCAATCCCGTTTCGGGTTTCCTGCACCGGCATTTCTGCCGGTAGGGTGGACTCCCCACATCTGGATGATGGGGGCAATAATAGATACCATCGAGGTAGGCCCCTTCCCGCTTTAAAAACTCCTGCATCCTTTGGTGAACGAGGTGGATGAGCGATTCGGGGAAATAACCCCTGGCCACCCCCGATTGGTTGGTGATGATCACTGTCTTCAGGCCATGTTGGTTTAGCAACCGGATGGCCTCTCCTACGCCGGGGAGAAGGACGAACCGTTCAAGATGGTTCACATATCCAACCTCCTCATTGATGGTCCCGTCCCGGTCCATAAATACCGCTCTGTGTCCCATACCTTTTCACCAAATGATGAGTTCGTAGTTCAGGGTTTGGGGATCCACGATAAAAAATTTAATCTCCATGCCACCCGATCCCTCCCCCTCTTTCTTATCTCTCTAAGAACTGACTCAGCTCAAATTGATCGGGGGGAGTAAACCTCAAATAGGACCGATGCGTCATCCAATCTCCGACATTTAAATAGAGGCATTTCCTCTCCTTGATCCATTCTTCGATCTTTTCCGGAAAGTGCGAATGGCCCAGGATGACGATCTCGAATCCCTCCAGAAATTTTTGTTGTGCAAAGGACTGAAACGCCGTGGCCCTGTCTCGTTTGCTATTGGCATGATAGAGGTCATGGCTTCTGCTACTCATTTCCAATGCGACTCGCCGGCTCCACCGGGGACCCACGAATTGGATCAAACGAAACATTCCTGGATTCTTGACGATCTTCCTGAAGAATCGGTATTTCCATTGCCGGGGATTCGCCAAGTCTCCATGGGCAATGAATGACCGTCGCCCTCCTAACCGTTCTTCCCATCCGTTCGGGTAGACTTCTACCTCCATTTTAAACCAATCCTGAAAGAAGGAATGAAGAAAGAAGTCATGATTTCCTTCAAAATACTTAATTCGAATTCCCTGCTGGGAGAGTCGCTGGAGGCCCTCAAAAACGGGAAGGTATTCTGGAAATGGAAAGGACTTCAGGTGCAAGGGAAAATCATTCTGTCGTGAAGAATCTCTAAAACCAAAAAGGAACTCGAAGAGGTCGCCTAAGATCACGAGATGCCCCATCCCTCCCTTCTGCGAATCCAGAAATCGAAGGAACGATTCCATTCCTTCTCGCTCTTGTCCGGTCAAATGGGCATCGGAGACGAAGACCCAGTCCTTTTTAGCATGAATCAATGTCTTCCCCTCACCTTCCCACCCCACAATAGTTAAACCCTAATCGTTTCATTTGATCTGGATCGTAAACATTTCTGAGATCGATAAAGGTGGGGAATTTCAACAGACTCTTGATCTGTTGAAGATCCAGCCGTCGAAATTGATTCCACTCTGTTGCCAGCACCAGGGCATCACACCCCTGGGCCACGTCATAGGCATCCTTTCCAAACTCGATCTCTGGGAGGATGGCCCGGGCTCTTTCCATCGCTGCGGGGTCATAGGCCTTGACCTGTGCCCCTTTCCGGAGGAGGGCTTGAATAATGGTGATGGCAGAGGACTCCCGGATATCACTCGTATTCGGTTTAAATGAGAGGCCCAAGATCCCGATCGTCTTCCCTCGAAGTCCTCCCACTCTCTCCTCGATTTTATCCACCATCCTCTGTTTCTGTTCCTCATTCACTTCAATGACTGTGTTGAGGGTCTTAAACGCATACCCCTTCTCGTGAGCCAATCTCGACAGGGCCCGGGTGTCTTTCGGGAAACAGGAGCCTCCATAACCCGGACCGGGATGAAGAAACTTCCTCCCAATCCTCCCATCCAAGCCCATTGCCCTGGCCACATGATGGACATCGGCACCCACCCTTTCGCAGAGATTGGCAATCTCGTTGATAAAAGTCACCTTGGTGGCCAAAAAGGCATTCGTTGCATACTTAATCATCTCGGCAGTCTCGAGAGAGGTAATGACGAACGGTGTCTCAATGAGATAGAGGGCGCTGTAGATGTCCTTCAGGATCCCCACGGCCTGTTCACTCTCTGCACCGACGGCCACCCGATCGGGCCGCATGAAGTCCTGAACGGCCGATCCTTCTCTTAGAAACTCTGGATTGGAAACCATGTCGAAAGGGATCGGCCGGCTCTGATGGGTCTGGATCAGGTGTTTCAACCGGCGGCTTGTTCCGACGGGCACGGTTGACTTGACTACCACCACCTTGTAGTCGTCCATCCGCTGGGCGATCTCTTTGGCCACCAATTCCACAGCCGAGAGATCAGCCGACCCGTCCTCCCTGGGAGGGGTCCCCACGGCGATAAAGATCACGGGGCTTGAGGTCACCCCTTCCTGGAGATTTGACGAGAAACGGAGTCTCCCCTCCTTCATGTTCTTTTTCACCAGGTCATCCAGACCCGGCTCATAGATCGAAATCTCCCCCTCCTGGAGAAGGGTAATCTTCTGGAGATCATTGTCCACACAGACCAGAGTCATCCCATACTCCGCCAGACAGGCCCCGGTCACAAGGCCCACATAACCCGTTCCGACAATGCAAATGTTCATAGGAAACGCTGCTCCTTCCACTATTTTAAGATAAATAAAGCGACCTCTCTACGAGGAGACCGAAAGGTATTCCTTGAGCGCCTCGGACCAATGGCGCAAACTCATCCCGGTCTCCCGTTTCAATTTCTGCGTATTCAGGACAGAGTGGGAAGGGCGAACGGCAGGGCGACCAAGCACATTTGAGGAGATCGGGATGATGCGGACACCCTCCATCTGTGAATATTTCAAAATGGCCTGACCAAAGGCATACCAGGTGCAGACGTCTCGGTTGGCTACGTGAAAGATTCCACGGCTTTGATGTTGGATTAAGGTCACGATCGCCTTTGCGAGATCGAGGGTATACGTGGGAGAACCGGTTTGGTCATCGACAATGGTAAGACTCTTTTTTTCCTTGGCCTGTCGGAGAATGGAAGAGACGAAATTCTTTCCATACCTCCCGTAGAGCCATTGAGTCCGAATGATCAGATGATCCTCCACCCGCTCTTGAAGGTACTGTTCCCCTTTCAATTTGGTCAG
>Ga0154838_1157_pt2 | contig 17526 bp, 11 predicted proteins | sample Rifle2008BG16ft_FD_116142 | JGI IMG/M metagenome (GOLD analysis project Ga0154838, IMG submission 116142) | Deltaproteobacteria bacterium RBG_16_48_10 | reverse complement strand
TCCGAAGTCGCCCTCGGATGGTAGGGCATCAATTGGGGCAATTTGGGTTCGTCCACCACGCAGAATCCGATCTCCTTTTTCTCCAGGAGTTGGAAGGTTTCTTCCTTGAACCAGGCTTTGTTCCGGAACTCAACCACCAGCGGGATGTCTGCCATCTCCTCTTTAAATCTTTGAAGATAACTTGAGTTCTCCCGGCTGGGAAAGAATCCGTAAGGAAACTGCGCCAAGACACAAGCGAGTTTCTTCTGTTCGATCAAGGGAACAAGACCATATTTAAATTTCCTGAAGGTCTCCTGATTATCGATCCTTGTACCCGTCTCTTTATCCTGGATTTCATGGGTCATTCCTTTAAAGGACTTCACCACAAATTCAAAACTCTCGGATGTCTTTTGGGCCATTCCCGCCAGGCTCTTCTGAGAGGGAAGCGTATAATAGGTAAAATTGACCTCCAGGACATTGAAGCCCAGCTCCTTTTCATAGAAGGGTAACATATCCTTTTCTCGAATGCCTGCAGGATAAACCGGCCCTTTCCAATCCGGAAAGGAGAACCCGCTCGTACCGACCTTGATCATCTCTCTCTCATGGTGCCCCATGATCAGGCACAAAACAATGCAATTTTATTAGTCAGTCCATAATTGTATGGACACGGAAGACTAAATCCCTCCTTCCCTCCCTTTACTCGCCGCGCAAGCGCTGGCGCAGCGGGCAAAAGGGAGGAATTCCCCCTCTTTGGAAAAGAGGGGGAAGGGGAGATTTTCGAAGAGCATGTCTTCTCAATTATGGACTCCTTGGTAAGCTCATATGGGGCGACATTCCGGCCCACGGATAAGCTATGTTTCCTGCCGGGATAAAGGAATCGGGCCCAAGAGCCCGGTGTCTTAAAAATAGAACGAATGGGAGGAAGTTGTCAACCCCGATGTTGCAGAGGCTGGGAGCAATGGGTTAAAGGAAGACATGGATAGATATAAAATAACTCTAACATATTTCATCCTTTTTTTGACCTTCTTACCCTGGACCATTGAATCAGCACAGCCTCAAAAAGTACGAACAAAAGAACAGATCATCGCTAAATTCTCCGGCCAGGTCCCCCAAGAATGGGGAGAGGCCGTCAAGGGAGTAAAAACCAGATTAAATACCGACCAGAAAGTTTTGGCATTGACCTTCGACGCCTGTGGCGGCCCCAAAGGATCAAACCACGATGAAAAATTGATCCAATATCTGGAAAACGAGAAAATCCCTGCCACCTTATTTATTAGCGGCAAGTGGACTGACGCAAACCCTGATATTCTTCAGGCCCTATCAAGAGCTCCTCTATTTGAAATTGAAAATCACGGTTTGAACCATAAGCCATGCTCAGCGATTGGTCGCTCGGCCTATGGAATAAAAGGGACAAAAAGTATACGAGAGATTTTTGATGAAATAGAATTGAATGGCTTGAAACTTCTGAATTTGACTGGTCGCAAATCAAAATATTACCGACCTGGCACAGCCTATTCCGATGAAATCTGTGTAGAGATCGCCAATGCTTTAGGATACGAAGTGGTTAATTTTAGCGTTCGGGGGGATGCAGGCGCCACTTACTCAACGAAACAGGTCAAAGAAGCCTTACTTAATTCTGCGCCTGCCTCGGTCGTTCTCATGCACATGAACCATTCTGAAGGACAGACGGCAGAGGGTGTGATGGAGGCCATTCCGGAATTAAGAAAGCGTGGTTTCGGATTCGTTAAATTATCAGAATTCGGACTAAAATGAGCCTGCAGTTGAGGCTGAAGTAACGAAAAGAACTGGCGGGATGAAAGTGAGTAAAGTGAACTAAATTACACAATGGATTAGTGCGGTGACTGTTTAATCGGCCAAGAAACCCGAATGATAGTTCCTTTGCCCTTGCTTGACTCGCTTGAAAAAGATCCTCCCGAAAGATCGACCCGCTCCCTCTTGGCCGTGATCGTCCCCATTGTCTGCCTTGTTCTCATTGCATTGCTTTGCCTTTTTGTCATTTGGAAAGCAGGCCCTCTCTTTATTGGAAGAATGAAAATAAAGTAGGAGACTCACATGCCATACTTAATGAAAAAAGGGTTCCTTTATGACCTGGAGGATTCTTTCGATATCCTCATGGACTATAGCGTCATTTTCATCGGGGAAGAACATGAATCCCGAGTTTCCCATCATGCAGAACTTACTCTTCTCAAAGGGCTCGCGGAACGGGATTCGAATCTCGTCCTCGCCCTCGAGATGTTCGAGCGGGATGTTCAAGATATTCTCGACGCTTATTTAAAAGGAAAAATGTCAGAAAAGAAATTTCTGAAACAGGCCCGTCCCTGGCCAAACTACCTGGAGGATTACCGGCCACTCATTGAGTTTGCGAAGAAGAAAGGAATGCCAGTGATTGCAGCGAATATTCCGCGAAGGGCTGCAGCCGCTGTGGCGATGGCAGATAAGGTTTCTCCTGATGTCATGGGAGACGACAGGAGATATTTACCAAAAACTTTACACCTCAAATCAAAAGAATACTACAAGCGCTTCGCTTCCTCCATGGAAGAAATGCCCCATTTCACTCCCATGAAAGGCATGAACGTAGATGGGCTTTACAAGGCACAGGTCCTAAAGGATTCTGTGATGGCGGCCTCCGTCGAACCTTTCCTGGATCGTCGTACCCTCTTCTGCTGTGGACATTTTCATTCCGATTACCACCTCGGCATTCCCTATCAACTCCAGAAGAACCATCCAAAACTCAAAATCGCAGTCATCGCCATGGCTTCATCGGTGGAAAACCTTCTCATGAAAGACCGTTCAAAGGTAGCAGATTTCATTTGGGTTGAAGAGTAATGGGATGGCGACCAGGTTTGCATAAGCCTCTTTCATCCGCTCCGCATAGACCTGCTCGATAGGATCACTCATCGACCAATGAGAGCTAGGATGTTATGGAGGATAGGAGGAAGAAGTCCCTGCGGCGTCTGAGCGGAGCGATGTCGACTATCCCTGATGACGACTCAGCATCCATATTCCGGGAAGATGGATTAATAGAGCAAATATTTCAATCGAAGCATGCTGCAGAATTGTTCCAGTGGCCCCTGCCAGTCCTGCACAATGGTGGCGGGATCCTGACCGGCCTTAATGGCCTGCAGAACCTTACGTGAACCAATCAGCCCCCGCGTCTTGTCAAGCTGGAAGTCCTTTGGATAGAGCCGGTAAAGGGCGCTAATGATTTCTATTCCAAGAGCAGGAGAGTCCAGGGTCTGTCGATCGAGGAGAACAATCTGGACACCTTGACACAATTGATTCTTGAAACGGCTACTTTTGGGTTTGAAATTCACCGGGATAAATCGGACACCCCGAAAATTACGGTTATTCAGGTAGGACGCGAGTTCTTCTCCATTCATCCAGGGGGCACCGAAAAGTTCAAAGGGTGTCATCGTCCCCCTGCCCACGCTTACGTTTGCACCTTCCACCATGGCCACCCCAGGATAAAGGATAGTTTCTGTGAGAGATTGCAGGTTGGGGGACGGGCTCAGCCACAACAGGCCGGTCTCGTCATACCAGTGGCTGCGTTCATAACCGCGCATTTTGATGACGTGCAATTTCACGCCTATCTTCTTTTCGACATTGAACATCTTAGCCAGCTCACCCACCGTCATACCGTGTCGGACCGGCAGCGGAAAATATCCAGTGAATGACTTCAGGTTACTGTCCAGGACAGGTCCCTGAACCAGTGAAGCATTGATCGGATTTGGCCTGTCGAGAACATAGAAAGGAATTCCTTTCTTAGCACACGCTTCCATCGCATAACCCATGGTGGTGACGTAAGTGTAGAAACGAGCGCCTGCATCCTGGATGTCGAAGACAAGGGCGTCCAGGCCAGCGAGCATCCTTTGGGTGGGGTACAAAACATCTCCGTAGAGACTGTGCACGGGCAGGCCTGTCAAAGAGTCTTTCGTCGTGGAGATCTTTCCTTCTGCCTTTCCAGAGAAACCGTGCTCCGGGCTGAAAATCGCCGCAAGTTTTACGCCTGGAGCCATATGGAGAAGGTCTACCGTCCGTCTCCCTGCGGAATCGATTCCCGAATGATTGGTAATGAGTCCCAAACGCAATCCTGTCAGGGGGGCGAACTTCTCCGCAGCCAAAACATCGATGCCTGTTTGCACCTTTTCATTATTGCTCTCCCCTTGTTCAACCTGGCTGGGTAAAGGCCTGCTGGCTAGACCACGCTCCATTGAAACGGGTCCAATCGCTTCATTAACAAAGGAGAGTATCTTGGCTCGCAACGGCTCTACCTTCCCTTTGCCATTTGGGTGAACCCGATTGGTCAGGATAATGACATACGAATTGGAAACCGGATCGATCCAGATCCCGGTTCCGGTGAACCCTTTGTGTCCGTAGGAGGCTTCCGAGGCGAGGGACGAGTCGATACTCCAGCCCAATCCCCTTAAAGGCATTTTATCGGGCGGGGATTGCGGGGTGGTCATCTTCTTGACCGTGAGAGGACTGAGAATCTGCACGTTTTTTCTGCTGCCCCCGCCGAGGACCATCTGGGCGAAGATGGCGAGATCATCGGCCGTTGAGAAAAGCCCAGCATGTCCGGCCACACCCTCCATGCTGTAGGCGACCGGATCATGAACCTCTCCCCAGAGCATCCCCCCTGTGGTCCCGCGTTTGTACTCGGTGGGTGCAATGCGATGTCGGAAAGCTGAGGAAGGCTTGAAGCCCGTATCATCCATTTCCAAAGGCTTGAAAATGTGCTCAGCGCAGTAGGTGTCAAGGGGTTCCCCAGAGAGGCGCCAAACCAGCTCGCCCAGAATAATAAAATTGATGTCGCTATAGATGAAATTCGTCCCCGGAGGAAAAAGAGGTTTCTCTTCTTCAATCATTCTCAGGGCGGTGACATAACCTGACCAATTTGGCTTCAGGTCCAGAGAGGGTCGAAGGCCGGAATAGTGCGTCAGGAGATCGCGTACCGTGATCTCTTCTTTTCCGCTTACCTTAAACTCAGGCCAATATTTGGCCACTGGGTCTTCGAGATTCAATTTTCCCGTTTCCGCCAGCTGCATGACCGCGGTGCAAGTTGCGATGACCTTAGTCAACGAAGCAACATCAAAGATGGTATTTGGCGTCATGGGTAGTTTTTTGGCTGATACTGCGCTAACACCAAACGCCTTGCGGTAGACAACCTTCCCCTCGTTGCTAATCAGAATGACAGCCCCAGGAATTTTGCCAGCCTGAATCGCCTTCTTCGCTATCTCTGTCATGGGCGCCATTTGCTCTTCCTGAAGCGCTTCAGAGGATGCTGCGCTGGCGATGATCATAGAGAATATCAGCGGGAAGAGAATTCTCCACACCTTCAAAGTGTCCTGTCCCTTTAAAGTGATCCTCTAAGATTTTTTGCGGATGAATCAAACGAATGTCAGCCCAATGGCTTTTCTTTTCTCAGACCCGCTGAGGAATAACAGTTCCTTGGATTCCAGAGCATCCAGCCGTGGGAACCAAATCCTTCAGACGCCTTGACCATTCCCATGATCTCTTTATCATTGAAGTACCTTCCGTCAAAGGCATAATCTCTGAATGCCTGCAGCCACGGTCTGAAGCGATGGGATGGGAGATTGGTCCGTTCTTGGGCTCGTTTCAGGGAAAGATAAACGATTTCGTAGGGGTTTGCAACAGGATTTCTGTAACCGGGTATTCCGTACTGAAATCCGGATGGGTAAAGCATCGGACACAGATAGTCTAGATGGGTGATAAGGTCTTCAAGCCTCTGTCCAATGTTGGTATCGTTGAGATTCCAGCAGACGTAACCAAAGATATCCGCAGAGAGAAAAACATTGTAAGGAGTCAGCCTCCTCCTCGCTTCCATGAGAAACCCGGAAATGGCTTGGACCCTATTCTCCTCTGTATTGGGCATTGAAAATCGAGGACCCGAGGCATCCGGAAACCGAACATAGTCGAACTGGATCTCATCAAATCCATATTGAGCCGCTTCCATGGCAATATTAATATTATAATCCCATACCTCCTTATTAAATGGATCCACCCAGGCCAGGTTTTCCCTGTCACGCCATATCTCGCCGCTCTGAGTCTTTACCGCCCAATCAGGCCGTGCCAGGGCGAGGGGATTGTCTTTAAACACAACGATCCGTGCAATGGTATAGATCCCTTTTTCCTTCAGGGATCTCATCAGATTGGCCATCTCTTTTACCGTGGTAATTCGTTGAGCACCCACTTCAGCGGCAAGGGGGATGGAACTCTTATAGGGAATCATGCCTTTGTCCCCTTTCACATCAATGACAAGGGTATTGAGCTCGGTCTCCCCGATGAGTTTGATTGCAGATTCCCGCAGGCCTCTATCCCCTATTCCATAAAAAGAGAGATAAAGGGCTTTTGGTGTGATAGGGATGAGCTTGATCTCTTGGGGCGTACTGTCTAAAGGAACGATGGTCTGCTCGGTTCTTCCGTATCCAGGCGCTCTCACCGCCAATTTACTCAACGCGGTATTCACTGTGAAAATTCCATTTTCATCGGTCAGGACGACATCATTATTCAAAGTAACAAGCGCTCCTTTCACCGGTTTCCCCGTGAAAAAATCAACCACTCTTCCAGTGGTATAGGCCATGGTAGTGACAGGAGGCAATAAGAGAACGATCACAACCAATATCATGAATGCCTTACGTCTTCTACTGATGAGCATCTTTCCACCTCCGCGATGAGCTTGCCAGTATTGTTGTAAATATCGTTTCCCTATCTCCGTTCGTGATCAGATAACGGGGAAGAGCCATCACCTTGTCGAGAGTGCTTGCAGGATGCCGCTCCATTGTATAGGTGGCTACATATCCTGCTTCTTTGGCCTTGTAGATGAGGTCGTCATCATAGATACCGAAGGGCCATGCCAGCATATCGACTCTGGCACTCAGTTCCTTCTCCAGTTTCTCCTTCGATTTTTTTAATTGCATGCTCACAAGGTTTTCATATTCAGCCGGTGTTAACGTCTTCTTTTCCTTCTTGAAGTTGGGATGCCAAAACGTATGAGACTGGAGGTCAAAAATCCCTGTTTCTTTCATCTCTCTGAGCTGGCTCCATGTCATGGCATAGGGTGCGTTCGATATTGCCGAAGGATAGATGAAAAGAGTGACTGGAATATGGTATCGCCTGACGAGAGGAAACATGTCTCTATAGACGGAAATGTGGCCGTCATCAACGGTGACCACGACGGAGTGGGGATGGGGAGCTCCCCTCTTTCCAAGATAGTAGTCAGTGAGTTCTCTGAGAGGTATCACTTGATAGCCATTGTTGCTGAGATATTTCAAATGGGACTCAAGAAGGGTTGTAGTCACGGTCATACTGTCGCTAGCTGCAGACCCAAAGCGATGATACAGGAGAATGGGGACTTGGAGGGATCCCCAGGCTGGGAGCAACCATAAAGGAGAAAAGATCAATAGTAGGACGGTAAATAGAATCGTTATTGGAGTCTTCATTGTTTTAGCAAATTGAAAAATCTTCTCATCGATTCCGGTCCAGAGATTGCCTGCCGAAATAAGCAGGTTATCTATTTGTCTTCGTTCTTGGTTTTTTCCTCTTGAGATACAACCCTAATGCCTCATCGATCACGTCCTTTATCTTCTTTCTCTCCCAGTAGGCTGATGCCTTGAGTCTCTCTAGGTAGTCCCTCCTTAGAATGAACGTGGCCCTTGTCCATCCATCTTGAAGCCCTTTTTCCGAGGTCTTATTCAAAGCCGTTGTTTCCCGATGGTGATGTCTGTAAACCCTGTAAACAAAGTAAATCTTTTCTATCGGTCTGCATCTTGTGTGCCATAAATATAGAAATTTAAAAGTAAATGTATCTAATGGAATTTATAAATTTTTTTCTCCAGGCCAAAAAGATGCTATTAGACCCAAGACCTCGAAAGTAACAAGAAAGGGCACTGAGGCGACAAACTGTCGTTCCTTAATTCACCCAATTGGATCGAATTTTCTTGTCGGTTTCAAAGGAAATAGAACTGAGGCAGGCTCCAGAACAGTGGATAACAACAGATAAGAAGAGCTCGGTTGAAACTGGGAAAGGGCTGAAATTTCCGGATGAGAGAAGGGGTTTCGGGCGATCCTCGATGATCCACCTACCCCTCAGATAGCACTTGCGGAATGGCTCGCTGGGTTTCCTTTCTGAGGGATCTAATTCTCCTTTTCCTTTAAGGTTTCCTCCAACTCGTTCATAAGATCTTGGACATTCTCGTCTAATACCTTCTCGCTCTTCAATCGCTTTATCGTTTCCGAGTCATTGATCATCTTTTGTAATTGAACCGAGAACTCCTCAGGAGAGAAAGGCTTTGTTATGAATTCTCGGGCCCCGGCAGAAATCGCTGCCCCTGCGGAATACTCTTCACCAAACGCTGTCATGACCATGATGGGAAGCCCAGGGTATCGTTTCAAAATCTCAATGGTAAGAGCGACCCCATCCATGTTAGGCATTTTGATATCTGTTATCACGGCATCGATTTTATTTCCCTTCATCCGACCCAGAGCATCAACGCCATCAGCGGCTGTGATATACGAATGTCCCAATCTGGCCAATAGAGTAACGACCAGGTTTCTGACTAACTCTTCATCATCAACCACAAGAATCGCATAATGAGCAGATTCTGCCATTAGATGATTTACCTTGAGGAGTACCCTACCCTCATTCTTGAGGTCATTTTATTCGAACTTGGGCGGCAAAGTCAACAACTGTTTAAGGTCCGAAGATTCGGCCCTATGAAGTCCAAAAGAGCGGGTAGCCCGTGGGATCAAGGCAGCACTCTGCCCGGTAGCCGAAGAAAAAACCGCAGGGGCATCCTTTGACGTAGCATCCAGGAATTACAGAGGAATTATTTTTGAAGACCCTTGCCGTTCAAAATCAGGCTGAGTAATTCGAGATGGTCTTCTATAAGAAGATCGTTGGCAATCTCTCTATTCTTGTAGGCAATGAACGTCACACCGGAAGACTCAGCCGTCTGCTTATCTACATCCGAATCTCCCACAAAAACAGCCTCCTCTTTGTTGAGGTGAAGGGAGGCGATAATCTTCTCGATGGATTCAGGGTGAGGTTTGGGGTTTTTTACATCGAGGGCAGTCACCACCATATCGAAATAAGGCCAGAGGTTAAACCTTTCCATAATATGTTTCATTGACGTCGTCCGGTTGGTGTTGATGACCCGAAAGATCCCTTTTTCTTTTAATTTCTCGAGAGCTTGAAATAGATGGGGCTCCATTTTTAAATAGACGATGTAATTTCTTAAATCGACCTGTTTTAAAGATTCCAATGCCTTCTTTTCCAAATCACTTTCTGTGCCGAAAATAAAATGGATCGCTTCATAGACCGTGTGGGTGTGAACATATCGCATCTCTTCTTCCCTCAGAGGGTACCTCCCCACCAAGGCACAGAGATCATTATATAATTTTGTGTTGGCTTCGAAGGAATCGAAGAGAACCCCATCGCAATCGTATATGACACATTTCAACTTCCATTTCTCTTTTTGAATATCCATCCCTACCAGCCGTTTGGCTACCACCAGAAAATAAATCTTACCCTCCTCCCCTTTCATCAAGGGAAGAAAGAGCATTTATAACCGATGGCGATGTTCTAAAGGATGATTCGGGGGAGCAAAGAAAAATCCTTCCCTGATCTCACCGTCGATGAAGTAAGAAACCCTGGCCTCACCATTTCTCTCGACCAGATAAACACAACCGTTATGTTGCTCCATCCTTTGGATCTCCTCCAGCGGATACTCAAGAAGCATCCCAATCAGGAACCGATTGACAATCTTGTGACCAATGACCAAGATCTCCTGTCCCGGATGGTTTCGGAGGATTTTCTCCTTGAAGGGCTTTAATCGGGTTGCGACATCGGTAAAATTTTCTGCCCCGGGGATGCGATAAGTAAACCGGTTCTCCTTGAACCGTTCCCATTCTCTTCTCAACTCTTCATTAAGGCTAAAGATCTGGACCCCCTCCATAATTCCAAATGCAATTTCGTCCAATTCCGGTTGTTTTTGAATAGGAAGATTGAAAAATTTTGCGATCGGTTGAGAGGTAAGAATGGATCGCTGTAGAGTGCTGGTATAAATGGCTGAGAGGGGCCGGTCTTTGAGTTGCTCAAGCAATGCCAGACTCTGGGTAACACCTTTGGGACTCAGATCAGGGTCACTTCGCCCCTGTATCCTCCCTTCCACATTCCATGTCGTCTCCCCATGCCTCGCAATGTAAATCTTGATCAACGGGTAATCACTCCGCATCTGTAGCGCCCCCATTGACTGGAGGCGAACGGCTCCTCGTCCCCAATAAGTCGGGACGCTACGTGTATTGATATTCCACCTTTGACTTAATCCGCCTCTGACCCTTTCACTTCAAAATAAACATAATCTAAAATGTTTTCTTCACTATTCGCAATAGCGAGGGAATATTTTCCCGCTTTGGGAGTCCAGGGAATCTTTTTACCAACCTTCTCCATGGGGGTACCATTCAATACCCATTGAAGGTTATTTTCACCGGTCTGAGAGACAAAGAAGACTTTTTGAAGCTCGGGAGGGATATCTGGATCTACGGCAATCACTGTCCCGGATGGGGGGTAAAGTATTCTTGGGTTGAATTGGCCTGTTCTCTGATTCTCCAAATTGGGTTCTGTCCCGCGGATAAACCATTCCTCTCTGGAGCCTGCCACGTCCTGGGAAAATTCTATCTTTTTTCGCACGAGACCGGAAAGAGCCTCCCTTTTGATACTGGAGATATCCCGATGGAGAAAATCCATCATCTCCGTCCAGATAGGAGCCGCCCCGGTGACACCGCTCACATTCCACATCGGCTCTCCGGAGAAATTTCCCGTCCAGACACCTACCGTGTACTTCCTTGAATATCCAATGCACCAGTTATCTCTCATATCTTTACTCGTACCGGTCTTCACCGCCGTCCAGAAGCGGGTGGACAAAGGATTTTCAAGCCCAAAAGTGGCACTTCGGGCCTCCCTGTCAGACAGGATATCCGAGATGAGAAAGGTCGCCTCTTTTGAGAATATCCGCTTCTTCTGAACTGGCCCATTCTCTTCCCGGATGAGACGGAGTCCGCTCCATTGACCTTCGCTGGCCAGACATCGATAGGCATTGGTAAGCTCCCACAGGCTTACATCCGCTGAGCCAAGGGCAAGAGACGGACCATAGAAATCCCCTGACTCATGGAGTCCCTTAATTCCCAATTGCCTCAGCTTCCTTAAGAAGGGTTCAACGCCAACCAGGGATAATGTCTTGACAGCGGGAACATTGAGAGAGGAAGCCAGGGCGATCCGCGAAGTAACAAATCCTTTAAACTGGGAGTCATAGTTTCGGGGTTGATAGATCCCGCTGATCACAGCGATATCCAGAGGTGAATCATCCAGAAGAGAGGCCGGGGTAAGTATCCGCTGATCAAAGGCAAGCCCATATAGAAAAGGCTTCAAGGTGGAACCTGCCTGCCTTTTGGCCTGAACGCCGTCCACGAACCGGGTGTAGGAGGGCTCTCCGCTGTGACTCACATACGCAAGGACATCTCCCGTGCTGTTCTCCAAAACGAGAACAGCTCCGTCCTTGACATTCTGCGATTTCAGGGAGAGAAGATGATGGGTTAAACGATCAATGCCAAAGCGCTGGATTCTGCTGTCCAGAGTACAAGCGACCGTGCGTCCATGGGGCCGGCCCTGTAATAGCTGCCTGGCAATATGAGGAGCAAGGGCTGCCTGTGGCCTAAGGAAATGAGGTCCTAAAACTATGTGTCGCACCTTAGCATTGATATGATCATCTGCTACTTGCCAATTCATCGCCCGATTAAGATACAAACCCCTCGTGGAAACTTCCATTGAAGAGGCATTGGGGGAGCGGATGAGCGAGGCCAGAATGAGAGACTCGGATTGGTCAAGGCCATGAGGATCTTTTTCAAAGAGGGCCCTCGAGGCCGCGGCCATCCCCTGAAGCTCTCCACGGAAGGTAACGAGATTAAGGTAGGCTTCTAAGACTTCCGCCTTTGACCATTTCTTTTCAATCTCCCAGGCATTCAGGATCTGTCTCTCCTTTTGCCAGATGGATCGCCTTCCATTTTTCGATTGAAGTTCTTTATCAAGGAGAGAGGCCAATTGCATAGTGATGGTGCTTGCACCTCGGAGACTCTCAGAGGTGAGTCCTTGAATCAAGGCCGCCCCAATGGATCTATAGTCGACTCCTCCGTGTTCATAGAACCGCTTGTCCTCAGCCTGAATCACTGCCTCCCTTAAGACAGGTGAAATATTTTTGAGGGGAGTCCAGTCAAGCCTTCTCCGCTCCTTGTCCGTCCGCAATTCATGGATGATTTCCCCATGGCGATCGAGCAAGAGCGAGTCCGATTTGACATAAGACTGCCGAACCTCCTGATACGAGGGAAGAGCAAAAGCTGTTGCGCTTAAAAGAGAGATTGTCATAAATGACAAAGTGAGCTTTTTCATAGGTTCCAAAACCATACGATTTAAGTAGCGCCCTCATTTAATGGGGGCGACATGGACGTCGGCAATGAGTGTCGGCGCTACCACGCTTTTTCTACGTGAACTTTAAGGCCGGACCTCCACCGTCTTGTTTGGAGTCTCTCCGAACATCTCCGGAGAGTAGAGGGCTTCCACTCTCGTTGTGGGCAACTGGAAAACCCCGGTCTGGTTTAAGCGAACGGTGTATTCAACCGTCCACTTCCCTTTAGGCACATACTCATAGTAGGCCCGGAATGCCTCAAAAGACCGTTCCTCATAAGCCGGCCAAACCCACCCTTTCCGTTCCTCCTCTTTTGTTAAGAGCCTGGAGTCTCTCCCAAGTCCGGTTCCGAGGATGGTGCTTCCCGCAGGGATAGGATCGCTCACAACCACCCAGGTCCTGTCGGCCTGGGCTTCTAATTCCAATCGTATTCGCACGATGTCTCCCTGGCTCAACTGATTTTTCTGTTTCTGTTCAATGGGAATAACCGTCCTCTTAATCTTGTACCCGCTTGAAAAAGGCTCCTTCAGAGGAATGGCGGCCAGGCTCTGAATGGTCAGCCAAGGCCTCCCTGTCCCCTGATGAGAGAAAGAAAGATCCTCTGTTCCGGTGGGCCACGGGAGCTGGGAAATTCCTCCCTTGGGAGAGGTACTCCAATCAACGGTTTGCGTCTGTTTTGATAGGGTCGTACGGGTCGACCCGGTGACTGGAACAGATTCAAATTTGTTGGAAAACTTTTCCACAGCCAGCACACCCCAGGCATTGGCAAGTGTTAAATCCCATGCCCCTCTGATCTGACGGCCTAACGCCCCCTGGACCATTCTTGGTATATCCTCTTTCCACTTTTCAGAAGGCAGGAGCGATAAGATGACCCGGACGGCATTGACATCGTTTGAAACCATCAGCCACCATAGGAAGTCCGTCTTTTCGGTTGAAAACCCCATCACCGTCCCCTGAAAATTGAGGCGGGCCCGGATAATTTGTTCTGCCTCCTTCCTCCGCTCCATACGATTGGGGATATCCGTCATATTCTGAAGGATGTTCAGCCAGTCAATCACCGCTGAGGTGGGCCAGAGATTCGGTTCGATGGAGATGGAGTTAAGTAACTTTGCCTCTGCCTTTCCACTCCTGGATAACGCTTCTATGGCTGATAGTTTCTTTATGGAAAGATCGGCCGTGGCCAGGGGTGAATACCTCCAGATCTTTCCTTCGATAAAATTCCTGAGGCCGGTCTCCATCTTTTCTCTGGTCTCAACAGGAATGTTCCATCCTGCTTCATGGCCGATGGCTATGATGTAAGAAGTGAGCACCGGACATCCATAAATACAAGGCGGAAAATATTTGACCAACCCGTCTCCGTCCAGGTAAGCGGGAAGATCGGACATCCGTCGTTTCCAGAGATTCTCATCCCGCAATGCAACGGCCACGGAGATCATCTGTTCCATGCAGGTGTATGGATATTTTTTCATATAATCGATCACGCCGCTCAGCCCGTCGGCGATTTTGGGCCGGAAATTGACCCTGACGCCGCCCCTACCCGGGACGGCATCCTTAGGCCGCTCCACGGTGAGATGGTATTCCCTTTCCAACTGAGTAAGCGTGGCCTGGAAAATGCTCACAGGAACGGCCGGCGCCACTTTTTGTGCGACCTTGATTCGGTCTGCCTCGCTGGTCCCTTTCTCCTTGATCTCGACCTCCCATTTCAATGTCTCAACACCGATGGATGCGGTCACATCCCATCCGATCTCCTTTGCCTCTCCCGGTGCTAATGAAACGGTCTGGGAAACGAGTGGAGATGAAATTCCTTCTGCCTTTGCGGAAACATCCACCTCCATGGTCCGGTTCGTTGTATTTCGAAGCGTAAACCCTGCCTTAAACCGGTCGCCTTCTCTCACAAGCGGAGGCAGACCGGATAAGACCATCAGGTCCTGCGTGGATTGGATCGATGTCGCGCCGGTTCCAAAGAGGCCGACCCCACCGGTCGCCACAGCCACAATCCGAAAACTGGTGATCGAATCATTCAAAGGAACTTCAACAGACGCCTCTCCGTTCGCGTCCAAAGTAACACGGGCCTTCCACAAGAGAAGAGTATCGAACAATTCCCGTGTATTCTGCCTTCCTCCGCCTCCGCCCTGAGCCAGCGCCTTCAGGCCGAAGTGACGTTTTCCAATGACCTGCATCTGGGCCGTTGAAGTGCGAACACCATAACCCCTCCGTCCCATCATGGCAGAAAGGATTTCCCAACTCTTGTTGGGCATCAATTCAAGAAGACCTTGATCCACAGCCGCGACCGCAACTTCACTCCCTGCCGGAGGGGCCTTTCCATCTACGGTCGTAACCTTAATCTTGACCTTGGCTTTCTGCCGGACCTTATAGACCTTTTGATCCGAAGAAACGTTCACCTTCAATTCATGCTCTTTCCATCCCACATTGATCTCGGCGATCCCGAGTTTATAAGCAGGCTTTCCAAGATCGACCATGGCAGTCGGCTTCACGCCGGCCACACGGCCTCTGACCACGAGGGCGGAAACATAGACGTTCGGAGCGAAAGCACCTTTGACAGGCACCTGGATCACCGGACTCTTTCCGGAGATCTTTCTGACCCATGCCGTGATGATCCCTTCTCTTTCCACGGTGATCAATGCTGTCGCCTCTCTGAATGGCATCCGGACCTGAAAAACAGCCTTTTCGCCGGGCTCATAGCGTTTCTTTTCAGGAATGAGGTCGATCCGATCATGGTCGCCTACTTCAAACCACCACTCCCCTTTTCCCGCTACCCAGACATCTCTGTGAGCAACCGTTCTATTTCCTACCGCATCAAAACTTTCGGCTTGAAGAATCACATTCCCGGAAACGGGAGACTTGCCATCGCAAATCAGAAGACCTCTGGAATCTGTCTTTCCTTCGCAGATGGGAGCGATCTTCTTTGTCTCTGTCGAATGCTCGTAAGAATAGACCCCTCCGACCAGGCGCTTTCGATGGGTAAGGGTTTGTCTCTGAAAAAGCTCTACTTTGACTCGAGCACCTGAGACAGGTTTTCCAGAGAGGTCAACCACAGCAACATGAAACTTGAAGGCATCCTTCGACACCGCCCACGAATCCGGTTTGATTCCGACGAGATATTTTGAATTCCATAAAGGAATCCTCGAAGATACGGTCTGGACTTCGCCATTGGGATCCCTGAACTCCAATTCAGCCAGTATCTCTTTAGGCGTTTCGGCTTCGGGCAGATTGGGGAGAGTTGTTCGGGTCGACCCGAATCGGTCCAGAACCAGATCCATGCTCGCAGGCTTCACCTTCTTTTTATCCTCTTTCTTTACTTCAACTCCGCCTTCCTCTCCTTCGCCTTCCTCCTCGGATTCCACTACCTCCCCTCTCCGGACGACCTCCTCTTTCACAGGACCGTTGCCAAAGATGAAATCCTCAAACCCCTCAGGAGAAGGAACATACCTTGGCCCGATTTCGTACCGAAGCTTGACAGGGAGAAGGCTTGCCGCGCCTCCGGCAAGATATTGAACATTCAGATCAAGAGTGACCTCCTTTGCCTTCACCAGGGGAGTGGTGGGCGGCTGGATGGTTCCCTTGGTGAGGGGAATTCGAAACTCCTCCACCCTGAAGCTTCCCGAATTCCACTTACGGGCTGTTTCATAGTTCTGATCTTCAAAATGTTCCTCCCCTTCCCGATCGACATAAGTAAGCCGCTTTACTTTTTTGCTGTGCCGCTTTTCGACGAAGAGGACATCATAGTTTCCGAGCTTTGCATCCTTCGGAATGGACCAGAGGGTTTCCGCAATTCCATTCGCATCCCACTTCAAAGGGAACTCATATTTCTGTTCGCTTCCGTAATGCTGGATCGACACAAGAGTGGGCATCTGATCCTGAGGCACCGGAGCAAACCCCTTGGTCGTATGCTGGCGAATAATATGCTTCATATGAACGGTCTCACCCGCTCTGAGCAGGGATCGATCGAAGATCGTATGGCCGATGACGGGATCCAGGGACGACTCGCTGACCAGCTGAAATCTCCAGGGCTCGATCCCTTCATCCCAAGTGGAGTGAACAAAGGACATGTCATTCTCGGTCCGGGCTGTAATGAAAAGACCTTGCGAAAGCGAGTGAAGCGCACCCATCTGCGGATAATCTCTATAATCCAGCTGGTAAGGGCAACGGGTGAGAGTATCGATAGGGAGCGGTTGTTGGATCCTGGCAATCCCGCTGACATCGGTCATTCCCGTCCAGAGAGCTTTCCCCTGACAGTCCATGATGGTTACCGCTGCATTCTTCACCGGCTCTCCTGTGTCGAGCGTGGTCACCCAAGCCAGGGAAGATTCCCTGCCCCACTTGAAATGGACGGAGAGGTTGGTCACAAGAACGGCGGTCGGTACGTACATGGGGCCAGGCCTTCCGAGCAAGGCGTTTCCTAATATCTCACTCTCCAGCTCTACGATATAAAGGCCGGGGTCTTTTAATGGAATCCCGACGACCTCAAAAGCCTTAGAGCCGGCGGGCTTGGGAAGTTTAAAATCCTTTGCCCTCCCCTCATCACTCAGAATAGATTTTTCCCTGGTTGCCGAAGCCACCTTCCTCAGCCAGGGCTGGACTTCATCGATCTTCTCAGGAGGCACACTCAGAACTCTCCCCATCACCTTTCCAAGAAGGCTCTCCTCCTTATCCACCTTCATCACTCTCGTTTTAAGTTCAGCTTCCACATTTCTTAATGTGACAGGAAGTATCGGATCAGCCTTCGATTCCAGGATTCCAAATCGGGCGGCAAACTTGGCCAAAGGAGGATATCTGTCGGTTCGGACAGTGAGGGGAAATTTGTCTGCGTTGACAAGGGGTCTTCCAGAGATATCTTTAAGTCCGGGAGGAAGCTCGACAACAAAGCTCCCATTCTCCGGAAAAGGACTTTGAAACGAGACCGAGCTCGTCTCTTCTTTAACGCTGGGCTTCCATATTTTCCCATCAGGCCCTTTCAATACGATTTTATTTGCCTGATCCTCAGAAATGGCAGCAGTGAAATTGAGGAACATGGGCTGGATTGGAATAC
>Ga0154838_1065_pt8 | contig 18342 bp, 26 predicted proteins | sample Rifle2008BG16ft_FD_116142 | JGI IMG/M metagenome (GOLD analysis project Ga0154838, IMG submission 116142) | Deltaproteobacteria bacterium RBG_16_48_10 | reverse complement strand
CGTGGGACAAGTAATTTGTCTTTACCCCTATGTCCCCGTTATTTGTTTCCATCCGCTTTGTTCACGATAGCTTCAGTGCGTCCTTAAGCGCGGCAAGTATCGAGTCTCACATGAAATAAAAATTGCCATCCCCCCCACCCATTATCTCTGTCCTCAAGGCTTGTTGATGAAATTATCGCAAAGCTGACCTGACCGAAAGCTTCAAAAGTCTTACGAAAGGTTTTCTCTGATACATTAGGGGATAGGTTCCAAACATAAATAAGCATGATTTTCTCCTTATTTTAAATTCTTTTTAGTATCCAGGGAATCTGCCTTTCTTCTTTCATGCACAAGGCTCAAAGGTGATACCCAGGGAACCTCCCTTGGTTAAGAGGGATGCGCTCATTTATCCCGAAGATTTCTGGAATAACCAACACACAACCGTTTAAATCTCCTGTCAAGGATACCTTTTCAGTTTTAGGGGCATTCAAATTGAATCGAACCTTCTTGGTCTTAGGTTTGGTTTTCTCAGATGATTTCTTTTCCATTTTTCTTCTCCTTATCCCTGTATTACTCATCTGCTTGAAGCCCTTATTCAATCATCTCTCAACTTCTTTTATAAGCTCAGCACATGTCTCCTTTTTCTAAAATAGGTTCTGAACGATATTTAATCTCGCAGACGTTATAAAACTACCTCTTGGCCATAGAGCATTTGATTTTAAAATTAATGTCATTCGTGTGAACCACCTGAACCACTGCCCAAGAACCACATTCCAATCTTCTACGGCCCATGTTGTAGAAACAATTACCAACGATACAAGCAGAAACCACATGAAAACGATGATAAAACCATCCCTCCAGTTAAGTTTCAATCGATTCATGGCCATTTCTCGACAATCAGTCCAAACCGCAGACGGAATCATCTTTTCAAATGCCAAGACAATAACCAGTGGGACCAAGATAAGATGATCCAGATATCCAATGATGGGAACAGAATGCAGGAACTTATCTACGGGGCTGAAGGCATATCCAATAACGCAAACAATAAGAATTTTTGCATACCAGGGAACTCGGGAATCCTTGTAAGCCAGGTAAATGACCCAAATCTCAATTTTGAGCTGGTTTGCTCGTCGTTTCCAGGTATCAAGAAGTTTTTTTGTCATAATTAACCTCCCTTACGAAAATCAAAACTGGCATTGTGCATAACGCCAAAACTGTATGGGGGGAGCTTCGGAGATAAAGGTTAATGAGGAAATGAAGCGGACTTGTCTTCTCAACAAAGAAGAACGAAGGTTTTTTGATCGAGAGAAGGTGCTTGGGAAAAGAAATGGGAAGACTGCTCGAAGAGACTGGCTTCCGGAAAGAATATAATGGAAAAGGCACTTGGCCCTGGTACTTTCAATTCGTTCAGGCAATCAGACGACACATTATCTTGATCAGGGCTCTCAAAATTTAGATCGAAATTAAGGAAATCCGCTTCTGACAAATTAGTGTAATGAAGGTAAGCTGGTAAGGATAGAATAAAGAAAGAAATTGTTATAATAAGAAAAATTTTGGTCCTTCTGAATCTTTTATTCATGTTTAAAATCCATGCTGATTATACTTCCACTAATCACGTTAGATTAAAAAGGTCGCACTCCGAAAAATCACGATTATTAGGTGATTCGTCCCTTTAATGTTCTCATGGTATACCTCCGGTATTATACAGTTAAGATATTAAAGGAACATTAAAATAAGATTAAGATCTCTTAATTTTTGGTGTAGGTCAAGGTTCCAGCACATTGCCTGTTTCTCCCGCAAATTACTTTTATTGAAAAGGATTTGTATAAACCTAATCATTAGTAGAGGCAAGGAATGGCTTCTTATCGTAATTGCCCCCTGGCTGTATCCACCGTCTCCAGTTTCGTACCCATTTAGGTTCGCCATAGCACTTCTCTATCCCCCCGTTACATCAGTGGGGTCGAAAATGGTCTGCTTTTTATCTCAATAAATTATTGATTATTAGCCGTAATCTTCGTAATGGTATCGCAATCTATCCTTGAGGATAACAGGAAGGAAGAGGTAAGATGGTTAGCGTTAAGTGTATTTAATTTTCGAGGTTAATAGGTGAGTTCAACGGCGGGCCGCTGATTTTCGGGCCAGACTGATCGCTATGACAATTGAGAGACAGTGCAACTCCATCTATATGGGCACCGCGTTTCGCAGAACTTCAACGGTGATTTCTGATCGATTAGCCTACGCCACTCTTTGGACGTCCTCGTCTCACCATAGTCTATTTCCAGACCTTTCAAGATGATACCATCCCACTTCCTGACAGCCTCTTCGTCCCCCCTTGGGCTCTGGCAACGTTCGTCGCGACAATCAGGACACACTCGGCAGATTTCGTCAATCCCTTGGATGACTTCTACTTCGACATTATCTTGTCTTTCGATGGTATCCCTTCTCTTTCGCGAGACCCGTTTAAATTCGTCGCCCCGGTCTTGGACTTCGACCTTCAAGAACCTCTCGCAGAATATGTGATGCGGGCGAAATCTTTCCTTTTTCACAACGCCTCCAGCAACCATGTTTTCGCTTAGGCCATTATAAGACCATCTACCTGGGCGTGCAACAACCAATCTCCGATGAGTGTGAATTGCTTATTTCGAATTAGAAATCCATACATCTTGACAAAAAGTGCCAATTGTTTCTTTCAGGAGGAAGAACTAACCAGATATCGTAACACAATTCCAAACTCTAAACTATAGACCTCACGGCCGTATTCGCACGAACCAAGATGTTGGAAAATGGTTAGTAGTCAAATGCCTAACGCTCTTCTTGCAAGGGTTTTTTACCCTTACAATTCCGCTACTGCCTGGACTTAACCTCCCCCTACCAGTTCCCTCCCCACTATTATAGAGAGGACTAATACCTCAGGCTCCTCGTTACATTTTGTGAAAGGAGGACAAACTTATGAGGAGGAACTACAACGAGTTTAGGAATGTTTGGTTCGGCTGGCAGGACAAGATCTCCATCACAATCCTGGACTTCCCAATCCTGCTGGTCCGAAAGTACGAATGGTTAGAGAAAGAAAGGTCTAACTGGCTGGTGCAGGTAATGGGTGTTAACCTGCTCCCCTCAATCACAAGAAGGGTGAGGCCATTGCAAGGAGGTGCCCTTCTATGAAGTGCTTATGGTGCGGAGACCCATTCGAGTTATACGACCCCGGGATGTATCAATTCTGCGACAGATGCTTAGCAAACCTTGAAACGATATCTGTAGCCTTAAACGAAGCCGTCAAGGCTATCTTGGAGGGTCGGACCAAGTTAACTCGCCGAAATGACAAGAGGACCTTGAAAAAAGGGGGCTAATTTTTGGTTTAAAGTGATATTTTTGAGGCGGAAATGACGTTTTGTTAAGCTCCTGATTTATCGAAAATGATTCTATTTATTCGGTCATATATGCCATTGACTTAATGCCTTCTCACTTCTCTGATCGCATTCCATAACAGGATCTTGACAATATACAAAGATTGTATATATATTCTATCCGAAGGGAGGTTGGAAAATGAAGTCCAATACTGTAAATATCTCGTTTAGCGATGACCTCTTAAAGAAGATAGATCAAGTGGCACGAGAAGAGTCTCGATCGCGTTCCGAACTTATTCGGGAGGCGGCACGAGGCTACATTGAGCGGAAACGTCGGTGGAAGCAGATATTTGATTTTGGCAAAATGAACGCTGCCAAGAAAGGGATTGGTGAATCCGATATCGAAACTGAAATTGCAGCCTACCGGAAAGGGAAGAAGGAATAGGTGTTAAGAGTCGTTCTGGATACGAATGTTCTGATCTCAGCCATTCTCTTTGGGGGCAACCCCAGACAGATACTGGAGAAAGCCATCCGTGGGGAAATCCGATTGTGTATATCAGAACCAATTCTGGAAGAATTCAAAGGGGTATTACAAAGATCGAAATTTGACTACTCTCCTGAGATGATCCAAGTCATACTCACGGAACTTACGGGTATTGCAGATTTCGTGAATCCATCGAAGACAATTGATGTTGTGTTGGAAGATCCGGGGGACAACAGGGTCATAGAATGCGCAGCAGAAGCCAAGGCAAATTACATCATTACCGGAGATTTTCAGTTACTGAAGCTAAGCAGGTATCAAAACATAGAGGTTCTGAATGCGGTTGCTTTTTTAGAAAAACTTTAATGACAGGCAGGACTCCTCGACACAGCTCGGAATAAACTCGGTCACTACGGTCGAAACCTTCTGTTTCTTCCTGCGTAACCTCCCCTTCGGATTCCTGACGCAGTATGTCCGTATGCTATTTGGATTTTGAAAGTTTCTGCAACATAGCGAGGTCACCGGAAACCAGAGCCTCTTTTTTGGCCCGAGACCAACGTTTAACCTGAGCTTCGCGCCTGCGTGCTTCACTAAATGTTTCATATTCCTCCGAATAGATGAGGGCAATGGGAGGGTCTAAGGTGGTGGTCCTGCACGCTCGTTTGGTGCTGTGCTCTTCATAGCGCTGTTTCAAATCAGCGGTCGCTCCGGGATAAAGTGATCTGGACTGGAGTCGAAGAATATAAAACCATGCTGACATTAGAAAGCTTTCTGGTCCTTCGACAAGCTCAGGGCCATTTCTCCGCGATCCTTCATGTCTGGTCGGAGACCTTGAGCCCCTCGACGGGTCTCGGGACGCTGTCTCTTACCCTGGCCGGGGAGGCCTTGAGCAAGCGAAAGGGGCACCCACTTTTGGTGGTGTGCCCCTAAGCGCGTCGAAATGGCTCCCCGGGCAGGACTCGAACCTGCAACATACTGGTTAACAGCCAGTCGCTACTACCGATTGAGCTACCGGGGAATATCAAAGTTAAATTTTATACAAAAAAAATGAAGATCACAAGAGTTAAATTGATATATGTTAAATTGATATAAAATGAAATTCCTCGCATTTCATTCCCGGACATCTACCTTCTCTTCTGCAGGGACTTGTTCGATCCGCTTGGGGGCTTTCCTCTTCCGCCATGCGAGGACCATTCCCACCGGGCCCGAGAAGACGTAGGCGAGAATAAATCCGAAGAGCACAATCCTCGGTTCCATCACAATGACAATCATCGAGAGCACGACGAACACAAAGGTGCTAAAGGGTTTCCGCTTGGCCAGACCGAGTTCCTTGAAGCTGAAATACCGGATGGTGGAGACCATCAAGAAGGCGAGGACGTAGATCATCACCAGAATGACAATGTCTTTGACCCATCCGGTTTCGATGAGGCGAAGATAGAGAAGGATGGTCAGGGCGATCATGGAAGCCGCTGCAGGGATGGGAAGACCTTTGAAATACTTGGTCTCTCCTGAGGCGGCCATGACATTGAACCGGGCCAGCCTCAGGGCGCCGCAGATGACGAAGAGAAAGGCAGCCAGCCAGCCGAATCGGCCGTAAGGCCGAAGGGCCCAGCTAAAGGCCAGCAGGGCAGGGGCGACACCGAAGGAAACCAGGTCTGCCAGTGAATCATACTGGATTCCAAACTTGGAGGTGGCCCCTGAAAGGCGGGCCACTTTGCCGTCCAGCGCATCGAAAACCGTTGCCAGAAGGATGGCCACCGCTGCATAGAAAAATTGTTCCTGAAAGACAGAGACAATGGCCCAGAATCCACAGAAGAGGTTTCCGGTGGTGAAGAGATTGGGTAGGATGTAGACCCCTTTTCTCATCTTGATCTGTGATTTTCTCTTTCTCATGATTGATATCCTATGATCGACTCTCCTCCCTTCACTCTCTGACCCACCCTGACCGCCGGGTTTACCGAAAGGGGGAGGTAAAGATCAACCCTTGATCCAAACCGGATCAGACCAAAGATTTCACCTCTCTTCAGGATATCGCCTGCCTTTGCATAGCAGACGATCCTTCTCGCCACAAAACCAGCGATCTGGATCAGGAGGATTTTTAAACGGTCCTCCGTCTCCAGGATAAAAGCATTCTGCTCGTTGAGAAGCGACGACTTTTCAGCATTGGCCACGAAAAACTTGCCCGGATGGTAGCTCGTTTTAATTACTTTACCAGAAGCCGGGGAACGATTCAAGTGGACGCTGAAGAGGGACATAAAAATACTGACCTTCAAGGCCTTGTGTTTCAAAAAACGATCCTCCTCACATGCTCCCACATAGATGACCTTTCCATCGGCCGGAGAGAGGATACTGTTCTGGATCGTTGGAATCTTCCGCTTCGGATTCCGGAAGAAAAAGGCGACGAAAAGCGTGAGGAAGATTCCAACAAAGGTTAAAATCTTCCATCCCAACAAGGCAAAGCCTAAGGTGAAGAGAGTTGCCGGGATCAAAAAAGGGAGCCCTTCTCTTGCAATGGGCCAGTGTTCTTGTGCCATGGCTTTTTTTCTCCTGGAGCCAGCTCATCATGGGCGGCAGTTTATTCCCGGCGGGCGAAATGCATTGTATTGGAAGAAGCCTAAAGGGATTATGAAGGTTCTGTGGATGTTTTACTCCCCCGGATCATGGCCACCCGGCCCGTCCTGACGACTTCTTTAATGCCAAGGGGTTTAAACAATGAAAGAATGGCCTTGATCTTATTCTCATCCCCAGTTACTTCAATGGTGTAGGTCTTGGCGCCCACATCAACCACTTTTCCCCTGAAGATTTCGACGACCCGAAGGACCTCTTCCCGGCTCTCAGCGGATGCATTCACCTTGACAAGGATCATCTCCCTCTCGACAAAATCCTTTTCGAAGAGGTCCACGACCTTGATCACAGGGATCAGTTTATTGAGCTGCTTGAGGACCTGTTCGATGATCTGGTCATCTCCACGGGTGACGAGGGTCATGGCCGAAACCGTGGGATCAAGGGTTTCAGCGACACACAGGCTTTCGATATTAAAACCCCTGCCACTGAAGAGGCCTGCAATCCGCGCTAAGACTCCGAATTCATTTTCAACCAGGAGGGTAATGATGTGACGCATAATATTAACGCTCAAGGTTTGAGAAGTGTGTATAATCTTAAACGAGCCGCATCTGATGCAGGGGTTCTCCGGCCGGAACCATGGGATAGACATTCTCTTCCCGCTCCACCACAAAATCGATGATCACAGGCTTTGGAATGGAGAAAGCCTTCTTGAGGGTGGGGACAACCTCTTCAGGTTTCGTTGCCCTTAGTCCCACGGCTCCATAGGCATCCGCCAATTTGATGTAGTCGGGAGAGCCCCCTTCCATGGAAGACGAGGCATATCGTTTTTCGAAGAACATTTCCTGCCACTGTCTGATCATTCCGAGAAACCCATTGTTCAGGATGGCCACCTTAACGGGCAACTGGTACTGGACGACGGTGGCCAGTTCCTGGGAATTCATCTGGAAGCTCCCATCGCCTGCAATGTCGATGACCAGCTTATTCGGGAAGGCCACCTGGGCACCCATGGCTGCAGGAAATCCATATCCCATCGTTCCGAGCCCCCCTGAGGTGAGGAAGGTTCTCGGCTTTGTAAATGGGTAATACTGGGCGGTCCACATCTGGTTCTGGCCAACTTCTGTGGTGATGATGGCATCCCCTTTGGTCAGCTCGTAAATCTTCTCAATGATAAATTGAGGTTTGAGCAGATCCCCCTTCTGCTGATAATCCAGATTGTGAAGGGCCTTCCATCGCTCGATATGATGGTGCCACTTTTCGAGACCTTCTTTATAACTATCGGTATCCTCCGCCTCGAGAAGGGCAAGAATCTTTGTGATCACCCTTTTGCAGTCCCCTACGATCGGGAGATCGACCCTCACATTCTTACTGATCGAAGTGGGATCAATATCGATGTGGATAATCTTGGCCTGCGGAGCAAAGGCCTCAATCTTCCCGGTCACCCGATCATCAAAACGGGATCCTATGGCAATCAGGAGATCCGACTCCATCACCGCCATGTTGGCCCGGTAGGTTCCATGCATCCCTAACATTCCAAGGGAAAGGGGATGGGTACCCGGAAAACTGCCAAGACCCATGAGGGTCATGGTAACGGGAATTCCAAGCCTTTCGGCAAGGAGGGTCAACTCCTTCGAGGCATTGGATGAGATGATTCCCCCACCCACATAGAGGACGGGTCTCTTCGACTTCATGATCAGTTTAATGGCCCTTTCAGTCTGACCGGGATGACCTTCATAAGTGGGCTGGTATCCCCGGACGAAGACCTTTTCCGGATACTTGAATTCGGTCGAATTAGCCAGGACATCCTTGGGAAGGTCGACCAGGACCGGTCCCGGCCTTCCAGCTCGGGCAATATAGAAGGCTTCTTTAATGGTCCGGCCAAGATCCTTGACATCTTTCACCAGATAATTATGTTTGGTGCAGGGCCGCGTAATGCCGACAATATCTGCCTCCTGAAAGGCGTCATTTCCAATCAGAGGCGTAGCGATCTGGCCGGTAAGAACCACGACGGGGATCGAGTCCATATGGGCCGTGGCGATCCCTGTCACCGTATTGGTGGCTCCTGGTCCGGAGGTGACCAGCACCACGCCCGCCTTTCCTGAGGACCGGGCATATCCATCTGCAGCATGAACCGCAGCCTGCTCATGGCGAACCAGGATCTGGCGGATGGAGGACTGGTCAAGTTCGTGAAAAAGGTGGAGGACCGCACCGCCAGGGTAGTTGAAGATGGTATCGACCCCCTCCTTCTTTAGACATTCAACAATGATCTGAGAACCCGTTTTTTTCATAAACAAAACCCGAATCTAAAATATCGAAATCCCTGCCTTCGCCAAAGCGGCTGCCGTCCACGCGAAGCCCCCGCTTCGGCGGGCGTAGGCAGGTCGCACAGGCAGGCGAAACAAATCCAAAATACAAATTTCAAAACTCAAAAGGCATTCTTTATGGTTTGGGTCATTGATATTTTGAACATTTGATATTGTTTCGAATTTCGTGCTTCATATTTAGAATTTTATGCTTATCTGTATTGCAACAGAATCTTTTCCATCTGGTCCTTATAGACCAGCTTCTTCTTTTTAAGGATTTTTATCTCTATCTCATCCTGAGGGGTAAGGAAGGGTTTATTCTCCATTTCGTCCAATTGTTTTGCAAGTTCCGAATGGGTCTGCTTCGCCTTTCGAAATACCTCATTTTCCTTCATTAACCTCTCGATCAATTCCTCTTCTTTGACCATTATCTCCCCCCGAAGGAACAAAAAATTGAAAACTCCTTAAATATATCAACAAAAATTAATATAATTAAGCACCTTTGTCAACATGCAGTTTCTGGCATCCGGTTTCCGGTTTTCTGGCAGCTTGAGATTGTAATAGAAGGAGAGCCTGTCCGCTTTTTGGGAATGGTGAAATTGAAGTTTACCACCGGTGTAAAAAGATACTCTCTGCAGTTTTCTGAGTTGACCCCCTCTCTTAGAACCGAAGCAATGGTAATTTGCACTCGCATCTTCATAGATGAATAGGGTAATCTCCGTAAATTTTCTGAATGGGGTGTCGACAACGCCCAGCCATTTAGAGAAGAGCTTGACCGTCGTTTTCAGTACCTTGCCACAAAGATTGTGGAAGCAGTTTCCATGATCCAGACACCCCTCCATCCTGAGCCTTCGGCAGATTCAGAGGGTTGAGGGCGTATGACCGCGCCTCTTTCACAGGAAAGACCATTTATGGGCAGGAGATCGCCGAGTTTGATTCCATTAAGACGGCTGGTTGCAAATAGGATGGTAACATAACACCATGACATGGCAACGAAAGATAACAACAGACCCTACAGTTGCGAAAAAAATGGGTCTGGTTGTGGATCTTTCAGGTAACGTTTATATTGCTGATACTCATAACAACCGCATCCAGAAGTTTTCCCTGGTATTACCACCAATTACCCTTAAATCGCCTTCGATCTACCAACTTTTTAACGCCTGCTCCTCATATTCCCCTCCTACTTTTTCCTGGAATGTATTAGAAGCTTTCAACGATTACGGGATCCAGTTCTCTTCAGACAGAAACTTTACGTCCCTCCCCTTTGATCTCATGGTACAGCCTTCCGTCACCCAGCTCACAATCCCCCCAGACACATGGGAAGAGATCATGACGATACCAGGGGTATCGGGAGGAACAATCTATTAGAGGGCTATTGGAACAAAAGCAGATGGAACTACGGAAACAAGTACCGTCCGTTCGTTCGTTATAGGGGCTGAGCCCACAGGAAATCCAAGAATTTCTCCTGTCACCAAGCGTTCCCGGCCAACTTTAACCTGGCAGAACAACTGCAATACCAAGTTCAAAGTCTGGTTTGGAAGTGACAGCAGCTTTACCAAAAGGAGGTCTTTTACATTCAATATTCAAGGATCCGACTGAAGAAGAATTTTCAAAAACATTTAACATAGCCCAATGGATGGCCGTTAAAATGCTGGTAAAGAATGCTGCTGGGTCAATTATTTGCTGGTATGTCGAATCCTGGGATGGATTAGGGAGATATACTAAAACTGAGACGATGAGTTTTGTGCTGGTTGATTAAAGAATAAACGGTTAGCTTCTCAGGACCAAACAGGTACTAAGGAGTCCATCATTGAAAAGACATATTCTTCCACGATCTCCCTTAACGCAGTGTTGGTCCCGTAAGCCGTTCGTGCTGAGCTCATGGTTCGACAGGCTCACCACGATCGGTCCTTTCCGAATGTCCTGAGCAAAGTCGAAGGACAAGCTCAGGGTGAACGGTTTTTTTGCGTTTTGTGAAGACAGGGAAAGAGGAATTTGGTCTCCAATGTCGATACGATTATGGACCGATTAGTAAGATCCCGAAACAAGTTCGGGATGACATTTTGATTTCATACAAACGCATTAAACCTCAAACAACTAAATGGGCTTGTATTAGTCTTGCGTAAATTTACCCGTTCGACCGCGCGAAGCCCCACCTTTTAAGGTGGGGAAAAAGGCGCGGCTCAGGGTAAACCTCGAGCAAGCCCCGGCCTTTAGGCCGGGGAGTCGAGAGGTTTACTTCAAGAGTCAGGGTGTTTTTCCTTCCATTTGATTTCAGCTTCGGAGGCCCTGACGTAGATTGGGGTAAAGGTCGAGAGGTCTAAAACTTCATGCCTTTGAATTCGTTCTAACCCGAGTCGAGCGATCACCGCCCCGCGAGGGAGATTAAGGGAGCCAGGAACAAAAGTGGCCAGAGCTGGGATGGCATTCCGTAAATAGTCCCCACAGGTTTTTGCACCAGTACCCAGAAAAATTGTTTTCTCTTCTATCTTTTTTGTGAGGTGCTCAGGGTTTATGGCCTGATAAGCTGACAGCTTTTTGAGAGTGTCTTCTTCGTAGCGATAAAAGGCAGTATAGACCTCTCCCTTCCTGGCATCGAGGATCGGGCAGATGAGATAGGGAGTGGGGGAAACATTAGAGGCCAAGGCATCCAGGGTTGGAATGCCTGCAACAGGTTTCCGTGTTGCAAAAGCCAAGCCTTTGATCGTGCTTACTCCAATTCTTAGACCTGTGAAGGATCCCGGGCCGAGGGAGATTGCCCACCCATCCAGATCTTCAATGGCCCAGCGGGATTGTTTAAGAACATGTTCGATGGAATGGAGAAGCCTCTCTGAATGAGTTATCGAGTTTCCGAGGAGACAGTCTGAGATGACGGAATCGTCATCAATCAATCCAACACTACCACAGGAGGTTGAGGTGTCGATTCCGAGGATTTTCATTTTTATCGTTTCCGTTCCCCTGCCTATCGCAGACAGGCGTGATCCGTGTCTGCTTCACTCTCACCCCAACCCTCTCCCGTCAATCCCCCCTGCCCCCTTTCGAAAAGGGCGGATGGGGGGATTTGTTTTAGAATTCGGAGCCTCCGGGAGAGACGAGTCGGAGGATGTCATTATAAAAGGCGAAGATCATCAGGAAGATGATGAGTATCAGACCGATCTGCTGGGCAATCTCCATCATTTTGATGCTAATGGGTCTTCGAAGAATCGCTTCGAGGGCGAGGAAGAGGAAATGCCCTCCATCGAGGATTGGGACGGGAAAGAGGTTGATGACCCCAAGGTTGATGCTGAGGATGGCCATGAAGAGGGCCAGACTCAACAACCCTCTTTTTGCCTGCTCTCCTGCCAGTTGGGCGATCAGGATCGGCCCTCCGATCGTCTTTGCCGGGATCACCCTCCCGATCAGCTTCCAAATGGAGACAATCGTCAGCTTAATCGCACCCCCCGTTTGAGTAAACCCCATGCTGATGGCGACAATAGGATTCACTTTCTCAAGGATCACCTCGTCCGAAGGCTGGATGCCGATCATGAAGATCTGGACTTCTTCTCCAAACAGGTTTTTTGTCTTTGAAGATTTGGGTGTAATCTTGACCTGGAGGGTTTCTCCGTCTCGCCTGACCTGAAGGATGAGGTCCTTTCCCTTGCTTGCACGGATGGTCCTGGAGAGGTCATCCCATCTCGACACCTTTTCGCCATCGATCGCGAGGACGTCGTCCCCCTTTTTTAGCCCTGCCTTTTCTGCAGGGAACCCGGGACTAAGTTCTCCAATCTTGGCAGGAAGGTGAGGAATGCCAAATAGGTTGATTCCCGAGAAGAGGGCGACTGCAAGAAAGAAGTTGAAGAAAGGCCCCGCACCGATGATCATGGCCCGTTTCCAGATCGGAGCAGCCGAAAAGGAACGGAGCCGGTCCACTTCCTTGACCTCCTCTCCGGGGTTTTCTCCGATGAGTTTCACATACCCCCCTAAGGGGACTGCGGCAACCTGATACTGGGTCTCGCCAACCTTTTTCCCTAGGAGTTTGGGTCCGAACCCGAGCGAAAAGGTGACGACACCGATGCCCAGGATTTTTGCCAAGATGAAATGGCCTAACTCGTGGACAAAGACGAGGATGCCAAGAACAATGACTGCTGAGATGATACTGGTCGTTAGCACAGCTTCCCCCCTTCTAAGATAGCCTTTGCTCTTTCCCGTGCCCAGTGGTCGGCTTTCAGGATATCTTCAATCGTGTGAACTGATTTGACATCATGTGACTCCATCACTCGCTGGATGAGAAGTGGAATATCCGTAAATTGGATGGCTCCCTCGAGAAAAGCCTTCACGGCAACCTCATTGGAGGCATTGAGGGTGGCTGGCATGGTCTCTCCGATCTCAACGGATTGGTACGCCAATTTCAGGCAGGGATATCTTTCGAGATCAGGATCCAGGAAGGTAAGCCCTCCTTTCTGGAAGAGGTCCAATCTCGGAAGATTGAGTGGAAGCCGTTGAGGAAAGGAGAGGGCATAGGAGATTGGTACCCTCATGTCTGTGATCCCCATCTGAGCAATGATAGAGCCATCGATATATTCTACCATGGAGTGGATAACGCTCTGAGGATGAATCTGAACCATGATCTTTTCAACAGGCATATCGAAAAGCCAATGAGCCTCGATCACTTCAAGTCCTTTGTTCATTAGAGAAGAGGAGTCGATGGTGATCTTTTTTCCCATATCCCAGTTGGGATGGCTGAGGGCATCCTTGACCGTCACCTCGTGAAGTTTTACCGTGGGAAGATTGAGAAAAGGGCCTCCAGAGGCGGTGAGGATGAGGCGTCGGATCTCTCCCTTTTGATGGCCGAGCAGGGATTGAAAGATTGCGCTGTGTTCACTGTCAATGGGAAGAATCTGCACCTGGTTCTGTCTTGCCTCTTCCATTACGATCTTTCCTGCCATCACGAGAGATTCTTTATTAGCCAGAGCGATTGCCTTACCCGTCTTGATTGCAGAAAGGGTTGGGATAAGACCTACGGCGCCGACAATGGCCGAAACGACTTGATCGACCTCGTGATGAGTGGCAACCTTAATCAGTCCTTCGATGCCGTGCACGATTTCAAGAGACGGAAGGTCTTTTTTCAGGATCTCCGCTAATTCCTTATTCAAAACAGAAACGATCTTAGGCCGAGACTGAAGGATTTGCTGCCGGAGAAGCTGGATATTGAGGCCCGCAGAGAGGCCAACCACTTCAAACCGCTCCGGAAATTGACGGATGATATCGAGTGTATGGACCCCGATCGAACCTGTTGACCCCAGGATGGCCAGACGTTTCATGGGGTCTCCTTTAAGAGGTAGATCAGGGAGTAATAGAGAAAGGGAGAAGAAAAGAGGAAACTATCCAGGCGATCCAGCATCCCCCCATGGCCCGGGATCAGGTCGCCAGAATCCTTGACCTGGGCGCTCCGTTTGAGCATCGACTCGCTAAAATCCCCGATCTGACCAAAGATTCCGATACCCATAGCGAGAAGAATAAGAATCCCTTTCCCAATTTCGGGAAAAAAGAGAAGACCGAAGGCCAGCGCGACAATCATTGATCCAAGGATCCCTCCCATCAGTCCTTCATAGGTCTTCTTCGGACTGATCTTGGGATAGAGTTTGTGTCTTCCGAAAAGAGCGCCGCCAGAGAAGGCGGAGATATCGCCAGCCCAGACCGTTGTAATCAGAAAGAGGGCCCACCGTTTCCCATTGGGCAAATCCCTTATCAGGGAGACGTGAGAGAGAAGAAACCCGATATAGAGAATCCCGAAGAAGGAGATCCCGATACGGGTGATGGTGGATGCAAGATTTTGAGACGTGCCCATGAAAAGAACGGAGAGAACCAGGAGAATCAGAACGAGGAAAAGAGGGATCATTTTCAAATTTCCGCAAGAAAGAAGGGCTGTCAGGATCAAACCGAGCCCGATTCCGACAAGCCTCTCGACCCCTTTGGATTCAGGGAGCGCCAGATTGTAGAATTCGCGAAGTCCCAAGAAGGTTGCAACAAGGACCATGAGAGAGAGGATTGGGGAAGGTCCCAAGAGGATCAGGAAGATCAAGGGAGGCACAACGAGGGCCCCGGTCCATATCTTCTTCTTTTCTATCCCTCCCATGCCGCCCCTTAAATAGTCATTTAGTTCAGAGTAATGAGTTCGGAGCATTAAACCAGAAAATAGTTCGGAGCTTAGAATTTTAAAATTAAAAACTCCGAACTCCCAACTTTATTTATCGTTCCAGGCCATTGAGTTGTTCGCTGGTCATTCCAAACCGTCTTTCCCGGGACTGATAATCTGCAATGGCCTTCATCAGTTCTTTTCGATCGAAATCGGGCCAGAGGGTTTCGGTGACATAGAGTTCCGTATAGGCAATCTGCCAGAGAAGAAAGTTGGAGATACGAAATTCACCGCTCGTCCGGATGAGCAAGTCGGGATCAGGGATCCCGCGGGTCCAGAGGTACTGGGAAAAACGCTGAAAGTTGATCTCCTCCGGCCGAATCTTTCCCTCTTGTACATCATGCAGAATCTCTTGAACCGCATGGAGAATCTCTGAGCGGCCTCCGTAACTTAGGGCCAGATTGAGAATCATTCCACCACAGTGGGCTGTCTTTTGAATCGTTTCCTGGAGGGTCCTCTGGACATCCGGAGGAAGATCCTCGATCCGGCCGATGGCACAAAGTCGGATGTTGTTCTGTACCATCTCCTCCCGCTCCTTGATGAGGTATTCCTTGAGCAAGCCCATCAGGGCGGCGACCTCCTCTTGGGGCCGCTTCCAGTTTTCCACAGAAAAGGCGTAAAGCGTTAAGATTTTGATTCCTAACTCCCTGCAGGCTTTGGTCACCTCCCGGACGGCATCGGCCCCTTTGGTGTGGCCCTTGATCCGGTTGAGGGATTTCTTCTTGGCCCAGCGGCCATTCCCGTCCATAATGATTGCGATATGGTGGGGTAATTTTTTTTGATCGATCTCTTCCATTGTTTTGGGGGGACTCTATTCGAACGAGATTTCGTGATACTTTATTGTAATTACCACATCAGGTAGGGATTTTCAATAAAGGGTTGACCAAGAAGACGCCATCAAGGGATGAGAGAAGAGAGAGGAAGAGAGAAAAGAACCGGGTCCGATTCTCTCTCCCTTCAATCTATTTTTCAACGATGGCTTCAACAGGGCAGACCTCCGCACAGGTTCCACATTCCGTGCATTTTTCTCCGTTAATCACATAGGGCTCGCCCTCTTCAATAGCCTCGACAGGACATTCCTCGGAGCAGGTTCCGCAGGCCACACATTCGCCGGTAATGACATAAGCCACTTCGATCACCCCCTTTTCTTTAAATTTCGAGAATCTCTTTTTCCTTGGCCGCTAACGCAGCGTCTACCTTTTCGATATATTTATCGGTTGACGTTTGGACCTTATCCATCATCTGGTGAAGCTGATCTTGGGAGATCTTTTTATTTTTCTCCGACCCCTTGAACTGCTCGTTTGCCTCACGCCGGATGTTCCGGAGCGCCACCTTGGATGCCTCGGCCATCTTTTTGACCACCTTCACCAGCTCCTTCCGCCGTTCCTCTGTGAGGCGCGGAATGGGAATGCGGAGGATCTTTCCATCACTGGCAGGGGTGAGACCGAGATCTGATTTCAGAATGGCCTTTTCAAGCTCCGCCGTGATCGTTGTGTCCCAGGGCTGAATGGTGATGAGCCTTGGTTCGGGAACGGACAGGGTGGCAACCTGGTTCAACGGCGTTGACGTCCCGTAATAATCGACTCGGATGTCATCGAAAAGGGATAGGGAGGCCCTGCCTGTCCTCACCTTGTTGAAATCTGTTTTGAGGGAAGAGAGTGTCTTCTCCATCTTTGCTTCGATATCTTTCAAGATCTTCTCTTCCATGATTTATCCCCTGACTTCGGTTCCTACCTTCTCGCCTAAGACAACCCTCTCGATATTTCCCCTTTCCTTGAGACTGAAGACGATGATGGGGATCTGATGGTCCATACAAAGGGAGATGGCAGTGCTATCCATGACCTTGAGTTGTTTCTGAAGTACATCGAGGTAAGTGAGTTCCTCATATTTATGAGCCCCTTGATGGAGAACGGGGTCCACATCATAAATCCCATCGACCTTGGTGGCCTTGAGAATCACCTCTGCCCCTATTTCCGCTGCACGGAGGGAAGCAGCGGTGTCGGTCGTAAAAAAGGGATTCCCTGTTCCTGCTGCGAAGATGACGACCCGCCCTTTTTCAAGATGACGCATGGCCCTTCGTCGGATATAGGGCTCCGCGATCTCACGCATTTCGATCGCGGTCTGGACCCGCGTATGAACACCGATTTTCTCAAGGGCGTCCTGGAGAGCGAGACTGTTCAAGACGGTTGCTAGCATCCCCATGTAATCCGCCGTCGCCCGGTCCGTCCCCCTCGAACTCGCTGCCATGCCTCGAAAGATATTGCCTCCTCCAATGACGATGGCAACCGCTACTCCAAGCCTGACGACCTCTTGGATCTCTTGAGCAATCTGACGGATGACCTCAGGGTCAATTCCATAATCTTTCTCGCCCGTTAAGATCTCCCCGCTAATCTTTAAAAGAATTCGTTTGTACCGGGGTTTCTTCATGGAAGGTCAGAAAAAGTTTAGCCATTGGAGCCAAGGCTAAAACTCAATGCAAAATAGTAATTTTAAACTGCTAAATTGAACGGGATTGTAATCCTTCACCCAGTTGGAATCGGGCGAATCGGCGGATTTGGATATTTTCTCCAATTTTTCCGATCAGGGCGTCCAAGACCTCCTTGACGGTTAAATCTCCATCCTTTATGTAGGTCTGTTCCAAGAGGCAAACCTCTGAATAGAACCGCTCCAATTTTCCTTCTACGATTTTATCGATCACCTTTTCGGGTTTCTTCGATTCCATGGCCTGGGCCCGATAGATCTCCCCCTCCTTGTTAAGCACTTCTCTGGGGATCTCTTCCCGCCGCACATACTGGGGATTGGCGGCAGCGATCTGCATGGCGATATTTTTGACGAAGTTTTGAAAATCCTCGGTCTTGGCGACGAAATCGGTCTCACAATTGACCTCCACTAAAACGCCAATCTTTCCTCCTGGATGAATATAGGAAGAGACGAGGCCGTCCGTTGCGATCCGTCCAGCCTTCTTGGCCGCGGTGGCCAACCCCTTCCGCCGAAGGTAGTCGATTGCCTTATCCATATCTCCCTTGCCTTCGTAAAGGGCTGTTTTACAGTCAACCACGCCCGCGCCTGTCCGCTGGCGTAAATCCTTAATGAGTTCCATCGAGATTTCCATTCTATTCTACTCCTCTGTTTCTTCCGTCACATCCTCGACCTGCATTTCTGCCGGGGGCTCCGGGGGCGGGGCCCCTTCTTTTGCCGATTCGGCCTGCTCGGTCTGGAGTTGTTTTTCATAAAGCTGCCGACCCTCGATCACCGCATCTGCAATTTTTGTGGCAAAGAGACGGATCGCCCGGATGGCATCGTCATTTCCCGGGATAACATAGTCCACATCCTCCGGATTGCAATTGGTGTCGACGATCCCGATTGAGGGAATACCAATCTTTCGAGATTCCTGAACGGCAATCTTCTCTTTCTTGGGATCCACGACGAAGACGACTCCAGGAAGCCGGTCCATACTTTTGATGCCCCCCAGGGTTCTTTCGAGGCGGCTTCTCTCCT
>Ga0154838_1017_pt1 | contig 18425 bp, 18 predicted proteins | sample Rifle2008BG16ft_FD_116142 | JGI IMG/M metagenome (GOLD analysis project Ga0154838, IMG submission 116142) | Deltaproteobacteria bacterium RBG_16_48_10 | reverse complement strand
TCCCTGGCTAAAGGAAGTAGAACTAATGAAGGATACAATCACCGCCAAGGCGACAACCGCTATCGCCGAAACCCTGCTCCAATTCATAATCTTCTCCTTCATTAAATATTGGTTAGCTGTTCCTGGTCCCTCCGGGATACAAAAAATCACAAAAATAACGACACAAAACATCTAACCCTCTCCCCGGAAATCCGGGGAGAGGGCAGGCTGAATCACGGATTGACTACAATTGTTCTGTAATCGGTTGCGCTGCGGTCCCCTGCAGGTCGATTTTTATAACCTGGAGAAGTCACCCCCAGGGCTTTTAGCGAATCGAGCAAGACCTGGGCGGCATATTTAACGTTATGATAAGGGGCACAGTTTCCGGCCTTATGCATGAAAGACAGGTTGAATGCAGCAGTCAAGGTGTTCGTCGTCCATGCTGTGAATGACGCACCCGTACTGGTAAAGTAATAGGGGTAGGAATCGGGATTGTAAAAGATTCCTTTGGCGGCAAGGGCTGCATTAAGCTGTCCGTAAAGCCCCGTATCGGGATTGATCGTTCCGATTTCTGCAAAAGCAGACTCAACCTCTCCATTACCATTATAATCCGCCGAGGCCTTGATGCCCTGGAAGGTCTTGATCGAGGCGCCATGGCATTCCTGGCAGACCTCGATCCTTGGTCTCCAGGTATGACCTCCCTCAAAATCATTAGCGCTCGCCTCACCCATATGGCATCCCGTGCAATTCGTCTGCTGATGGCTGACGTTACCGGATGAATACTTATTCGGTATCGGGGCACCACTAACAGTGAGATACTCCCAGGCATTCTTGCTCCAGACAATGGCTCCGCTTTCAAGGTAGTGAGGATTCTGGAAGCTAAGCCCGGTGCCCGTCGTGACGATCACCTTATCAGGATCGGTATAGGGGTTAACGCCCCTGCCTGAAATGTTCACATACACAGTCAGCCCGCTCTCCCGGCCCTGATGGCAGAAGAGGCAGATAATACCATTCCCCACACCTGATGGAATGTTGGTCCCATCCATCATCTTGTTGATGCCACCCCTTGGGTTCTTCGTTGCATCGACGAATCTTGAGTTGTAGGAAAGCTTAACAGGGACTCGGATGTTCTTTTTTGTCCCTGTTGCATCTTCGTGAGGGGTATGGCAGGTGATGCAGGTGACTGTTGCATCGCCCCACACGACGGATGCAGCGCTCGTTCCCTGAACATCCTTCTGGTAATCGATGGATGTTAGTCCATTGTGGCATTGTAAGCAGTTAAAGCTGCCGGTCGTCGAAGGAAGGTTAATATTTCCCTTCGCGCTTAGATAAGCCAACGTGTTATCCGGAGTGCTGGTCAGTGTGAATGTCCTCTTGCCTTTGTTTCTAAGACTGCCGACCCCACCCGATCCGGTGATGCTCATGTCATAGGGCCAATTCAGGTCGTGCCCACCAAAGATAAAGAATTCTTCCCAGGGGATAGCAAGTTTGTCCGCGTGACCGCTTGTCCTGTACTGCCCTCCGATATTATTGTTGTGGGTTGGACTTAAATCGACCAAAGACCCGTCTGGTTTCTTTCCCAATTTCGTATACTTGTAAGCTCCCCGGGTGTGGCAGCTCATGCAGAGGTCCTCTGTGTTGGTAAACATATCCCGGACCTCGAAGTCGACCGATAACCCGCAGAAAGAAACAGGCACGGACAGTGTTGCGGTTGTTTTACCATCGGCCAGGACGTAAGTGACATTGGTGCTCTTCACGACTGGAGCGCCAAGAAGAACCGTTTTATCGTCGATGACTTGTACAACTTCGAAGGCTTCCTTATCCAAAGCTGCCTGAAGCGTTATCAACTTTCCTGCAAGCTTGGCATCCGCTGGGAGAGGAACTGTAACCGATGACACTCCGGAAATGAAGAGCGTATCACCCTCTTTCACCTGGCTCTTCAGGAACCCTCCCACGCCCGGGCAGAGGTCGCAGGTTAAGGTTATCAAATCGCATGTGCCATCACCACTGGTGGCAACCGCGCAGTTACCCTTTATCAGAACCGTCTGCGGCCGGTTGATGGCAGAACCTCGGGTCCACATTCCATTGTTTACGTCCTGGGCCCCTGCGCCATTCACCTTATAGGGTTTGTGGTTGAGGTAGTTCATTTTTCGACCGGGAACCGCTGATACGGATAAAGGTGAACTAACTGTGACAACAACAGTGTTCGTCACAATGGCTGGGTCAAGTCCGTCCGGAGCCACAATATGGGCATCATGGCAGGCGCCGCAACTAACCTCTGGCTTGGGTGGCAGGTTACCCTGGGCGATCTTCTTTCTGAACTGAGGATATTGTAATGCATACTGGTGGCAGACGCTGCACTCCTCAATTCGATTATCTCTCGAAACCGGGGCACCCAGTTGGTCGAAGGTATCTCCTTTAAAGAGGAGAGTCCCCACTGCAACATTGGAGGATATTGGAGATTTAGCAGTGATCTTCGCCTGGGCCACTCCGAAAAACGGCTGATCAAAGTATTTCCTTGGGTTATTGTTGGAATTGGCATGGGCGGTCTTGAGGAATGCTGCAACGTCGAAGCCATGAGCCGGAGTGTGACAGGTGGTGCAGGTCTTTATATTCGGAATGGGAACCGGGATATTCCCGAGCCCAAAGTGGGCCTGGCCTCCTCCGTGGCATGCTTCACAGGGGACCTGATCCGTCTTCGTAAGATCGAAGGCCGGTACGTTGTGAAGCGAATTTACGTACCCCTCCGGTATAGTGTACCATGGATCTCCTGCCCGCCTGGAAAGAAGGTTCAGGGGCGGGTAATCTGTGCTGACCCCACCTGAGACGACATCCTCCGTGGCGGGATTGTTATCCAACCAGGTTTGATGGCAATCGATGCATGTCTGGGTCCCCACGAACTTCCCCGCGTCCAAATTCCGGACCATGGAGAAGGCAGTCAGGACCAAAATCAAGGAGAGCAAAAATATCCATCTTGTTTTAGACCGACCCATCATATTTCCCTCCTACGTAAAATTTGTATACGGTTAAATTTGAAATGGTTGATAGCTTTTACTTCGAATTTCATCCCCAACTGAATTTTCACTTTTACCACACGCGTTTCGGCTTGTCAAGATATAAAATTAAAAAATTTTAATTTTAGTTTATTTGATGGGATTGGGCCTCAGATGGTTGCACCTCCCTGCCCAGACATGGTTACCTCTTATGCTCTTCGTGTTCTTCAGGCCGGGAGAACTTTCACCTCGAAGTGTGCACGCCCCTGCCGGGCGCACACAAAAAAGGGGGGGGATGGACTGCCCCACCCACCCTTTGATAGACCTTTACGCCTGCAAAAGGAGTCGCGTCTATTGTCCGACGTTGACTGTAGCTTTCTTGTATCCCTTAAGGCCTCCAGTGTCTGTCGCCGTTTGCCTGATTGTTTTTGTGCCCGCTGACATATAGGTATGCAAAAACGTGCTCCCGGCCAGGCCTGCATCTATGGTTCCGTCACCCCAGTTCACCGCAATTCTAAGGTTATACTTTGGATCCACAAGACCTGGATTTGCAAAACTATCATCATAAGATTTATCTATGAAGGTAACCGTGAGACCGGTCACAGTGGCCGATTCAGCCCCCGCTGCTATCGGCGGTAGATTTGTATTCCCGCCTGCGCCGTGTATGCCCTTTGCATACCCCGCGAGCTGCTTCTTGGACAACACGGTCGCGCCGCCTCCTTCGTAGTGGCACTTCCCGCATGCGAGGTTAAGATCTACCCAGACAGCATCTGTCCAGGATCCATCAGGCGCGGAATTGGCAACCAGCGACCAGCTCTTACCAGCGGCTATGCATACTGCCCTTGTTTTGTAATAAGGATCACTGCAGATGCCAGGAGTCGTTGCTCCCACTGCAGGGAATGTGGAGTAATTAGGGTCGGTACTGATCCTCATGACATGAATATACAGACCTAAGGCCCCACCGCCTAAAGGCGGCTTCGGCATATGACAGCTTTTACATGCCTCAGCGATATTAGACCCATCTCCTTGCGGCGTTCCGGCTCCTCTCGGATGCCTGAGTGTCAATAAATCTTCCTTATCGATGTGGCAAGTAACGCACTCTCTCCTGATCGGCACGGGCGCGCCGCTCACAGCCAGGGGCGTTGCAAAGGAGCTCGCCAGGGCAAAATCGTCCGGGTACTCTATTGGATAGATCTTGACGATGGTGCTCTGGTGGACATCATGGCATGTGTCGCAGCCGCCCTGGCGGGTTCCGTCCGAAAAACGGCTGTTGTATAAATCTAATCGCGTTGCTATCTGAGCATAGGCGCCGGTGAACTTTCCGTGAGGGCTGTTCAGGAACTGTTTACCTATCAGATGACCGCCGAAATTGGTTGCACTGGCTCCGATCGGGTATGCAGTGGCCTGTGTCGAGGCATTAGGATTGGCTGATCCTTCCCATCCGGCCGGCCTGATATGGCACTGTGAACACAGGGCAGTGGAACTTGCGCCCCTCGCCACAGTCGCTGTGAAAGGCGATGCGTAATGTTGTGTTGCATCATGGCATCTCTCACACTGGATGCCGTTCAGTACCCATGAGCCTGCGACACCACTTTTGGCATAGTTCTTATGGTCCGCAGGAAAATTGTTAATGCTCGCGAAAGGCTCGGGCCTTGTGTAGTCGCCTGCCTTGTACCCTGCATTATGGCAACTCCCGCAGGTGCCGTACTGCCTGCCGTCGGCCATCATAAATTTGTTCGGAGGCAGGCCCGCGCCGGTGATCCCAGTGTCTGGCTGGTCAATGGACATCCAGGGGCCTACCAAAAAGGTGATGTCTGCCAGGCGCGTACCTGGCGTCCAGTGGCCTTTTTTCCACGTCCCGCCACCGGCTTCGCACGTAGCCTTTGTATAAGCCGGTGAAAAAAAATCATTTTTGGCAAGGGTACACGCCGTGGCATCTTCGCAATCTTCTTGGCTGAACTGGCCCTCAAAGCCGCCAATATCGCATTGCCCGCCTAAATCCACTTTTCCTGTGGTCCAGTCGATTGGATGCCCAAAGGGGTTGGTAAGCTTATAGGGCTCGCCAAGGGGTCCCCTCCATACCTGCGGAGGAGATGTTACCTTTAACACCATATTCCCGTGGCCTGTCCTCAGATAGGACCTCTTGTCAGGGATAATTACATTGGGGTCGAAATCTGCAGGAATGCCCTGGTGGCATTGGAGACATTTCTCTCCTTTATTATTGGCAGGGGGCGCCTGAAGAAAACCATTGCCGTACACGGCGCCATCGCCATAGAAGGTCTGGCTGGGACTAAGATCACTGCTGAACGTCCCTACGGGCACTGCCCCGGCTATCATCGGTATCGCCAGAACAAGAAACGCCACCATTGACAGCATTTTGGTTTGCAGCTTCATATTTCCTCCTTAATTTAGTTTATTCTTCGGATTCTTTCCAGACTGAATAAAGCAGCTGGATTCAGCATATTTCTCCCTTGAGAAAAATGCGATTACCTAAGCCTTTTAAATCCGTTAAGTCCATGGATGATACGAAAATGAAAATTGAAAGGGTCCCTGCCAGTGGAATCCACATTTATCACAATCCATTTGGGCGTGTCAAGAAAAAAATTAAAAAAAATTAATCTTAATTCTTTCTTCAGTTATTATGAAGAGTTAGGAATTCAAATTTCCGGATGACCCAATTTTTTAAATCTCTAACGTTCATTCTTTTTGAAGAATAAAGGTCGTTACTGCCCCGTCAAAAATTCGAGGACCTAATAGAGCAATTTCCGTTCCATAATTTTTTAAATTGTTCCTGAAGAAAGAGGGCGGGGAAAGAAGCTTAAAAGCCTTTGTATTATAGGAGGTTACATAAGAGAAAAAATGAAACCCCAACGCATATTTTTCATATATAATTTGGCAAGATACTTTTTATCGGAAAATCCCTCAATCGTCTGCGGAATTTCACCCAACGATCAGAGAAGGGTTCAGGGGGCCAAGGATTCGAGCGCTCAAGGATTTCAGAATTAAACTTAAGAATTAAAGGGGACGGGCCGCATTACGTTCTTTTTTAGAGGAGCCCGATTTTCTGCATTCGGTAGCGGAGGGCATCCCGACTGATATCTAAAAGCTTGGATGCTTTTGTCTGATTTCCATTGGTTATCTTGAGGGCTTGTTTAACGAGAGCTTCCTCAACTTTTTCTAAGGAAATCCCTTCCGGTGGGATGTGAATCCCTTCAATCGTCTTTCCAAGCCTGCAGGCTTGGCCCAGGATTTCGATGGGCAGATGTTCCATTTGAAGGGTTTCTTCGTCAATAAGGATCATCGCCCTTTCAACGACATTTTTCAGTTCACGGACATTACCGGGCCAGCCATAGCTCATAAAAAAATCTTCAACGCCTTGTGAAATTTTCTGCACATTTTTATGGAATTCTTCGTTATATTTCTCAACAAAATATTTCGTGAGGGGCTGGATATCAGCCGGCCTCTCGCGAAGAGGGGGGATCTTTATAGAAGCCACATTGATTCTATAAAAAAGATCACCCCTGAATTTTTCCTCATCCTTCAGTTTGATCAAGTCTTTGTTTGTTGCTGTAATAATTCGAATATCCACTTTGATGTCCTTCAGTCCGCCCATTCTACGAAAATTCCGGTATTCTACCAGCCTCAGAATCTTTGCCTGTAGATTGAGACTCATATCTCCGATCTCATCCAGAAACAGAGTTCCCCCATCCGCCATTTCAAGAAGTCCCTTCTTCACTTCTTTCGCGTCGGTAAAGGCCCCCTTTTCATGGCCGCAAAGTTCATTCTCTAAAAGATTCTCCTGAAATCCGGCACAATTGACTGTTACAAAAGGCATACTTTCTCTCTTGCTCTGGTCATGGATCGCCCTGGCGATCAGTTCTTTCCCTGTTCCGCTTTCGCCCTGAACCAGGACAGTGGAGGCATCGCTCTGGGCAATCTTTCCAGCAATCCGAAAAACTCTCTCCATCTCTTCGCTCGCCACAATAATGCGATCAAGGCCGAACTGGTGCTTCTGCTCCCGCCGGAGGTGTCTCACCTCCCTTTTGATTTGAGAGGCAGCTAAGGCCTTTTCAATGGAGAGATGAACATTATTGAAATCAAAAGGTTTGGTGATGTAGTCAAGGGCCCCTGATCTCATTGCCCTGACTACTCTCCCGACATCATCAATAAGCCGTAATCATAATGGGAATGATTCCTGGATCAATTTTGACAATCCTCTCAAGGACTTCATAGCCATCCATACCAGGCATTTTGATATCGAGAAGCACAATATCCGGTGCCTCCTCTCCAACCTTTACCAGGGCCTCCTCTCCTGACCCGGCCAGGATCACTTCATACCCTTCTTTGGTTAGATTCTGTTCAAGGGTCCACCGGATCAGGTATTCATCATCAACGACCAGGATTCTCGCTTCCGCCAAAAGGATTACCCCCAAGATTCTAACTTCCCGTTGCGCCCGGCCCGCCTGTCCGCTTTTTTATCGGCAGTTTCTGAAATATCAGGGTTGATTCAACCCTACGCGCTATGCTCTCTGCACAATGCTTCTTTCACGGCTGGAAGAGTAATCATAAATTTCGTGCCTGTATTGACCTGGCTTTCCACCTCGATCCTTCCTCCGTGCTGTTCAACAATATTTTTTGTAATGGATAACCCCAGGCCGGTTCCATCGGCACGGGTGGAAAAAAAGGGATTAAATATCTTTTGAAGGTTTTCTTTTCCAATACCAATGCCTGTGTCTTCAAAGAGGATCTGCACTTCATAGGCTTCATCCCCATCTTTCCTTAATGGAGGGAGGAGACGGGTTGAAATCTTGAAGGCTCCACCCCGAGGCATTGCCTTCTTGGCATTGAGAATGATGTTAAGAAAGGCCTGTTCCATGGAGTGGGGATCGATCATGGTTTTGGGAAGAGGGGAAAAGAATTTTTTTTCTACTTTAAAACTATTTGTCCCACCCTGTTGGGTTATAAAGAAAGAGAGGACTTTATCAGCCAACTCATTAATATCCGTGGGGATATAATTTGTCGGAATCGGCTTAGCATAGTTGAGAAGATCCTTAACCAACCTTTCCAATTTATGGATCTGCTTCTCAATCTCGTCGGTCACCTGTCTCCGGTTGTCTTCCTTTGGAAAGCCTTCAGCCAAGATCTGAATGGCTCCTTGAATCCCTGCGAGGGGGTTTCTAATTTCATGGGCAATCCCCGAGGCTAACTCTCCAATAGAAGCCATTCGATCAGCCCTTTTTACAAGGCTCTGATGGTACTGCTCAGCTTCTTGCTTGGCTTGCTGGAGTTTTTCAATCATGGTGTTGAGATTCTCGGCCAGTCTCCCCATTGCGTCTTTGCCTTTCAATTGGACCCTGGCATCAAGATTTCCCTGTTCCACCTTCCTCATCACATCCGTCAGCTTAATGATCGGACGTTCAATAAATTTCAGGAAAAGCAGTCCCAGGACAGAAGCTAAAAACCCGATGGTGATGACGGCAAGAATGATGGAATGGGTCCTGACTTTGCTCGCCCATTCCCCCATTTCTCGCATGGATTCGGCCACGACCAATACTCCGACCACCTTGTCCTTTTTATCATGGCATTGAAAACACTCTGGTCTGTTCTGAATTAAATTGACGTAATAGTAGATGGGTTCATGCACTGTTTTCCCATCTTTATTTCGGAGGGTTTCCTCCCTAACAAAATTTTTGTTTTTCAAGTAGTAATCCACGTCCCCAACTTTTGTATTTAGCTCTCTTTCAAAGGTAGTAGCGGTAATGATCCCATCTGGCCGGAAGACATTGATCTTCCAGATCCCCTTGTAGGTTGTATAATTTTGTAAGACCCGATGGATCTCTGAATGTCTTCCCTTCTCCATCGCTCGGATGACATTTTTTTCGATAAATTCTGCAATAATCTTTGCTTTCTCCTCGGTCAGTTTTCCAATGGTCCCCTCATGGAGCATTGTATTCCAATAGACATTAAAGGAAATGGCGAGAATCAAGATCGCACTGGTGACAAAGATGACCTTAAAAATTAATGAAGCCGATCGAAAAGAGAAACCCATCTTAATCTCCAAAGATTTAAGTTGATCCATTCGCCAGCGCCAAACCCCGTCCTTTAGGAGAGCGTACAATACAAAGCGCTAGTCAGGATCAACCCTGAGCCCTTGGACTGAGCGTCCGGCTGAGCTCACGCCGAAGTCTCGGGCCAAAGGCAACCCCCAGCCTTTGTGCTGGGGAGTCGAAGGGTTGATTTTTTGAATCTGTCGTTTTCAAAAGGGGGTTAAAATTAATAACTCCTTATTCTTTAAAAATCAATTACCATATATTCTGTAGAGAGTGGTTTAAAAGGGAAAGTTAAATTTTATCTAGATTCATTTCTTGGCTTGATGATAAAGATTGAAAACCTTACAGCTTTCACAGTCCCTTTTTATACCCAGTAAAATTTCATTTTGTGTGTAGGCGTTCTCCCAGCAGGGCCTTTCGGGATAGAGGGTGGCGGAACAGTTGGGGCTTACATACTTGGAACAGCCCAGGATTTTCCAGCAAGGTTTTTTGACGTTCCAGTAGTCCGGCAACTTCACCCCCCTGTCTCTCCAAGCCCCATTGTACAAGATTACCACAAAAAGGCACTAATGATTTCATACATTATGCGTAAATTTCCTCACTTATTTGTGAATAACCCCTACAATTTATTAATAAGGTTGAATAATGACTGCAGGATTGGAACATTGGGGATAATGAAAATTGGTTTATATCCTATAGCCTTACACGATTTTTGGTGCCTAATATGAGCAATGGGTATGCAATTTGCTGTAAAAAAATGGGATAAAAAGTTTGAAAGCAAAGAGGATACTTATTTCAATTCTGTAGATGTTTCTTCAGATCAATGAATAGGGGGAAGCCATTACTCCTCAGAAGATCTTGATCGTAGATGATGAGTACTTGATCAGGTGGTCACTGAGCAAAGCTCTTTCCCAGCAGGGCTTTGAGGTCTCCTCTGTTGAAGATGGAAGAAAGGCCGTTGATGCCCTCAATACACAAACCTTTGACTTCATTATCACTGACCTCTTGATGCCAGAACTGGATGGATGGAAGGTTTTAGAAACGGCCCTGAAGATCTTTCCCGAGCCCCGGGTGATCCTCATCTCCGCTCATGGAGGCGAAGGCACCCAGGAGAGAGCCAAAGAGAAAGGAGCCTGGGCTTATGTGGAAAAACCTTTTGTCGTCGATAGGATCATACAGATACTGAAAGAAATTACTTAGAAAATAACCTTCTAAATCCCCCAAACCCCCCTTTAGCAAAGGGAAGGTGTGAAATTATTGGAAGATGGGAGACCGAACAGGAGGACTCTCCAAAATCGTAGGATGCGGACATTGAAAAGGTAAGGGTAACGAACCATCTTAACTTAGCTATCTTAGAGAGTTTTTTCATCCGTATCGTTGAGCCTGAAAAGGTAGCCGCCCTACAATTTTTCCGATACTCCCTGTCCGGTCTGTGGATTTTGGGATTTTTTCACACCTTCAGGGGGGAGAGGGGGGATTTTCATCGTTCGAGGGTGTCATACCCGTCATGAAAAATTTTTTAGCAATGTCCGATTTCATTTTGACTGTTCCGCAAAATACCCGCTTAGGTGACTGCCCAGTCCGTATTGATCCTGTTGTCACGGATGCCTATAAGGGTTAACCCTTAACCAACCCGGCTTCCCCCGATTCACAAAGAATACCAGATCAAAGATGTCCGTAATTTATTCCTGAAGAGATCCGCTGGGTTGAATATACACCCAAAGCAAGGAGGCGGGTTCTTACACCAATGGATCTGCGCTGATCGAACATAGGATGAAGAGATTAAAACCCTGGGTAAATTGCCCATCCCTGTCGAAATATGTTATGTTTTAAGAGAACGCTTCTGGAGCCTTTCTAACGATGGTGAATGCCACCAAATATTAAGGTAAGCTGACGCACGCGTAACTTCATTGCGAATCCCGCCCTGCGGGATGAATCTCATGAGATTGCCACGCCTGAGTGCCGAAACGCACTTCGGCGTGCAGGCCCGTGCCTTCGCTCCTTCAACTCCAACGCATTTATGGTAAATCATCCGTAACGATGAAACTCTCGATCTTCTCCCGGATGATGATTAGTTACCTTGTCATCTTTATTCTGGTGATGGCAGTCAGCAGCTATGCCATTATAAAGATCCGCCAATTTAACAAGGTGACGAGGTACATACTGGCCATTGATAACCGAATCCTGCAGTACGGAAAAAAATTGGCGGACTCAATTTTGTCCCAATCGCGATTTGAAAGAAAATTTATCCTGACCAAGGATCAGGCCTTTTATGACCAATTTTTGTCCAGCAAAGAAGACTTCCTTAAGATGCTGACCGAGGCATTCCGCCTTGCAGATACACCCTATAAAAAGGAAACTCTCAATCAAATAAAAAAAGAGTTCGAAGGTTATCAATCCCAGGTAGATGAAGAAGTGAAATTCGTCCGAGCGAAGCAAGATTATCCAAGAAAGCGATATGAGAATGAAAAAGAGAAGCGTGTCGATAGTATATTAGAGGGATTAGAATCCCTGGAGATCCATTCTCAACAGGATATCGCTCAACGGATGGAAATGTTAGGGGAGGCCGGAGACGCTGCACGCAAGATGGTCATTGGAATGGCGATCACAGCCATGGTTTTGGTCCTGATGACCTCTTTTTTCATAACCCGGGCGATCACCCGCCCGTTGAAAATACTGGTGGATAAGACGAGGGACATTTCGGATGGAATCTTTGAATCTCAATTGAATATCTCTTCCCCTCCTGAGGTGCTGGAACTGGCAAAGGCCTTTAACACCATGTGCGAGAAGCTGAGGGTGTTGGATAAGATGAAGTCCGACTTTTTCTCCTCCATGTCTCATGAATTGCGGACACCTCTGACTTCGATTAAAGAAGGAATCAGCCTTTTAAAGGATGGCGCAGGAGGAACGATCCCGGATAGGCAGAAGAGGCTTCTGACCATCCTCACTTTAGAGACAAAACGTCTGATTGAACTTGTGAACTCCCTCTTGGACCTCTCCAAAATGGAAGCAGGGATGATGACCTATAACTTTGAAAAAGGAAGCCTCATTCCCTTGATTGAACGGGCGATGATCGAGATAGTGCCCCTGATTGAATCGAAAAAAATCCACCTCGAACGAAAGGGATTCGAAGCGCTTACCCCCCTCCGTATGGACAGCGAGAGGGTTCTTCAGGTTCTGCGGAATCTGATCGGAAATGCCGTAAAGTTTACACCCGAGGGAGGCCGGGTGACGATCTCTGGCCGACAGGTGAACCAGGCGGTAGAGGTCTCGGTCACAGACACAGGACCTGGTATCCCTCCGGAAAAATTAACGACCATTTTTGATAAATATCAACAGGTAGGGGGTGCGGGTTCATACCGAATGAAGGGCACGGGCTTAGGTTTATCGATTGCAAAACATGTGATTTCTTCCCACGGAGGCAGGGTATGGGCAGAAAGCAAACCAGGGGAAGGAAGTGCCTTTATTTTTGTCTTGCCAGTTTGATGCTTCTCTCCCTCTTGAGCTGTGCGGCTCCTGAGAAAATGAAGATAGGGATAAAACCGCAGGAGGAAGCCAATCAACACCTTCTTCGCAGCAAAGAACTTCTTGTTCAGAAGGACTTTGAAGGAGCGTTAAGCGAAAACCAGGAGATTCTTTCCCTGCCCAGGCATCAGCCACTGAAAGAGGAAGCCCTTTTAAATATTGGAATGATCTACGTTCACCCTGGAAATCCAAAGCGGGATCCTGTGAAATCCCTCTATTTTTTCAACCGGTTGGCAGAAGACTACCCCCAAAGTCCCTGGGTTTGGCAAGCAAAGGGTTGGATTGAGGTGCTTCAGGAAAATGAAAGGTTCAACCAGCGTCTCGAGCAATTGAGCCTTCAGTTCAAGCAATTCCAACAGGAAAAAATAAGGCTCGAAGAGGAAAGGGAGACCTATCAGCCCTTACTCTATAGCCGGGAACTACTCTCGCAAGGAAAATATGAGGAAGCCTTCAAAGAGATTCAGAAGATTCTCACCGCTTCTCCCCGGCACCCCCTGGAGGATGAAGCCCTTTTTCAATCGGGGCTCATTTACGCCCACCCAGGAAATCCCAAGAAGGATTATTTGAAATCGATGAATTTCTTTAAAAAATTGATAAAAGACTACCCAAAAAGCGTCTGGACCGAACTGGCCAAAGTGTGGACAGGAACGCTTCAGGAGAATGAGAGACTGAACCAGAACATCGAGAAATTAAATCAGACGATTGAAAAATCGAAACAGGTGGATATTGAGATAGAGGAAAAGAAGAGAGAGAAGGGGAAATAGATAGGCCATGTTTTCAGCAAAGATCTTAGTGGTCGACGATGATCAGAATCTGTTAGAGCTCTTAAAGATGAGGCTTGAATCGGCAAATTATGAGGTCCTCACCGCCTCCCGGGAAGGGGACGCTCTTGAGGCCGTCAAGGGAAAGGTCTTTGATCTCTCGATTGTGGATCTTCAACTTGCTCACCGGGATGGGATCTCCTTGATGGAGGAATTTCATCTCATCCTTCCAGAGATGCCGGTCATCATCCTGACGGCTTATGGAACGATTGAAAGCGCTGTGGAGGCTATGAGGAGGGGAGCCTATAGCTACCTGACCAAACCCTTTGACCCCCGGGACCTCCTTTTTCAGATCGATCGGGCCCTGGAAAACCGGAGGCTGAATTCGGAAGTCCAAAGACTAAAGGGCCTTTTATCAGAACGATATGGTTTCTCAAACATTGTAGCCAAGAGTGAGAAGATGCAGAAGGTCCTGGAAGCGGTTGCCCAAATTGCCAAGATTGATTCCACGGTTTACATCCACGGAGAGAGCGGCACAGGAAAGGAGCTGATTGCAAAGGCCATTCATCTTGCCAGCGAGAGAAAGAACAAACCCTTTGTGGCAATTAATTGTGCGGCTATTCCCGAAACTCTCTTAGAAAGCAAGCTTTTCGGCCATGAAAAGGGAGCGTTCACAGGGGCCATTCGAAGTACAAAGGGTCTATTTACCCAGGCCCATGAAGGCACAATCTTCCTGGATGAAATCGGAGACATGTCTCTTCCGATTCAGGCCAAACTGTTACGAGTTTTGCAGGAGAGACAATTCTACCCTGTCGGCAGCGAAAAACTCGTTGAGGTCGATGTCCGGGTCATCGTGGCGACGAATAAGGAACTGGAAGATCTGGTGAAACAGGGGCTTTTCCGTGAAGACCTCTTTTACAGGATTCACGTCATTCCGATCTATCTTCCCCCTCTCAAGGAAAGAAAAGAAGACATTCCTCCCTTGGTAGACCACTTTCTAAGAAAAATCAGCCAGCAGATGAAAAAAGAGGTCAAAGGGCTGTCGCCGTCTGCTTTTCAGAGGTTAATGCTTCATGACTGGCCAGGAAATGTGCGAGAATTAGAGAACACCATCGAATATGCCGTTGCCATGACTCAGCAAGAGATCCTCACCGAAGAATACATCCTCCAAACAAAAGGTGCTTTACCCAATGAACCGCTAAAACCATTAAAAGAGGCCAGAGATGACTACGAAAAGAGGTACCTCGTCCACCTCCTCGAAATCTGCAGGGGCAATGTAAGCCAGGCGGCAAAAATGGCCGGGAAGTATAGGGCCGATTTCTACGACCTCCTGAAAAAGCACAACCTTAATATATCAGAATTTAAGAAATAACCTGTAGGTAATTTCATACACTCATGAAATCTATATAATTTCTATAGAAATTATCATAAATTTCACGCTTACCCGTTCTTTCCACTGTAGGAAAATCCCTTCAAAAAAGAATTTTAAAAAAATCTGACAGGCTAATAAGTGATTTAATATCCACTATATAGCCACGTTTAGATTATCTGGCATAGTTCTTGCTTATTAAGAGGGCATCGATTTTATCGTAAGGAGAAAAAGATGAAAATCTTAATAGTTGATGACAATCAGGAACTCGCCTGGGCTATTCGGATAATGTTGGAGGACGAAGGTTATGAAGCAAGGTCAGCCAGGGATGGTCAAGATGGATATTGGGCCTTCCTTGAATTCAAACCGGATCTGGTCATTACGGATATCCACATGCCTGGAGAAAACGGTTTGGAATTCATGGAACATATACGAACACACAACCCAATGGTAAGGACCATCTATATGAGTGGTGATTTGGATAGCTTTTGGTCACCCCTTGAAGAGGAGAAAAAGAGATACCCTGTCAGTCTTCTGGAAAAGCCTTTCTCCAAGGGCGAATTGATGGGGTTGCTTTCTGGCGTGGCGACTTAAATTGAAAGAATGAATGAAAGGTCGATATGAAACGATCCGGCAAAAAAATAGTGATAGGGCTTTTCTCTTTGCTCTTTCTCCTTTTCATTTGGAATCCAACGATCGCATTAGGCGAGATCAAAAAGTCCAAAGCCAGTGATGAATATGCAATGCATCGGGAAACCGATGTGGTGAAAATTCTGTCGGTTTTAGAAAGGAAGATAGGAGATCAGAAGTCATTAGAAAAAGCTAAAGAAAAATTATTCACGCTAAAGGACTCACAATTATTTCTGATCACATCTCTTTCGGAACAAATAGCGAAGGAGGGGACAGGCCGGGTGTCGATATTGCTTTTCTGTTGATCACAGCCCTGATCATTTTGTCCTGATTTTCAAATCATGGGGTGATGAAATGGAAGGACTCCAGGAAACCAGAACGGTACCCAGGTTCAATGGTAGGAATCCTCACCCCGATTCACATACCTGTCCATTGAGTGAGGAAGCCCTGAATCTATGGAAGATCATGTCGCACGACCTCAGAGGATCCCTTATTTCGATCATGGCCACCCTCAAATTATTAAACCGTGGTTATTATGGAAGAATGGATGAGGGCGTGGAGAATCAGGTGAAAGAGCTCTTGGGAAGGGTGACTCAATTAATCGGGATTTCTGAAGAGTGCCTGGGAAGGGCCCTTTCTGCCGATGGCCATTTAGACATCAGACAAGAGGTTCTGGACTTGAGAAAGGATATTATCCATCCGGTCCTGGAAGAGCTTTCTTCAGAGATCAAGGATCACCACCTGCGAATCGACAATCGTCTTGAGCATGTTCCAGCAAGCCGAATTCCCATTAAGGCAAACAAGGTCTGGCTAAAGACGATCTTCAGGAATCTTCTAAAGAATGCTATCCAATACGGCGACTCAGGGGGCACGATTGCTTTTGGTTTTGAAATTCGCGGCTCCTCCTATCGGCTCAATGTTTATAACAGCGGAAAACCCGTCCCGGAGGGATGGCGGGATAAACTCTTCACAAAAGTCAGCCCTATGAGAAACAATGACAATCGTTCCCACGGAATGGGAATCGGTCTCTATCTGATCAAAAGGATCATCCAGAAACTGGGAGGGAATATATGGTACGAGGCCAAAGAGCATGGCTCGAACTTCGTATTGACCCTTCCGATTGAGGCCCATTGATGCTTTCTTTTTTTATCGTTCATTTCTATCAGATCATGATCATGGAGACGATCTTGATTAAAAAGAGATTCTTAGAAGATTTCATCAGCGGTTCGGCACGGATTTTTTATCACATCGCTCTGGCTGCTCTGAGTGCTGCAATCGCTTTGTCCCTTCCCTGGATCCTTAATTTAATTGCCGAGAAGATTCTGGTCTACTGGTCGATTTTCGGGAATGAAAAGCTATTGGTAGTATCCATTGAAATGGCCGTGGCCATCCTGCTCGTCTTTTTCTTCAATGTCATAGGTAGAAGCTGGAGGGACAGGAGGCTTTCCAATATGGCAAGGGACGCAGGCTTGGTCCTGGTCAAGCCTGTGAAGGGCTTTTTTTCACGAAGAAGAATCAAAAAATTGAAAGAAAGGCAGGGGTTCGCAAAGGATGTCCTGGTCATTGGCTCAACCGGTTTTCGGACTTTCGTGGATTCCAAGGGAGATCTCCATGAGGTTATACAGAACTGTCGCAAAGCCTGGATCATGCTCCTGAACCCCTTCAGCGAAGGAGCGAGGGCCCGAGCAAGGAGCATCCTTGATCCTCAGGTCACTTCTGAAACCTTTCGAGAACAGATAAAAAGGAGCATCGCCTTCCTCAGAGGTCTCAAGAGCGTTAATAAAGAAGTAAAACTCAAACTTTACTACGATGCGCCCCTCCTGAAACTGACAATTCTGGATGATCACATCTGGATCCAGCATTATCATGCAGGCTTAGATGTCCAACGGATGCCAGAATATGTCTTTAAACACGACCAGAATCTCAGTAGCCTTTATATCCCCTTTTACCAATATTTCATGACGAGATGGAATGATCCCAATGTACCCGAATACGATTTGGAGTCCGATGAGCTCATTTACAGGGACACCGCCGGAAATGAGATAAGAAGGGAAAAATTTGAGGATCCAGAGGCAGAGACAGCCTCAAGAAATGTCGCTGATCATCATCTGGTTCCCAAACATGGCCATGGCTACCCTTCGGAGAGGGTAATTTATCCGCTGCAACAGAAACGGAGAAGCCTTGCCTGTATTGAGGAGGTTTTTAAAAATGTATGGTAGAGCCGTTCAGAAATACAAAGCTATCAATCCAAGAGAAAGGAGGTGCTAAATGAAAAAGAGGATATTCAAGATTAGAAGAAAATACCTCCACATATCCCTTCTCATTGAGATTGCCTGGCTTCGATTTAAAATTTTGAAGCTGCCTCCCCAAGAGTATATTTACACTCACCCCCCTCTTTGTTTCCGTGAGTCCTGGCCTCGGAATGGTCTCAGTTCACCATGAGGAAGGCCGCCTAAGTTTCTTTAATAACATCGTAAGATCAAAACGCAGTTCAAATCACGAAAAACAAATTTCAAGGAGGAGAAAATGAGTATCAAAGTAAAGAAGATTAATATTTGGATCTTTTTGCTGACAATGGTTTCAGCATTGGGCATCTTTGGCATTGCCTACAATGCTTATGCTAAAAGCAGTTATTTAACACAGTATAACGCCTATTTCGGGACAAGTCAGGATTGCGGGCTGTGTCACGTGGACCCAAAAGGAGGGGGGCCTCTTAATGCCACCGGAACTACTTTTAAAGATAGTGGCCATAATTACGCCTCCATAAAGCCAACAGACACGACGTCTCCCACGGTGACGATTACGACTCCGACGAGCAATCCGACGTATTCTGCGAGTAGCTCATCATTGACTATTGGTGGCACGGCATCGGACAATTTTACAGGCCCCTTTGGGGTGACTCAGGTTACGTGGTCGAACAGCCAGGGTGGCAACGGGACATGCACTGGGACGACCTCCTGGAGTGCCAGTGGCATTACGCTTGTCAGTGGTCAGAACGTAATTTCGGTGACTGCCCGGGATGAAGCAGGAAAAACCGGGACGGACTCTTTCACGGTGACCTATACGGCGCTGGACACCACAGTTCCCACCGTCTCGATCACCGCTCCCACCAATGGGC
>Ga0154838_1167_pt2 | contig 18530 bp, 14 predicted proteins | sample Rifle2008BG16ft_FD_116142 | JGI IMG/M metagenome (GOLD analysis project Ga0154838, IMG submission 116142) | Deltaproteobacteria bacterium RBG_16_48_10 | reverse complement strand
TTGGATAGAGCGTCGGACTTCGAATCCGCAGGTCGTCCGTTCGAGCCGGACCGGGCGCGCCATAGTTTGTGCCAGTGCAAATTGCAAAATTAGCAATGCAAAATTAGCAGTGGGGCTGAATTGCTAATTGATCATTGATAATTGACCATTTTGCAATGATCTTTTTTCCCCAAGGATGGGCCGTTAGCTCAATTGGTAGAGCAACTGACTCTTAATCAGTAGGTTACTGGTTCGATTCCAGTACGGCTCACCAAACAAATCGAGGAGTTACAGAAAAGCTACTGTAGCTCCTTTTCTTTTGCTGCATTGTTGCTGCAGTTTCCCATGATGTCTACTTTTAACTTTTACCAAATGTCTACTTTTGATTGTTCCGGAACAGATTTGAATATTTTTCTTGACAAGCTCTCAGGACTATGATTAATTGGTTTTTACATTTTGAGATTCGATTCTTAATATTTGAGAATCATGGGTCATTCAGTCTCCTCCCTACAAAAAGGCCTTGATGTTTTGTCGTCCTTTGACTTCGACCATAAGGCCCTTTCGGCCCACTCCATCTCAGAGCGGTTGAGCATCCCCCTCAGCACGACTTACCGATATTTGACTACCCTTGAAAGAAAAGGGTTTCTGGTCAGAACCACTGAAAAGAAGAATTTCAAACTGGGGTTCATGCTCTTCAAGCTTGGGAATGTTGTTTCCTCGGAGATGAAACTGGCCGATATCGTCTTGCCCTATATGAGATCTCTCTCATCTGCATCAGGAGAAACGGCTTTGTTGACCGTGATCAACGGATGGACGGCCATGTGTATTGAGAGGGTGGAGACAAATAGGGCGATCAAGCTGAGTCTTGAGAGAGGCCTAAGCCTTCCATTACATGCAGGAGCATCGTCAAAGATACTACTCGCTCATCAGAAGGATTCATTCATCAATTCAATGAGTAGGAATGTACCTCTTACGAGATTCACCAAGAACACAATAACAGACCCCGTCTTATTGAAGAAAGAATTAAGAAAGATTCGGCGGCAGGGGTTCGCCTTTAGCGATCAGGAAGCGGACCCTGGGGCAAGGGCCATCGGTGCCCCTGTTTTCGATCACAGAGGGGAGCTCGTGGCGGGCCTTTCCATTGCCGGCCCAAGGGAGAGAATAAATAAGAAGAACTTGTCTAAATTGATCCGGCTTGTGATCGACGCTGCGAAGAGGGCTTCCTTTGAACTCGGCTATACGGAAGGGAAGCAGGCTGTTCAGCGAATGGGGAACGGAGGATAAAGGTTGAAGAAGAGGATCCGGTTTGAACTCAATACAAAGACTTATGATGTTGAAACAGGACCCGGAAGGACGCTCCTTCAGATGATTAGAGAGGATCTGGGCCTCACCGGAACGAAGAGTGGCTGTGAAAGGGGAGAATGCGGAGCTTGCACGGTTCTGTTGAACGGGGTGGCTGTCAATTCGTGTTTGCTGCCCGCAATGGAAGCCGATGGGAAAGAGATCGTGACGATCGAGGGGTTGGCCCGGAATGGCCGGCTCCATCCCTTGCAGGAGAAGTTCATCGAATTGGGTGCGATTCAGTGTGGATTTTGCACTCCTGGGATGATCTTGACGGCCAAGGCACTCCTGGATCGGAATATTCATCCTACCGAGAGAGAGGTCCGCCGGGAGATAGCGGGCAATTTCTGTCGTTGCACCGGTTACGACAAGATTGTGGAGGCGATTCTGGCAGCCTTCGGATAACACTTAAACCAAGAAGAAAGCGCAGACTAACCGCAACGAGAAAATAATGAAATCGCCCCTCATCTTCCCCCTTCCCCGAATGCGGGGGAGAGGGACTGGGTGAAGGGGAGAATCTTAAGAAAATTTTGTTAACAAATGTTCAAGAGATTCAGCGTGAGTCGTACAGGAAAATTTCCTCTTTGATCGGGGCAGGTACTCGGAATCATCCATGAGAAAAGAGTCAAAGGTTATCGGAGGAAGGTTCAGGAGAAATGAAGCCCTTCAAAAAGCCACAGGGGAGCTGCGGTTTTCAGGGGACCTTTCTTTCCCCGATATGTTACATGCTAAGATATTGAGAAGTCCTTATGCCCACGCGAGAGTTCGACACATCGACGTCTCCCGGGCGTTGAAATTAACAGGGGTGAAAGCCGTTATCGCGCATAAGGATGTCCCCAAGATTCCTACCATGCATCAGTTTCTCCATGTGCCTTCCCACATGTTTTATGACAGCTTCTTATTGGAAGAGAAGGTACGCCATTATGGTGACCGGGTCGCTGCGGTGGCTGCCACCGATCTGGAGATTGCAGAAGAGGCCCTTGACCGGATTGAAGTCGATTATGAGCCTTTGCCAGCGGTCTTTGACACCCAGGAGGCGATCCAGGACGGTGCTCCGGTTATTCATCACATGGTAAGGCGGGGGCAGAGGCCGATCGAGATCAAGAACAACATTGTCGGAAAGAGAGAGATCGAGATTGGGGATGTGGAGAAGGGGTTCCGGGAATCGGACCTCGTCATCGAGAATGTGTTCAAAACCTCCCGACCCAACAATGCCCCCCTGGAGAGGACGGCCGTGGTCTGTGTCCCCGGTTCTGGAGGGACCCTGGAGGTTTACGGCACCACCCAAGGGATTCATCCCATGAGAATGAACCTCGCTGCTTCCCTTGGACTTCCATTGCATAAGGTGAACTGCCATCGGGTCTATCTGGGCGGGTCCTTTGGCGCACACATCCACACGGGCTGGATTGAGCCCATTTGCGCCTACCTCGCCCTTCTGACTGGCAAACCGGTCCGAGGAGAAAAGACGAGGGAGGAGATCTTTCTCTCCTGCGGTCGGCATCCCATGGTGATGAGGCTCAAGACCGGGGTCAAGAAAGACGGCACTTTCATGGCCCAGTCCCTTGATGTGATCGATGAGACCGGGGCTTACGCTGTCAGCGGGGAATCGAAGATGGTCTTAGCCGGCGGCTGGTTTCTTTCTATGTATAAATGCCCGAATATGAGGTTCACGGGAAAAACGGTCTATACGAACACCCCTCCCCTTACGGCGATGAGGGGTGCCGGGAATCCTCAGGTCAATTTTGCAGTCGAATCACAGATGGACATGATTGCCGAGGAACTGGACATGGATTCTGTTTCCCTCAGATTGAAAAACCATATTGGCACCGGAGAAACATTCTACGGCCAGGGGCCTGACGTGGTTTGCGTGGTTCAAAGCTGCGGGACCGAGGAGCTGCTAAAGAGAGGAGCTGAGACGATAGGGTGGGGCCAAAGGGCCGACCACGCCACAGACAGGCCATGGGTGAAGCGGGGTATCGGAATGGCAAGAGGGTTCCATACATCGGGCGCGGGTTCACCCAAACCGTCCAAGTTTATTTTAGATTATAGCGGTGCCATTGTAAAGATGAATGAGGACGGAACCGCCGTCCTGATAAACGCCGCGGCGGATGCGGGAAGCGGGGCCATGAGCACTCATGCCGCGATGGTGGCAGAGGAGCTGGGACTGAATTGTGACGATGTGGTCGTCCCTATGGGCGATACAAGTGTGTCCCTCTTTGACGTTCCGACCCATGCGAGTCGAGGAACTTACGGAGCAGGATGGGCGGTCAAAAAGGCCTCCGAGAAGGTGAGACAAATACTTCTGAGATGGGCTTCAGAGATGCTTGAAGCCTCGGTGGACGATCTCGTTTCTGAAAAAGGAAGGATATCTGTAGTCGGAAATCCTGACCGATGGATCACTATAAAGGAGGTTGTCGAAACGGCCCAGGTGAGCGGCTGGGGAAGCGCGGCAGCAGAGGCGTCGATCAGACCCAGTGCCTGTCCCCCCCATTTCACAGTCTGCTTTGCAGAAGTGGAGGTTGATACCCGAACCGGACAGGTGAAAGTGGTGCGAGCTGTGACAGGGGCTGACGTGGGCACTCCCATCAACCTGAACAGCGTAGAAGGCCAGATTGCAGGAGGGCTCCATATGGGGCTGGGGTTTGCCCTGCTCGAAGATGCTCGTTTCGATGGAAAGACGGGAAAACCTCTCAATGCGAACTTTCGAGACTATAAGACGCTGACAGCCCTTGACATGCCATCGATCGAGACAATGGTTGCTGACACCTTTGAGCCTACGGGTCCCTTTGGAGCAAAAGGAGTGGGAGAAGGGGCCACCAATCCCGTAGCAGCGGCCGTGGCGAATGCAGTATACAATGCTGTCGGCGCGAGGATAAAAGATCTGCCCATCAGTGTCGAGAAGATTTTGAAGGCCATTAAGGAGAAGGCCGGTTCCTCGGTGAAATGAACCTTAAGTCTGACCAAGAATATTTGAAGTTTCCAAGACTTGTTCATGACACGATTTGTTTGTAAATGTTAGAGAGATATTCTCGGAATTTTTCGTATCAATAATGACAGGCTTTAAAATAGAGGTGAGTCATTTCGATGGAGAGAATCGTGCCGAACCTTGAGAGGGTTCGCAGGGATGTCACAAGGCTTTCTGAATTTGTCTCCTCTGAGGAACAGGGCTACACGCGAATCTCCTTTTCAGAGGAGGACCGTCAGGCAAGAGAGTATCTATCCCGGTTGATGAGGGATGAGGCAGAGCTTTCCGTAAGAATCGATGCAGCAGGGAACCTCATCGGAAGAAGAGAAGGAACGATGCAGAAACCGGCAATCATGGTCGGATCCCACATCGATACGGTTCGAGGAGGGGGTCGACTCGATGGAGTGTCAGGGGTTATTGCGGGAATTGAGGTCGTTAGAAGATTGAAGGAAGAGGGGATCGATGCAATCCGTCCGTTTGAAGTCGTCATCTTTCTGGCAGAAGAACCGTCTCCTTTTGGTATTTCAACGATTGGGAGCCGAGCGATGGCCGGAAGACTCACCCCGGACCTTCTGTCATCTCTTCGGGATGATCAGGGAAGGACCTTGGGAAGCGCGATTGACGAGATGGGAGGAAACTCAGCAGGAATCAATGAGGCGAGGAGATCGCCTGAAGATACCTTTGTATTCCTTGAACTTCATATCGAGCAGGGCCCTCTTCTCTTCTCCCAGGGAATCCCTGTAGGAGTGGTGACCGGGATCGTCGGGATTTCGCGAGGAAAGATCGAAGTCATTGGAAGGAACGATCATGCGGGGACCACCCCAATGAGGGAGAGAAAAGATGCCCTCGTCGCAGGCTCTGAACTCGTACTCGCCTTCGAGAAGGTATGTGCAAGCATGGACGGAGTGGTTGGAACCATTGGAAGAGTCGAGGTTTCTCCAAACTTCCCGAACGTGGTTCCTGGCAAGATGACTTTGGGGCTGGAGGCGAGAAGCCTGAGCGAAGATCTGTTGAATGAGATCACATTCCTTTTTGGAAAAGAATTGGATGAAATCAGGGAGAGGAGAGGAATACGGATCCACTTCGAAATGGGAATCAGTTCAAGGCCTGTGATCTTTAGGCCTGATTTAACCCAAAGGATCAAACAGGTTTGCGAACGCCTTGGGGTTGCTTGTGCAGAGCTTCCCTCAGGAGCAGGACATGACGCAAGCCATCTGGCGGAAATCGTTCCAACGGGTATGATTTTTGTTCCATCAAAGGACGGCAGGAGCCATTGCCCTGAGGAGTGGACAGAATTTAAAGACATCTGTCTGGGAATAGAGGTGTTAGCCAGCACCATTACCTCTCTGGATGAGGAGGAAGCTAGTTGAGCGGGGACTTTTTTGATCTGGCCCTAACAGGGAATATCCTCTCTGGTGGCCATGTGATCGAGAACGGTACGGTTCTTCTGAAGGGGGAGAAGATCTCAGGGATTATCGATCGTCCGGACGGGATCCAGGCAAGGTCCCACATCCGTGTCCAGGGGAAATGGATCCTTCCCGGAGTCATCGACAGTCATGTCCATTCGCTGAGCTATTCGGGAGAAGGGTTCTTTAACTCAAGCCGCTCAGCGGCTGCCGGAGGGGTCACGACGATGATTGACATGCCTGTCGATGCGCCCCACGGAATCGCCACCCCAGAATCTCTGAAGAGGAAGATCTCACTGGTTGAAGAGGAGAGTCTGGTCGATGTGGCCCTCCTTGGCTCGGTGAAGAACGAAACGCTCGCTTCCATACCCCGGCTCAAGGAGGAAGGCGCATGTGGTTTCAAGCTTTCCCTCTTCGATACCGATCCTGACCGCTTCCCGAGGGTTCGCGATGGGCAGCTTCTTGAAGCCTTTTCGATCATAAAGCAGACAGGACTGACGGCAGGGGTTCACGCGGAAAATGATGAGATTATAAAGTCCCTGATAGAGCAGTATATTCGGGAGGGGAAGACCTATCCCCGTGCCCACTGTGAGACGCGGCCCTATGTCTCGGAGACCGAAAGCGTCCTTAAAGCCCTGGAATTCGCCCGGGCTACCGGGGTTCGGCTCCATCTCTATCATCTGAGCTGTGCCCGCTCAATCGAACTTGCACGATACTACTGCCAGAGAGGATGCCCTGTTACCCTGGAGACCTGTCCTCACTACCTGATCTTCTCAGAAGAGGATATGGATAGACTCGGAGCCCAGATACGGATTAACCCCCCTGTGCGCAAAAGAGGAGAGGCCGATCTCCTCTGGAATTATCTCTCTAGAGGTGAAGTCGATTGTGCCAGTTCAGATCATGCTCCCTGGCCGATAGAACGAAAGAATAAACCCTCGATCTTTGAGAACGCTTCCGGTGCTCCGGGCGTCGAGACTCTCCTTCCGCTGCTCTTCAGCGAAGGGGTCGTCAAGGAGCGAATTTCAATCGCACAGCTATCGCAGGTGCTATCAGAAAACCCTGCCAGGATCTTCAAGTTATTTCCCAAGAAAGGAATCCTGGCCCCAGGAAGCGATGCCGACATCGTGGTCTTAGATCCCCGGAAGAAAAAGATTCTCAGGGCGGATCAAATGGTTGCCAAGGCAGGATGGACACCCTATGAAGGCATGGAGGTTACGGGATCGATTGAGATGACCCTTGTCCGGGGTAAGATTGTTTTTGAGCGAGACGAGATTAGAGCAGAGAAGGGCTTCGGATCTTTTATCCGACCTACGAATTAGGAGGACCGGTTCATCGTGCAGGAATATCTCCGTCCCAGATCCGTGGAAGAAGCCATCTCTTTTTGGCAACGATTAGGAGAGAAGGCACGATATATTGCCGGCGGCACCGACGTGATGGTTAAGATCAGGGACAAACAGATCCGTCCGGAGTATCTGATCTCTCTGAAAGGAATCCCCGGTCTCGACCGGATCGAGTATGAGAATGGGGAGCTAAGGATAGGAGCCCTGGCCACTCATCGGAGACTGGAACACTCCCCGATCATCCGAAGAGACTTTCCTGTCCTGATCGATGCGGTTGAAAATATTGGTTCTGTTCAGATCCGTAATGTGGCCACTCTCGGTGGAAATATTGTCAATGCAGTTCCGTCGGCTGATGGGGCCATACCCCTGATTACGCTCGGGGCGAAGATCCGTCTCGTGGGGCCAGGGGGAGAGAGGACGGTGGTCTTAGAGGATTTTTTCACAGGCCCCGGGCAGACGCTTCTGGGGCATGGAGAGTTGCTTTGCGAATTCATCATTCCCAAACTCCCGCCCCGGACAGGTTCATCCTACTGGAAACACACACGGAGAGCGGCCATGGAATTGCCCATCCTGGGCGTATCTGTCCTAATCTCCCTGGCCGAGGATATGCAAACCTGCCTAGAGGCGAGGATTGGATTGGGCGTGATGGCTCCGACACCGATGAGGGCAAGGAATGCCGAAATGATGCTCGAGGGGAGGAAAATGGACGACCAAATTCTGGAAAAGGCCGGAAAGGCTGCTGCCGCCGAATCGAGGCCGAGGGATACGCCGCGGGGAGAGGCCTGGTACAGGAAGGAGATGGTAGAAGTGCTGGTTCCGAGGGTCGGAAAAACTGCTATTGACAGGGCAAAACAGACAACTTCCACCTAACCTGGCGTAGCCAGAACAGGCAGGTCGTTGGACGTGATCATGTGTGATGTCTAAGCTATGTTGTAGGGAGTAGAACAATTTCACCCAAGGGGCTTTGCGAAAGGCCTCAAACGAATTTAAGCAGAAGGAGGAAGAGAAATGAAGACAAAACGTATCTTTTTTGCGGCATTGGGTTCCATTCTTTGGTTCGCTTCCGGGCTGTCATACGCCCAGCAGGAGGTGAAAGTAGGGGTCCTCATACCCTTGTCAGGAGGCTTGGCCGTCATCGGTGAAAACCTGCAAATGGCTCATGACTTCGCCGTCAAGGAGATCAACGAAGCCGGAGGGATCAAGTCTCTCAAGGGGGCCAAAATCAAACTGATCTATGCCGATACTCGGGGAGATTCGAAGATCGGAATGTCGGAGGCTGAACGTCTTATCCTCCGGGAAGGGGTCGTTGCCATCGTGGGCGCCTTTCAGAGTAGCGTTTCTTATACGAGCACTGAGGTGGCCGAGAAGCATCAAGTCCCCTACCTCGTCCCGAACTCCTTAATGGATGCCATCACCGAGAGGGGATTTAAGTACACCTTCCGGGTGGAACGAAAGGGGTCTCTTTGGGCGAAGGATCAGATAGACTTCATCGTCGACATGGGAAAGGCGACCGGTAAACCTGCCAAGACGATCGGGGTCGTTTACGAGAATACGGACATGGGGCAGACCATCGCCAAGGGGATCAGGAAGTATGCACCGGAGAAAGGTCTCACCATCGTACTGGACGAAGGGTATCCCCAGAGAACCGCTGATATGACGCCTGTCGTCCTGAAGACGAAGAGGGCTAACCCGGACGTCATCATCCTTAACTCCTATATCTCGGACGCGATACTTCTGATTCGGACCATTGCGGATCAACGGGTCAACCCAATCGCCTTTCTCGGCAGCTCCTCCGGATACTCGGATCCGTCTTTTATCAAAGAGGTGGGGAAATTAGCAGAGTATTTCTCCGACCTTACGGAATGGTCCACGGACCTTACGCATACCCCGCTTGTCCAGGAGAAGAACGCCGCCTACAAGAAATGGAACAAGGACCACCGAGATTTCAACGGAGGAGCCGCCTTCTGCTATGCCAGCACCTACATCCTTTACGAAGCTCTTGAAAAGGCGGCCTCCTATGATCCGAAGAGAATCCGTGACGCCTTTGCAGCGGTCAAGATCACGAAAGGGCCGGCCATGCTCATCCCCTGGACGCCTATCGAATTCGATTCAGAAGGACAGGCCGAGGGTGCCCGGATGATCGTGGTTCAATATCGGGAGGGTCTGAGAAGAACTATCTGGCCTTTTCCGATCCAGACAATCAAGCCCATCTGGCCAGTTCCAAAGTGGGAGGAACGGAAGTAGGCGACAAAGTCTCAACGGGGAGAGAAGGGCGAGCAAAGGTTGACCTGCTTTTCTCCATGGCGTAATGGACAGGTCAATCCTCGTTCCGACGAGGAAGAGCAGAACCGAGATGCTCAGTTTTATTGAAGCCACAATCAACGGGATTCTGATGGGGGGGCTCTACGGGTTTATTGCCGTCAGCCTGAGCCTTATCTTTGGGGTGGCCAAGATCGTCAACTTCGCCCACGGCGCCTTTCTCATGGTGGCCATGTTCCTGGTCTACTGGATCCTAGTCCTTTTGAAGATCGATCCTTATGTCTCAGCTGTTCTGGCCGCGGTTTTTCTCTTCTTCTTCGGATATTTCTTCCAAAACGTCTTCATCGAGCCGATCCTGAGACGAGAAAAAGAGACCGCACCACTCACGGTTATTCTTCTAACCTCCGGTCTCATGCTCGTTCTCGAGAATGTGGCCCTCCTCCTTTTCGGCGCGGACTACCGGATGGTCAAGACTTCGTATACAGGAAAGGTCTGGGACATCGGAGGACTGCTCATCGTCCAGCCGAGATTGATCGGTTTTATCCTCTCTCTCTTTCTCATTTTTCTCACTGAGATCTATCTCAGGAAGACAAATCTTGGGAGGGCCATCCGGGCCACGTCACAGGATCGGGAGGCCGCCCGGCTGATGGGCATCGATGATTACAAGGTCTACAAGGTTGTCTTTGGTATCGGGTCAACCATGCTCGGGTTCGCCGCAAGTTTTTTGGTTCCTTTCTATTTCATACACCCGGCGATCGGAGAGCTGTTCGTGCTGAAGTCTTTTGTGATCGTGGTCCTGGGAGGCCTTGGCAGTATCAGTGGTGCCTTCCTGGCAGGAATCATTGTGGGCCTCATTGAATCGCTCGGGGCCCAGTTCATCAATTCTGCGATGGTCGAATCGCTCATCTTCATCATCTTTATCGCCTGTCTCGTTGTGAGGCCCACGGGCCTTCTCGGGAAACAGAGAGAATAATCATGGCACGGAAACCTATCCTTCCCTGTGTTGCCCTTCTGGCCGCCATCCTCTTTCCCATCTTTGTGAGAGATCCCTATTTTCTTCATGCGGCCATCATGACCCTTCTGTTCGGATATCTGGCTTCGAGCTGGAATATCATTGGTGGGCTGGCAGGGCAGCACTCCTTCGGACATTCCGCTTTCTTCGGCATCGGCGCCTACACCTCCACGCTCCTGCTTCTCTACCTGAATGTGCCCCCCCTCCTGGGGATGATCGCGGGCGGCCTCCTTGCGGCTGCGATGAGCATCGGAATCGGGTATCCCTGCTTCAAACTGAGAGGCCCCTACTTCGCTCTCTCAACGCTGGCTTTTACGGAGATCTTCAGGGTGGTTGTCACCACCACCGAGGAGGTTGGAAGCATCAATCTAAAAGGCGCGGCAGGGATCCTGATCCCCCTTCGCAAAGGAAACTCCTTCGTCGCCTTTCAATTTGTCGAAAAGGCCTACTATTATTACATCATCTTAGGGATGCTTCTTCTCATCCTTCTGATCTACTCCCTCATCGAGAAGTCGCGCTGGGGACTCTATCTGGCCGCCATACGGGACAATGAGGAAGCGGCCCGTTCAATCGGAATCAACACAACCTTCTATAAGATGCTGGCCCTGTTCATCAGCGCTTTTTTTGGAGCAACGGCCGGGACCTTCTACGGCCAGTTCCTCCTCTATATTGAACCGATTCTTTTCAGCTCTGCCCTCGGGATCGAGATCCTGCTGATCGCCATTGTGGGAGGGGCAGGGACCCTGATGGGGCCCTTCATCGGATCCCTTATCCTCACCCCCATCAGCGAACTCACACGGACCTATCTCGGAGGAACCTACGCGGGGGTTCAACTTATCATTTACGGAGGCGTTCTCGTGGCAGTGATGATGTTTGCGCCCCAGGGGATCGTCCCTCATGTGGCAAAACGATACCGGGCCCTTTTGAAAGGAGGTCGTAGACCCAGGTGACGTTTTTCGAAATTAAAGACCTCCAGAAGAATTTCGGTGGACTCGTGGCCCTCCGCGATTTGAACATGACGGTGAAAGAGACCGAGATTGTGGGCCTCATTGGTCCCAACGGAGCTGGGAAAACAACTCTCTTCAACGTTATTACTGGCGTGTATCGCCCCAGGCATGGCGAGATCCTTTTCAAAGATAGAAACATCGTCGGCCTGAGACCCGACCGCATATGCCATCTCGGGATTGCCCGGACCTTCCAGATCGTCATGCCCTTTCACACCCTCAGCGTCCTCGACAATACAAAGGTGGCCGCCCTGTGTCGAACCAAATCTCAGCAGAAGGCGACTCAGTCGGCGAAGGAAATCCTTCGGTTCCTCGGGCTGGAGGAAAAGGTTCATATTCCTGCGGCCCACCTCACTCTGGCCCAGAAGAAGAGACTCGAGATGGCCAGGGCATTAGCGACCGAACCCCAGCTCCTGCTTCTTGATGAGACACTGGCAGGCCTCAATGCCACAGAGACAGAGGGTATGATTGAAACGGTTCGAAAGATCCGTGTGGAAAGGGGAGTCAGCATCCTGGCCGTCGAACATGTGATGCGGGCGGTGATGAAGATTTCGGATCGTGTCGTCGTGCTGGATCAGGGCCAGAAGATCGCAGACGGCCCTCCACAGGAGGTCGTTCGAGACCCGGAAGTCATCAAGGCCTATCTCGGAGATGAATATGCCCATGCTTGAAGTGGATCGTCTCGTCACCTTTTATGGAGAATTTCAGGCGCTCCGCGGTGTTTCTCTGAAGGTTGACGAGAAGAAACTTGTTGGCGTTGTGGGTGCCAATGGCGCAGGGAAAACGACCCTTCTGAGGACCATTACCGGGCTGACTCCGGCCCAGTCAGGCCATATCCGGTTCAAGGGGGTCTCCATTGAGAGGGTTCCCACGTTTCAAATTGCCAAACTGGGTATCGTCCTCGTTCCAGAAGGAAGAAGGCTATTCCCATACATGACGGTCCACGACAACTTATTGCTCGGGGCCTTTCTTAAGCCTGATGACGAAGAGAGAAAGAAGCGGCTCAAATCCATCTTCGACTTCTTTCCCATCTTGAGAGATCGGAAATCCCAGCTGGCAGGGACGCTCAGCGGTGGCGAACAGCAGATGCTCGCCATCGGAAGAGGGCTCATGGCCAATCCCCAGATCATCATGCTCGATGAGCCCTCCCTGGGGCTGAGCCCCAAGATGGTTTCCCAGATCTACCGGATCCTCCACATGATCAAACTTTTGGGCATCACCACCATCCTTGTGGAACAGAACGTGGAATCCTGCCTCCGGGTCGCGGAAGAAGCCTACATCCTCGAGAACGGCTCGATCGTTCTGGAAGGCATGGGAAAGGACCTTCTTTTAAAGGAGGAGGTGCGAACGGCCTATCTGGGCCTCTAAGAAATCGTCCCCCTTCGGAGTTAGAAAATAGGTTTCGTCCAACGGTAAGGGTGAGGACGCCCGTATCGTTTCTACAATGAACGTTAAACGATAAACGCTGACGGGCTTCGTAACCTTACCCTTGATGTAAGAACACGGAAAATTTTCATCGTTCGTGCCCGCACACCGAAGTGTGTGTTTCGGCACGCAGGCGTGGGTGGCAAACCAGTGGAGAAGAGAAATGGAGCGAGATCTTCGATATATCATTAAGCTTTTCGAAGAAACGGGTGAACTCATTCACGTCAAAGAAGAACTCGACCCACAATACGAGATTGCGGCAGCCCTCTGCCATAACGTCAGGGGTCCTGCCCTCTATCTTGAGCGGGTGAAGGGCCATCGCATCCCGATCGTGGGAAACCTCCTCAACACTCGGAAAAAGTACGGGATCTCTCTTGGAATCCCGGAGGAGGAAACCTTCCAGCGCACGGTGTATGGGCTCACCCATCCTGTGAAGCCGACACTCCTTTCGGATGGGCCATGCCAGGAGGAGGTCATCCTCGGCAAGATCGATTTGCCCCGAATCTTCCCTATTCCGAGCTTGTGTGAAAAGGATAGAAAGCCGTATATTACTGCTGGAGTTCTCATTGCCAAAGATATCGAGACAGGAGCAAGAAATGTTTCCATCAATCGCCTGCAGCTCATAGGGCCGGATGAGCTGATGGTTGGAATGGCCCCTTCCCATCACCTCTTTCAACTTCTGAAGAAGGCAGAAGCCCGCGGAAAGAAGCTGCCCGTGGCCATTGCTATTGGCAACCATCCTGCTGTTCTGGTTGCGGCCAACATGTACGTGGACTTGGGATTTGACGAGTTTGAAATAGCGGGAGGGCTCCTCGGGAGACCTCTTCCTCTTGTTGGCGGAAAGACGGTGGATGTGGAGGTGCCGGCGTCCTCGGAAATCGTGATCGAAGGGGAGATCGATCCGACGCGATTGGAGGAAGAAGGTCCCTTTGGAGAATACAGCGGACTCTATGAGTCTTACGGCAAATCTCCCCTCATGAAGGTGATAGCCATGACACACCGGAGAAATCCCATATTTCAGGTGATCTTTCCAAGTAAGCATCCTGAGCACCTTCTCACGGGATCGATCGCCATCGAGGCGACCGTCTACGAGGCAGTGAAGAGGACCATTCCTGGACTCAAGGAGGTCGTCGTGACAGAGGGCGGATCGGGTCGTCTCCACGTTGTCCTTTCAGTCCTTAAACCGAAGCCAGGGGAAGCGAAAAAGGCCATCTTTGCCGTCTTTGCAAACCTCAATCTGCCAAAATGGGTTATCGTCGTCGACGAAGACATCAATCCCCGAGATCCCGTCCATGTGGAATGGGCGATGGCCACGCGGATGAGGGCAGATCGGGATATTGTCATCGTGCCCGGTGTCAAGACCGATCGCTCAGAGCCCATGGAGCAAGGGATGACCGTGGCCAAGATGGGAATCGATGCGACAAAACCTTTTGACTTTCCTCCCGAGATGTTCGACGACGCCGAAGTTCCGAAAGAGATCCGGCAGAGGGTCTCCCGCAAACTCGCAGGCCTGGTCTGTTCTGAGAAACTTTGAAAGAAAGAAGACCAGGAGTTACACTTAATTCAAGACCGATAGGGACGGGTAACGAAAAGGGGAAACCATTGTGAGGATCGTTCGAGATTCCAAGCTCTGTCATGGCTGCCGGACCTGTGAACTCATGTGTTCCTTTCATCATCGAAGGGCCCTCTCACCGGAACATTCCAGCATCCATATCACCCGAGATAATGCATCGGGAGAGGTATACTGGCACGTTGATTCGACGTGCGATAAATGCAAAGGGGAAGAGCAGCCTTTTTGTGAGAGATACTGCCTTTATGAGGCGGTGAGGAGGGTGGCGTCATGAGCTCATTTCATATCAAAGGTGGTCTCGCAGGAAAGATTCTTCGAATTGATCTCAGCAAGGGAAGGATCTGGACCGAGGAGACCCTGAGGTATGCCGAGCGCTGGATCGGTGGAAGGGCGATCAATTCGTACATCCTTCTGAGCGAAATGGATCCGAAGACAAGATGGTCCGACCCGGAAAACATTCTCACCTTCGGTGCAGGTGCCCTGGTTGGATCGGCCCCCGGTGGGTGCAGGATGTCGATTGACACGAAGAGTGTGTTCAATCAAGGAAAAGGTTCGGCCAATGTGGGAGGCCATTTCGCGGCTGAATTGAAGTATGCCGGTTATGACCATGTCATCGTTACGGGGAGGGCAGAGAAGCCTGTCTACCTCTCCATATCAGACAAGGGGGCGGAGCTAAGGGACGCGCGAGGCTTATGGGGTAAAACCACCTTCGAAACGGAAGGACTCATTCAGAACGAACTTGGCGACAAAAAAGTTCGGGTTGCCTGCATCGGACCCGCAGGAGAACGCCGGGTCCTCGGTTCAGCCATCATCGTGGATCGTGCCAAGGCCGCCGGCGGTTCGGGTGTCGGGTGTGTCATGGGAAGCAAGAACCTGAAGGCCCTCGCCGTGCGCGGACACGGCTCAATCCCGGTTGCAAGACCGGAGGCTTATCTCAGAGCGGTCGACGGGGCCCTGCAAAAGGTGAAAGACTCCCGCAACTACAAGAAGATACAACAAGAGACCCTGGCGGGAGTTTACTACGCCGATGAGAAGAGCCCTTCATGGGATCTCCTTTTCGTGGTGAGGAATGGGCAGGATGACCATTGGGAGACCGATAAGAGAAAGAAGATGATGAATAAAATGAGCGGGGCCCCTCGATACCGTAAGAAGGTCCTCGCCTGCTTCCACTGCCCTGTGGGATGTATGCCTTTCTCTGAGATCGATGAGGGAAGGTACAAGGGGACCAGAGGGGAAGGCTTCTGGGTGAATACATTGATGTCAGCCACCATGCTCGACATCCCTGATCCGGAGGCGATGCTTAAGGCATGGTTGCTCATGAACGAACTGGGCCTCGATGGAGATTTCACAGCCGGGATGTCGGCGTGGGCATTCGAATGTTTTGAGAAAGGGATTCTCACGGAGAAGGAGACAGAAGGTCTCAATCTCGAATGGGGAAATTCGGAGGCCTTCATCCAGCTGGTCAGGAAACTTGCCTATCGTGAAGGAATCGGCGACCTGCTCGCGGAAGGCCCTGTGGAAGCTCCGAGGAAGCTGGGCAAGGGTTCCGACTATTTTGCCATCCACATGAAGGGACAACCCTCCATCGAACCCTTTCGCATTCCAAAGGGTTGGGCCCTCGGAGTGGCAACCTCTCCGGTTGGTGGGAGACATCTCAGGGGATCTATTTTGGGCAGCAGCCGCTTCGGTCCAAAGGGTGCCTGTTTCGACCCCCATGTCTACAAGGATCAACCCAGGTATGTCTACTGGCAGGGCCTGACGAAAGAGATCGAAGACCTTGTCGGCATATGTATTTATGTGGGAACGTGGTCAGGGGCGCACGCCTTGGAGGTCTCCGACTATGCGGCGCTCCTCAACTCCGTCATGGGTCTTGAGCTCACTGAAGAAGAACTGATGAGTATGGGGAGGAGGAGTCGCAATCTCGAGAAGGCCTTCAATACCCTTCACACCAACATGGCCCGGCTGGATGACTTGCCCCCGAGAAGGTACATGGAGGAGCCTGTAAAGTCGGGTCCTTACAAAGGATACCGCTGCGATAAGGACAAATGGGAGGAGATGCTCGACGATTTCTATGAACTGCAGGGGTGGGACAAAGCCACCGGCCTTCAGACCCAAAAGACCCTCGAAGAGCTGGGCATGGACGATGTTGCTGAAAAGCTTCGAAAGGCTGGAAAACTGATCGAATAAAGACGAAATTCGATCCACTCTTAAGTGCTTGCCTTTATTGAGGCAGATATGTGCAGCCAACGTTTCGGCACGTAGGCGTGGCAATCCGACAGAAGGTCGTTGCGAGGGCGTAGCCCGCGGCAATCTCAAGAGTTCCCTCGCTTCGCTTCACTCGCAATAACAAATTCCTAAATCGGAATTTGGGTCACCTCTTGTCCTTGAAAAATATTTATTAGTGGGCTAAAGCGTGTTTAGAAAAAGAGGAAAAAAATGGATTTGAGCTACAAGAGGGTGTTTGGCTATTTTGGTTTCTATTACGATAGAGCGATGCACCCATGCGCTTAGAATCTGTTAAATCATTCAGGAGGAGGGCCATGGGTGATCGAACCCATGGCCCTTTCTTATTTCTCGCCGGAGGCATTGGCCAGGAAGGAGTGAAGGGAGTGAATTTTTTCGTCATGGTTTCAAAAGGGGAGGATCCCTTTCGAACGACAGAACGGGTCCTTCAAAGGTTTCCCCTGCCGGCCCTGAAAGGGAAAAATATTTTGATAAAACCCAATGCGGCCCGGTTGGCATTCCCCGGCGAAGGAGTGACCACCCATCCCTCGGTGGTGGCAGCCACCATTAAACATCTCAAAAAACAGGGGGCCGGTCGAATCGTGATCGGTGAAAGTTGTATTTTCGGCGTGAATGCACAGGAGGCCTTTCGAGTCACAGGGATGAAGGAGATCTCTGAAAAAAGCAAGGTGGAGCTTCTCGACTTGGATCAGGGAGCTCCGATGGAGATACCGGTCCCCGGGGGAAAGGTGATCAAGAAGATTAAAGTCCCGGCCCTGTTAAAAGAGTTCGATTTTATCGTATCTATACCGGTCATGAAGACCCACATGCACACCCAGGTGACGTTAAGCCTCAAGAATATGAAAGGCTTATTATGGCGTAGAGAAAAGGCAAGGTTTCATCAGCTCCGTTATGATCAAAGAATCACCGAAGGTCATAAAGAATTGGATATCGCCATTTCGGAGATGGCTTTGGTTCTCTTCCCTCACTTAGCGATTATCGACGGCACGGTGGGGATGGAGGGAATGGGCCCGGCTTCCGGGAGAAGGAAGAAGATGGGAGTGATCATCGCAGGAAAGAATGCCCTTTCGGCGGATGCGGTCGCTGCCCGGTTGATGGGCTTCGACCCTGAAGCCATTCCTCACCTCAAATTGTCAGCCGAAAAAGGGCTGGGAGAAGTTCGACCGAGAAGAATCTCCGTCGAACCGAAGGACTATTTGAAATGGGAAAGTCCTTTCGCTCTTCCCCCTTCTCAACTCTCCATTCCTTATCCGGATGTGATGGTTTATGATGAAGGGTCCTGCAGCGCCTGTCTTTCAACCCTGTTGGTCTTTCTCAACGATTATCATTCACGGCTGACGGACTATCATTTGCCCGACGGAAAGATTCATATGGGCATCGGCAAGAATTTGAAAGATTGCCCCAAAGGAACCCTCTTGATCGGAAACTGCGCCTCGAAGATGAAGCGTCAGGGGGTCTTCGTTCAAGGCTGTCCGCCGGTCGCCTCACACATCTGGGAAACGTTATCAAGAGAGAAAGGGAAAGAAAATATGGGGTGATGGGGAGGTTGGTGGAAAAAGAAATAATGATTGACAGGGGAACGGGTTATGTCATTCAACCATGAAAATAAAATGTTCTATTTTCAATTTTCATCGTGTTTGTTTTCGATGACCAAAGATATCGGTTCACATCTGGTTATTTTGCCCTATATTATTTTTCTTGACAGGAAATAAAGGATGTGTTAGAAAGGAAACAATTTGTGAGACCGAAAATGGATCAGAGCCATCATATGAATTTTAGCAGTGGGCGCAATTTTTACTGGTATTTTTACGCCGGAGTCTACCCACTGGTGATGGCTGATCTATAAATCATAGAGTTAGCCAGTGAAGGCCGTGGGTAGGTAAAATCACCCACGGCCTTTTTATTTTTTAAAGGCCGTGGAGGAAATCCCTCAAACGGCCTTTTTTTATTGCCGCCTGCGCAGAAGACCACGCCTGCGTGCCGAA
>Ga0154838_1106_pt3 | contig 18749 bp, 20 predicted proteins | sample Rifle2008BG16ft_FD_116142 | JGI IMG/M metagenome (GOLD analysis project Ga0154838, IMG submission 116142) | Deltaproteobacteria bacterium RBG_16_48_10 | reverse complement strand
CAAGCGTGGTTTCTGACGCTACCGTGCGCTGTGCCCAGGGCCTGAATGGTCAGGAGTTTCGTATCTTCGTCTGCAGGCGGCACCCCTCTTGACATGTCTCTTTTAATTTCCTATCATGAATGTGAGAAAATCGTATTATACGATAAGCAAACATTTTTAAGGAGACAAAACCATGTCTGTAGTCAAAGTCAGGCCAAGACGGCAGGTCACCATCCCAAAAGAAATCTTCAACAAACTCCATCTTGAGGAGGGGGATTTTATAGAGGCCAAGGCCGAAGACCAAACAATTGTGCTTGTTCCCAAAAAACTGGTGACTAAAACCGATGTCATTCCACTCAGCAAAGAGGAACAGAGAATCCTGAAAAAGACCCGGGCTAAAGTTGAAAAAATCAAACAGGATATGGTTCATTCCAAAGGATTATTTGGGGAGGAAATAGCTGTGGCGGTGAAAGTGGGGCTCATCGATCATGACCAGGCCTGGTGGTGGTCCGAAGAGTGGCAGAAAGACGAAAGGGAGGCGCAAAAAGAGATAAACGAGGGCAAGAACCTGGGTCCATTTGGCACCATGGAGCAGTTCAAGACCGCGATTGAGAGCTAAAGAACGACGCCCATGGAAATAAAGCCCAGCTCAAAATTTGCCCATGACTACAAAAACCTGCCGCCCTTACTCCGCAAAAGAACGGATGAACAATTAAAACTCCTTCTTGAAAACCCCCAGCCCCCCTCTTTAAGACTTAAGAAAATAAAGGGTTTCCCGGACATTTGGGAAGCCCGAGTCACAAAAAACTACCGCTTCACCTTCCAAATCCAGGGAAATTTTTATTTACTCCGGAGGATCGGCACCCACGACATTCTTAAACGGCCCTAAGCTTTACCGGCCATGTTGGAAATCGTTCCAAATCCATGTTTCTGATGGAGTCCAATGGCTGCCGTCACATAGTCAAGACTTGGGGTGACAGTGTCGAGCGCAGAAACATAATGAATAAACTCAAGGGCCTCATCTGAAGAAAGCGGAACTTTAATTCTTTTTGTAGATGCAACGTAGAATTCCTGAAGGACCTGTATGCTGATGACACCGGTTTCCGTCTCTATATGTTCATGGATCAGTTCTCTTGCTCTGTCCCTCTTGGAAATCTGGATGGGAGCACAGTCAACGGCGTATACAAAAATGTTCGTATCTAAGAAGACCCTATCGGTCATGGAGTTCCTCCCGCCGCCACGTCACCTGGCCAACCTTGGCCTCGCATTTTCGGTAAAAAATCTCCAATCCTTCCAGGGCAGCCCTTTTCCTCTGGGATGCAGAGACAAACTCTTTTGATTTCTCGTCTACTACCGCTTCCACAGAAATCTTCTTCTCAAGAGCGATGTGTTTGACCTTCTCCAGAAGTTGATCATCAATTTCCACAGTAATCCTTGCCATGATGTTCTCCATTAAGTGCTTTTGGAATCATTTTATCACAGAGACTATTGAAGGGCAATCTTTTCTCTACCGTTGGTACATTTTCAGCCAGCCCATTTCCTCTTTCGTTTTATATGTGATGTCAACACAAGTGGAGCCCATCATTCCTTCACCCTCGCCCCAACCCTCTCCCTTCAAAGGCTGTGTCGCAATAGGTAAATCGTTGAAAAATATCATGCTTCTATCTTTCAGCATCTAATAAAATCAAAAGTCACGAGACCCTGAAATAAATTCAGGGTGACAAAGTAGTAATTGCGACACAGCCTATCAAGAGAGAGGGAGACACACAGGTCATGCAATCAGATTCCTATCCAAACTCCGGTATTGAATCGCTTCGGAGAGATGAGAGGGTTGGATGTTGTCCTGGCCTTCAAGGTCGGCAATGGTCCGGGCCACCTTTAGTATCCGGGTATAAGCCCTGGCGCTTAAGCCAAATTTATCAATGGCCATTTCCAATAACTTCTGGCTGGCTTCATCGATTTGACAGAATTTCTTGATATGTCGGTTCGACATCTGGGCATTGCAATAGATCTTCATTCCTTGAAACCGATCGAGCTGAATCTTTCTGGCTCGATCCACCCTCCTCTTGATCTCCCGGGAGGGTTCCCCAGGGTCACGGCTCGCCAGGTCCCGGTATTTGACAGCAGGGACTTCGATATGGATGTCAATCCGGTCCATCAAAGGGCCTGAGATCTTTGCCCGGTAACGCTGAATCTGGGGGATGGTGCAGGTGCATTCATTATTGGGGTCACTGTAATAACCGCACGGACAGGGGTTCATGGCAGCAACGAGCATGAAGCGGGCAGGGTAAGTAAGGGAGGTCGCTGCTCTGGAGATGGTTACTCTCTCCTCTTCAATGGGCTGACGCATCACCTCCAGGACATTCTTTCTGAATTCAGGAAGTTCATCCAGGAAAAGGACACCATTGTGCGATAGACTGACCTCTCCCGGTTTCGGAATCTGGCCTCCACCAATCAAACCCGCATCGGAGATCGTATGGTGAGGACTGCGGAAAGGACGGGTGACGACCAGAGAACTTCCTGAAGGAATGAGTCCCATCACACTGTGGATCTTTGTCGTTTCAAGGCTTTCTTCAAAATTCATATCCGGAATGACCGTGGGGAGCCGTTTGGCCAACATCGTTTTGCCGGAGCCGGGAGGACCAATCATGATCACGTTGTGGCCTCCTGCAGCGGCTACCTCGAGGCACCGCTTCACATGCTCCTGGCCCTTCACATCGTTGAAATCGACGGGATAATTCGATTCGGTCTTGAAAATTTCGTTAAGATCCACAGTGACAGGAGCGATATGAAGATCCCTGTTTAAAAACCCGACACAGTCGGAGAGGGTGTCCAAGGACAGGACTTCTATTCCGCTAACAACTGCTGCTTCTCTTGCGTTTCCTCTGGGAAGGAGGATACCTTTAATCTTTGCATCCCTTGCAGCTACAGCGATGGGGAGGGTGCCTTTGACAGGTTTTACCTGCCCATCAAGGGAAAGCTCACCCAGGATAAAATAGTCATTCAGGTTACCTTTCTGGACAATTTCTGTGGCGGCTAAAATTCCAATCGCCATGGGAAGGTCAAAAGCTGCCCCTTCCTTCTTGATATCGGCTGGGGCGAGATTGACGGTGATTCTGCGGGAGGGAAACTCATAACCACAGTTCTTGATGGCTGCCTTGACCCGGTCTTTCGATTCCTTGACCGCACCTTCTGGAAGCCCAACCGTGGCAAAGGCTGGGAGTCCCTGAGCAATGTCCACCTCCACCTCGACCACGTAGGCATCGATTCCAAAGACAGCGCTGCTCAGGACTCGCGATAACATGATAGGGAATCTTACCAAAATGGAGAGCCCGAGGCAAGAAAAATTTGCGGCCTGTCGTAACCCCTCGGTTATAGGACAAAAAAGGTCGATCCGGTCTGTGGATTTTGGGATTTTTTCACACCTTCTGAGGAGATACGGCCTGTCATTGGGTCAGAGATTTCTCTTGACAAGCCTTTGAGGATGGGTAAGAAAAGAGGAAGGATATTCACAGGATGGAGAAAAGGATGATGAAAGAAGAAGACGTTGCCCGTGTCTATAAAGCTCTGAAAGACACGGACCTCGCCACGATGGAGGCCCTTTTGAAGGAATATCTCAATGAAAAGGTTCCTCCCATTGTGATTCTCAATAAGGGGCTCATCGGAGCCATGGCCGTCATTGGTCAGGAGTTCAAGGCCGGTCAGGTCTGGGTGCCAGACGTCCTTTTAGCCGCCCGGAACATGAACCGAGGCATTGAACTTCTTAGGCCAGAATTATTAAAGAACAGGGTCGAACCCAAAGGAAGGATTGTCATTGGCACGGTCAAGGGTGATATCCACGATATCGGCAAAAACCTCGTCACGACGATGATGACAGGTGCTGGATATGAAGTGGTCGATCTTGGAACCGATGTCCCGCAGGAAAGATTCATAGAGGCCATTTCGAAAGGCCATCCTGATCTTGTTGGCCTCTCTGCTCTTCTCACCACCACCATGCTGGAGATGAAAGGGATGATCAAAGCGATCAGGGATGCCTTTCCCTGCCTGCCCAAGATCCTTGTGGGAGGAGCCCCGGTGACCCAGAAGTTTGCCGATGAGATTGAGGCAGATGGTTATGGAGAAGATGCGGTCAGGGCAGTGGAGATTGCCAATCGGCTTATCTCCTTGGGAGGGGAAAAATGATAGAACCTGTTCCGTCTACCCCTAAACGGCGATTTCTTTCCGGACTCTTTGGAGGGCGAAAGGGAGACCGGATCTCCGTGGCCAGTCCTACTTCGATCGTTTCTGTGGAATTAATGGAGAAGACAGGTGCGTTTTTTCCAGAGGCCCATCTGGATCCGGCCAAGATGTCAGAGCTGGCAGCAGGAGGCTATGAAATTTTAGGTTTTGATACCATCATGCCTGAATTCAGTGTCAACCAGGAGGCAGAAGCGTTAGGGTGTGAGGTTGACTGGGGAAGCCCGACCATGATGCCCGATGCGAAGACCCGTCCGGTAAAAGAAGTCACTGACCTCAGTATCCCTGAGAATATTCTCGAGAAACCTTCGATGAGAGTCCTGTTAAAGGCTTTAGAAATTTTGAGGCGAAATTATGGTAACGACGTGGGGATCATTGGAAAGGTCATGGGTCCCTGGACCATCTCCTATCACTTAACTGGCGTCCAAAATTTTCTCCTCTGGGTGCTGACTGACCCGGACAAGGTTCGTCGACTTCTGGACCGACTCAAGGAGGTATCGATTGCCTTTGCCAGGGCCCAGCTTCAGGCCGGGGCAGATGTGGTCGTCATTGCGGATCATGCCACAGGAGACTTAGTCAGCCCCAAGACCTATCAGGATTTTCTCCTTCCGGTTCACAGGGAGATGAACCAGAGGATCGGAGGGCCTACGATCCTTCACCTGTGCGGAAACTGTTCTGATCGACTCCGGCTCTTTGTCGAGGCTGGATTTGATGCCTACCATTTTGAATGGCAGGTCGATTCGAGGATGGCTGTCGAGGTGATGAAGCATGAGATCTCCCTGGTAGGCAATATCGCTAATAAAAATGTCCTTTTCGGGGGGACGCCGGAGGATGTTTATCGACAGGCCCGGTACAGCATTGGAGCCGGGGTGGATATCCTTGCTCCGGAATGCGCGGTTCCTCTTCAGACACCCCTGGCAAATCTGAAAGCAATTGTAGAGGCTGCCCGTGAAGGGTACGGGGCGAATCAATAGGAAAAGTTCGTCATCGACTGATTAAAAAAGAAAAGGAGGTGTGAAATGGATGTCTTATGGATCATTAATATCAATACATTTTTATTGGTGATCCTCATTATGATGGTTTCCTACCTCACGACGCAGGTGAATATGCTGATCCGCTTCTTGAAAAGGGAATAAAAAATTCGTACTCTAACAGGCTGCTGAAAAGTCGCTCTTCGCCACTCAACATCTTTTTTCGACCATTCTAAGGCTCGCTTCACTGCAAATTCAAAACTCGCCTTTCAGGCTCAAACACTGAATTTGCGGTCGTTTCCCTTCGCCAAGAATGGTTACCGAAAAAATCTGGATTCGCGCTTCAGAGCGACTCATTCGGTTTTTCAGCATCCTGCTAAGGGTTACTTGATTTTCCAGATAGTGCCTGACGGTGTATCTTCTAAAATAATTCCTTTCGTAAGAAGATCGCTACGGATCTCATCGGCTCGTTTCCAATTCTTCTCTTTTCTGGCCGCAATCCTCTCCCCGATGACCTTCAGAATTTCTTCTTCTGAAAGATTCAGTTTTTTGATCCCTGCCCTTTTTTGCTCGTCCAAATAATTTTTAGGATCCTCCCTAAAGAGTCCAAAAATCCATCCCATCTTAGAAAAGTATTCCCCCCCTCTTTTCAAAAGTGAAAGGATCTCTTCGGTTGGACGACCCTTCGAGAGATTGAGAAGACCATTTAGATGGGTGTGGAGATCAAAGAGATAACCCAGGGCCTCAGCGGTGTTGAAATTGTCATCCATGGCTTCTTCGAACCGTTCTTGAAAGGATTCGATAGCTTGACGGTGCGGTTCGAGAAGAGGGGCACCCCCACCCGTACCCTCCCCCATGGAAGGGGAGGGGAGGGTGGGGGGTTGGGGTTGGACGGGTTTTTTCAGATCATCCTGAACCGCCTTTAATGTTGAGTAAAAGCGGTCCAATCCCGATTTCGCCTCCTTAAGACTCTCTTCTGAATAATCAAGAGGGCTGCGATAATGGGAAGAGAGGAAGAAGAGGCGAAGCACCTCAGGATGCCATTCCTTGAGGACTTCTTTAATCGTTAAGATATTGCCGAGAGATTTGGACATCTTTTCCTTGTTGATGTTGATGAAACCATTATGAATCCAATACCGGACAAAAGGGTTGCCAGTCGCCCCTTCCGACTGGGCAATCTCGTTTTCATGGTGAGGGAAAACGAGGTCTTTTCCTCCTCCGTGAATGTCAAAGGTTTCACCCAGGTACTTCATGCTCATGACGGAACACTCAATGTGCCAACCCGGCCTCCCCTTTCCCCAGGGGCTCTCCCAGAAGGGTTCGCCGGGTTTGCTTCCTTTCCAGAGAACAAAATCCAAGGGGTTTCCCTTCTTTTCATCAATCTCAACCCGCGCACCCGCCTCCATCTCCTCTAAATTTCGTTTTGAGAGTTTTCCATAATCTTTAAATCGCTCCACCGAAAAGAATACGTCTCTTCCCCCTTGATAGGCATATCCTTTCTCGATAAGGGTTGAAACCAGTTGAATCATTTCCGGAATATGATCGGTGGCTCTGGGTTCCCTCGTGACCTTTTCCAGACCGAGGGTTCCCATATCGACTTCAAATTCGTGGATATATCTTTCAGCAATCGTTTTGTAATCGGTTCTTTCCTGGTTGGCCCGATAGATGATCTTGTCATCGATGTCTGTAAAGTTACGGACGAAAGTGACCTCATATCCACGATATTGAAAATAGCGATAGATCATATCGAAGATGATGGCAGACCGGGCATGGCCAATATGACAGAGGTCGTAAACCGTGACACCGCAAACGTACATTCCAACCTTATTTTGGAGACGGGGAACAAATTCCTCTTTCTTGCCTGAAAGCGTGTTATAAACGCGAAGTGTCATTGGGTTTCCTATAACGGTTAAAATCCCTCCCAGCCTCCCTTTGTCAAAGGGAAGGGTTAGAATTCCCCCTTTTGTAAAGGAGGAATGAAGGGGAGGTTCTATTGCGAAGCCTCGAGCGCCATCTTTAGACGGCGAATGATTCTGTCTCTCCCGAGGAGAGGTAATGTTTTGACCAATTCCGGTCCTTTGGTTTTTCCCGTTACCCCAGCGCGGAGAGGTGCGTAAAGGGCTTTCCCTTTCCGTCCCGTCTTTTCCTCTAATTGGGTCAGGAGTGGGTATTGATCTTCCGGTTTCAATTCGGATGGTTTCTCCAAAAAACCGAGAACCGAGCGAAGGGTCTCCTGACTTATTGGATCTAATAAAATGGCTTTGGCCCCCTCGTCAAAGGAAAATTTTTGGTCATAAAAGATTCCCAGATATTGATCGATGTCTGAGAGGATGACCAGGTTGTCCTTTACCAGTTGCGCCATCCGGGTGATTTTGAGGGAATCAATTTGGTCCAGGGGAAACCCAGCTTTTTGGAGATACGGTAGAAACATCTTTGAGAGGTCTTCGTCCTGTTTGTTTCGTATGTAATAACTGTTTAGCCACTCCAGTTTTTTTCGATTATGGCCGGGTGCACTTTTGGAGATGGCAGAAAGGGAGAATTCCTCTATGATTTTCTCTAACGAGAGGATCTCCTCACCCGAGGGAGAAGCCCAGCCCAGCAGGACGAGATAATTGAGGAGTGCCTCTGGTAAAAATCCTTCTTCCCGGTATTGGGAGACTGCAGTTGCACCGTGGCGCTTGCTCAAGGGGGTTCGATCGGGGCCCAGGATCAAGGGGTGGTGAGCAAAGACGGGGGGTTCCCACCCGAATGCATGATAGACCATCATTTGGCGAGGCGTATTGGAAAGATGGTCCTCTCCCCGAATCACATGGGTCATGTGCATGAAATGGTCATCAATGACACAGGCAAAATTGTAAGCGGCCATCCCGTCCGATCGGACAATGATGAAATCACCGATATCCCTGGGATTAAAATTCATCTTTCCGTGGATCAGGTCTACGAAGAGGAGCGATTTTCCTTCCACACGGAAACGAAGGACCGATGGCTGGCCTTGGGATTCCATTTGAGCCACTTCTTCCACAGAGAGAGAACGGCATCGTCCGTCATACCGGGGCATTTTCCCCTTTGAAAGCTGCTCTTTTCGAAGGGATTCAAGCCTTTCAAGAGAGCAAAAGCATTTGTAGACTCTGCCCCCCTGGAGCAACCGTTGAGCAAAGTCCTGATAGAGGGATAGGCGCTGGGATTGGCGGTAAGGCCCGTCGGGTCCATCCCGATCCGGACCTTCATCCCAGAGAACACCGAGCCAGCGAAGATCTCGGATGATGTCATCCATCGACGCATCCGTCGATCTCTCTAAATCGGTATCCTCAATCCGTAGGATGAAAGTACCTTGGTTCCGTTTTGCAAAGAGGAAGTTAAAGAGAGCGGTTCTGGCGTTTCCAATATGAAGCAGCCCTGTAGGAGAAGGAGCAAAGCGAACGCGAACATTAGAAGTCATCTCATCCCCTCAGAAAAAGGTCAAATGACAAAGTTCAAATTTCAAATTATTAACGGTCTCGAAATTGAATGGACATCCTCGGGAAGATCTCCCCTCCCCCCTCTTTTCCAAATCCCGCGAAACGCGGGACTCCCATTGGAAGGGGAGGTCGGAAGGGATTTAAAAAGGAATGTCTTGACAATTATGAGACCCTTAATAAATCCTAAGATCAAATATCAGAATTGTTTTGGGTTTTGATTATATATTTCACATTTGGGCTCTGGAACTGACCTTAGTCTTTTTCGACGAGGGCGACCGCGTAGGCAGAGATCCCCTCGCCCCTGCCAGTAAATCCCAATCCTTCTGTTGTGGTGGCTTTGACATTGACCCTTTCTATCCCTGTTTCTATCGTGTCTGCTATCTCTTTGACCATTCGAGGGATGAAATCAGAGAGCTTGGGCTTTTCGGCCACAATCGTCGCATCAACATTCAGAAGGTGAAACCCTTTTTCTTTCATCTTTTCCCCCACCTTTTTTAAAAGGAGGGTGCTCCTGATATCCTTGTACCGGGGGTCCGAATCGGGAAAGTGCCTTCCAATATCGCCCCCGGCAATGGCCCCGAGGAGGGCATCGCAGATGGCATGGAGAAGGACATCGGCATCCGAATGTCCCTGAAGTCCGAACAGATAAGGAATTCGAATCCCTCCCAAGGTTAAAAACCGACCCGGAACCAGCGGATGGACATCGTATCCAAACCCTATTCTCATTGAGTTCCACTCCGAATGGTCTCTTTTTTTCCCATCAGGTATTTTCTTTTTCTCAGGCGATCTCCATCTGAAGAAGGAGGCTGGCTAGGATCAGGTCCTCTGGGGTGGTGATTTTGATGTTGTGATAAGACCCTGGGAGAATATAAACCTTAATTCCGATTCGTTCCACCAGAGAGGCATCATCGGTACCGATAAATCCATCCTCTGCTGCTTTATGCAAGGCTTTTCTGATGACATCGGCCCGAAAGGTTTGTGGGGTCTGGATCTGCCAGAGGGATTCTCGATCCAGGGTTTTTAGGATGGTCTGGTCCGGGCCGACCATCTTGATGGTCTCTTTCACTGGCATGGCAACGACGGCCGCCTTAGACTGTTTGGCTGTCTGGATCGATTCTTCGATCATCTTATGGGTGACAAAGGGCCTGACGCCATCATGGATGACCACGATGTCCACTTCACGGGCCAGGGTATCGATTCCATTTTTGACTGACTCTTGCCTTACCTTTCCGCCGGGGACGATTTGGGAAATCTTCCGGTATCCGTAGGCCTCGACGATTTCTTTCAGGGTGTAGTCCATGTCTTCCTGACCCACAACCAGTTGGATGAGATCGATGGAAGGACAGGTTTCAAATTTTTCAAGGGTATGGCAAAGGATCGGTTTGCCAGCGAGAGTAAGAAATTGTTTTTTTTTCTCTCCTGAGAAGCGATACCCTTTTCCAGCTGAGACGATGAGGGCAGCAGACTTCATGGTTTTGTGAATCAAACCCTTCACCCTTCTCCCAATGGAGGAGGCTTCGTCGTGGTCTCAACCGAACGAAAGGTAAGGGGAGACCAGGTCGAATGACAATTCGGTGTTTTCTACTTTAAAATTCGCTATCCAGGGGGATGTAGTAATCCTTCCCCCGACTTTCCCTGACAAAGTCCTCCTTCAAGCGGGCAAAGATCATTCTTCCAGCCGGGGTCTGGAGGACGCTGGTTACCACCACATCCAGGGTTTTTCCAATCTGTTTCCTTCCGTTGTCAATCACAATCATCGTTCCATCGTCCAGATAGGCCACCCCCTGTCCCATTTCTTTCCCTTCCTTCAGAATTTTGACGTTCATCTCCTCTCCCGGAAGGACAACGGGTTTCAGAGAGTTGGCCAGTGCATTGATATTGAGAACCTCAAGGCCCTGGAGTTGAGCCACCTTATTCAGGTTGGAATCATTGGTGATGATCTTTCCACGGACTTCTTTGGCCAATTCAATCAATTTGGCATCAACTTCCCTAACGGATGGGTAATCGCGATCTACAATTTTCACGTCAATACTGGCCTGTTTTTGAATGTGCTGAAGCACTTCTAACCCTCTCTTCCCTCGAGTGCGTTTAACCGGATCGGAAGAGTCAGCGATGTGCTGAAGTTCGTTGAGAACAAATTGAGGGATGAGAAGGGGTCCTTCTAAAAAGCCTGTCTCTGTAATATCGGAGATCCGGCCATCGATGATCACACTGGTATCCAGAATCTTCGCATATTCCCCTCTTGGAAGACTTTTGGAGAAGGGATTCCATCCGGAAAATTGAATTTCCTCTCCCTTCTTAAAGCCGATCCGGAGACCGATATAGCCACAGACCCCGTAGAGCCCGCCAAGAAGCGGAAGGGTCATCTGTTGATGATTCAGAAGATTTGATAAGAAGACGTTTGAGATGAGATTCACTAGCATCAAGCCGAGGACCAAACCGATAAAACTTCCTATAAGATTCCTTAAAGGGATTTTTTTTAATCCACCCTCCGTGAGAAGCGTCAGGGTAGCCAGGAGAAAACCACAGAAGAGTCCCCAGATACCTGTTTGGATGGAGGAAGAGAGACCCCTGGCCAAAAAATACCCGCTGATCCCGCAAATGAGGTACAAGATAAGACGGAGAATCCATAAACCCATTCCCTTTCACCTCCTTTCAATGAATTTCAACTGAGACGATTAACGTTGAAGAAGATTAGAAAATCTTTGGGGGGATTTACGGTCCTAAGATCGTTCTGATCTCTCTGAGGATGTCTGACTCTTTTACATCACGGGCAATGGCCAACTCTCTCACCAAGAGACTCTTAGCCATATCCATGATTTTTCTTTCCCCAAAGGAGAGATCTTTTTCAGCTTTTAAAAGGTGGAGGTCGCGGAGCACTTCAGCAATTTCATAGATCGACCCGGTATTAATTTTATCCATATATTCCCGGTACCTTCGATTCCAGGTCTGATTGTCTACGGCGACATCCCGCGCCTTCAGGATATGAATGACCTTTGGAACCTCGGGTTTACGAATCACGCCTCGAAGCCCCACTGCGTCCACATTGTCCCTTGGAATCATGATGGTCATTCCATTTTCCATGATCTTGAGGATGAAAAAACTCTGCTCCTTACCCATGATCTGCTTCGTTTCGATGGCTTCGATTACTCCAACGCCATGACCTGGATAAACTGCCTTGTCACCGATCTGGAACATAGGATCAAAACCCCCTTCCTGATGATCCCCGTGAGGGGCATCTGTAACCCATTGAGTTCATCGAGTCGTTCTCTGAAACAACAGGAAACTGCCAGGGTTAGGATTCAGGTGCCTTCATGTTTGGCGAGTCTCAAAATGTCATCTACCTCGGGGCTCTTCCCCTGAATCAGGTTACCGATAGAGGCATCGATTCCAAAACAGGTCGAGATCCGAATCTTTCCTTTGATTTCTCCTCGTTCTCCTGGTTTTTCGGGTCGAAACACCTCCATGATATCGCCTACCTTAATCCCTGTTAATTTTCCGGCATTCAAATAGACATCTTCTCCGTCGATTTTAGCGATTCGACAGAACCAATCCAGACTATCCAATTCACGGGACAAGGGTCCGATGAGATTTGAAAGGGTGACGTCAATCGCCTTAACCCTGGCCTTTTCTTCAGAAAAAAATCCCTGTACCTTTGTGGCCAGGATGGGGTTGGTTGCCTCGAGGTTCTTCAGGTTTCTCCCGGTCAGGGTGTCGATCAACTTCATCTCGATCTTGATGATGGCCGATGCCGTTTCCTCGCGTTCTCTGTCTCCCTTCGTCACAAAGGTATAGGGGCCTGCCAGATGACCCAAGACAAGAGCTTGAATGCCGAAGACCTCGTTGAGCAGTCGAAGGGCATTTGCTGTTTCCAAATCTGCCACAGGGATTCCCCTGTTTTCAAGAAATTCCTTGACCATCTGATAGTCTACAAAAAGGACCCCTTGGGATCTCCGGTCCATCTCCTTGATTAGCCTTTCGGCAATCCAGTCTCCAAACGTTTCATCCGCTTGAAGGGTCCGATCGTCAAAATGGGTAACAACCACCTTCTTCTTCAAACCGGGCGAAGAGGATTTTGGAGAAGTGATGACAAACTGATCTCCTGCCAAAGGAGAAGAGAGAGAAGGCTGGGTTGGAGAAGCAGGTTCTTTTTTGAGTTCCGCTTTTCGATAAGAAAGGGAGGTGAACGTTTCTTTTTTCGCCAGGTATTCATTAACGGGAATATAGAGGTAGTGGGGCTGGTTTCCTTCCCCAGAGGCTTTGGGATTATAAACTTTGACATATTCCTCTTTGTCGATGATAACAACCTCTTTATCCACTAATTCCTTTGTCTTCGCCTTTGAAGGGGTTCCTTTTTTGATCGGAAACCAGGAAGGGGTAGCACAGGCGAAAGCAAATAGCAGAATAAAGAGGAAGAGAAAAGAGGAGAAACGAAATATCGCGCCTTTAATGTTCATCATTTCACTTTTTTACAACATTTATTTATACACCAAAAATACGAAAAAATCAAACAGTTTCAGTGACAGTTTTAGCAATTATTGGGAAGATCAGAAAAATATAAATAATACGATGAGTTAGAATAGCTCTGGGGCTGGTTGAGACAGGGGATTTTAGGCTTGACCAGAGAGGAAGGAGACGACTTTCTTAAGATCATCCGGAGTATCGACAGAAAAGGGTTTATAATCGACAGGGATAACCTTAATCGAGAAACCATTTTCGAGGGCCCTAAGCTGTTCCAGTTTCTCCAATTTTTCCAGTGGGGTATGCTTCAGTTTGAAGTACCGCAACAAGAAATCCCGGCGATAGACATAGACCCCGATGTGTTTAAAGATACGATGGGGAAGAGGGCTTTTTTCCCTTGAGGATGCAGAGAGGAGTTTTTCAACATTGAGATCCCTGGGGAAGGGGATAGGAGAACGGGAGAAGTAGAGGGCAAAGCCTTTCTGATCTACAACGACTTTTGCGACATTCGGGTTGAGCCAGTCCTTGACCTCCTTAATCCTTGTCATCAGAGTGGACAGGGAGATAGAGGAGTCTTTCAGGAGGGGTCTTATAGCCTTATCGATGATATTTCCCCTTAAAAGGGGCTCATCCCCTTGGACATTGACAATGATCTCCGCCCTCACTTTCTGAGCGACCTCAGCTACCCGGTCTGAGCCAGTGGCATGGGCTGTAGAGGTCATCACGGCATTTCCACCGAACTGCTCGACCGCCTCCATGATCCTCTGATCATCTGTGGCGACAATGACCTTATCGATTAGGTTGGATTGGCATGCTCCTTCGTAGACCCACTGAATCATCGGTTTTCCGAGGATATCGGCCAGGGGTTTTCCTTCAAAGCGCGTTGAGCCATATCGGGCAGGAATAATCGCAACAATTTTCATAAGCTTCTCCTTGGATAGAGGCCCTTTGAATTTATTTAATCAGATTGGTAGAGGGTTGTCAACCAACGAGTGGTTTCTCCCCCTTTTCGTAAGAGACGATGTCGTAATAGGGGGATTAGGATGTTTGTCATTCCAAATCCCGCCCTTGGCGGGATGAAGAATCTTATCATTTCAACTGAATCGATTAGAGAGATCCTTCGGCTCACGCCTCAGAATGACATTACGACACAGTCTCTAAGGGGGGAGGGAGGGATTAGCGGTTCAGCTTTTCCTGTATTTATCTGCGACCTCTTTGAATCCGGGAAGGGCAGCCTCGATCATCTTCCGCTCAACGGCATAGGCGATTCTAAAGTAACCCGGTTTTCCAAAACCCCGTCCAGGCACAGTGAGGATCCGTTTTGACTGAAGCTCTTTAACAAAAGCGAGGTCATCGTCAATCATAGCCTTTGGAAAGAGATAAAAGGCCCCTTGAGGTTTCACTATTTGATAGCCGAAAGAAGTCAGGGCGCTGTAAAAAAGGTCTCTCTTTTCTTCATATTCGCGAATATGAACGGAATTCCTCTGGAGAGGAGCGACCAGTCTCTGCATCAGGGCAGGAGCATTGACAAAACCGAGGACCCGATTGGCAAAGACGAGGGCTGCGATTAACTCATCGACCTCTTCGCAGAGGGGACTCACTGCAATATAGCCTATCCTTTCTCCAGGCAGTGAAAGATCTTTTGAATGGGAAGTCACCCGGATGGTGTGAGGATAGAATTGAAAGAAATCGGGAAGTCTGATCCCGTCATAGACGATCCTTCGATAGGCCTCATCCGAGATGAGATAGATCGTTCTCCCCAATTCTTGGCTCTTCTGCTTCAGCAAGGTTCCCAACTTTTCAAGGGATTCACGGCTGTAAACGGCACCGGTTGGATTATTCGGGGAGTTGATCAGGATCGCCTTTGTCCTCTCGCCGATCGCCCTTTCAATCTCTTCCAGGTTCAAGGAAAAGTCCTCGTTCGTTTCGACCAAATGGATCATTCCTCCGTTGTTATCAATATAAAACTTGAATTCCATAAAATAAGGAGAGGGAACGATGACTTCATCTTTCTCATCGAGGATGGCCTTGAAGGTCACATTGAGCCCACCGGCAGCGCCGACGGTCATAATGACGTGATTTTCTGTAAACGAGACTCCAGACTCTTCTTTGAGATATTCCGCAATCGCTCTCCTTGTCTCGCTGTAACCGTTGTTCGGCATATACCGGTGCATCCCGGCGATAGGGTGATCCGCCAGCTCTTTGAGCGCCTTTTTCAGGGAAGGAGGCGGTTCAAGATTGGGATTCCCGAGGGAGAAATCGTAGACGTTCTCTTCGCCATGAATTCCCTTTAATTCATCTCCCACTTCGAACATCCGCCTCACCCACGAGGCTCCATCCAATGTGCTTTTTACTTTTTTTGAAATTGCCATTTCTCCGATTCCCCTTTCTGAATCCCCTCTCACCCCCCCTTGCTAATGCTGGGAAGTAGGGAGATTATCAAAAATCAAAAAGCCATAGAGCTGTCCCTATGGCTTTAAAATGAAAAAGCCACGGGCCTTTTAGAGCACCCATGGCTTCCCACATTGATCATAGGACATGCCTATGGGTGCCCGCTTTTAAAATAAAAATAAGAAAAGCCAAAAAACTCTGCCATCACTTTTTCCTTTACAAAAAATAAAACATATTCGAAAAAAAAAGTCAAGGGCAAATTGCACCTTGGCTCGAAAGGTTGACATTTGGGAGAGATCCCTTTAATATTGCCAGGATACATTTTCAGAGAACCATCGAGTTGGAGCAATGGCTGGCGAGAAAAGACTGATGCGGACCCGGAATATCGGGTTCATGGCCCACATCGACGCAGGGAAAACGACCGTTACAGAGAGGGTCCTCTTTTACACAAAGAAGATCCATCGGATGGGGGAGGTTCATGACGGGACGGCAGTGATGGACTGGATGCCCCAGGAGCAGGAAAGGGGGATTACTATCACTTCTGCTGTAACGGCTGTCGAGTGGAAGGGAACGATCATCCATATCATCGATACCCCGGGTCATGTCGACTTTACAATCGAGGTTGAACGCTCCTTGCGTATTCTGGATGGAGTGATTTCGATCTTCAGCGCTGTCGAAGGCGTGGAACCTCAATCAGAGACGGTCTGGCATCAGGCAGATAAATATGGGGTTCCCAAACTGGCCTTTATCAATAAGATGGATCGAATTGGTGCTGATTTCCACGGAGCCATAAAGATGATGGTTGACCGCCTGAACACCAACCCTCTGCTCCTCCAGATCCCTATGGGCCAAGAAGATCGTTTCATTGGCGTCATTGATCTCATCAGGATGAAAGGGATGGTATGGGATGAACTCAGTTTAGGAGTGGATTTTAAAGAAATAACAATCCCCAGGGAATATATGGAGGAGGTCAAACTCCATCGATCGAAACTCATGGAATCGGTTGCTGAATTAGATGACCATTTGATGGAGAAATACCTCAATGGAGAGGAGATTCCAGCATCGGAGATGAAGGAGGTCATCCGAAAAGCAACGATCGGAATGAAGGCTGTACCGGTCCTCTGTGGCGCAGCCCTGAGAAACCAGGGGATTCAACCCTTGATTGATGCCATTGTGGACTATTTTCCCTCTCCTTTAGATGTGCCACCCATAGAGGGCAGGCATCCAGCGACAGGGAGGTTGGAGGAGCGGAAGGTCGATGATGAGTCCCCTCTCACCGCATTGGCCTTTAAAATCCAGATGGACGAAGGAAGGAAATTGGTCTATGTCCGGATCTATGCGGGAGTCCTGAAGGTAGGGATGGAGGTTTATAACCCCCGCTTAAAGAAGGGAGAGAAGATCTCCAGAATCTTTCAGATGCATGCCCACCACCGCAATCGAGTCGAAGAGGCGAAGACCGGCGAAATTGTGGCTGTCATGGGGCTCAAGGATACGACGACCGGAGATACCTTATGCGACCGGGCTCATCCCATCCTTCTCGAATCTATCGATTTCTATAAGCCGGTGATGTCGGTTGCGGTAGAGCCGAAGACGAACCGGGATCAGGAAAAGCTGGCTGAAGCGCTTGAGAAGCTCAGCGAAGAAGATCCCACCTTTCAAGTCAAGTCTGATGAGGATACGGGCCAAACCATCCTCTCGGGAATGGGGGAATTACACCTCGATGTTTTAGCGAGTCGGCTCCAGACCGAATACCATCTTGAAGTGAATGTGGGAAGGCCCCAGGTCGTTTATCGGGAGACCGTGGAGAAGGAAGCAGAGGCTTCGGCAAGGTTTATGAAAGAAATGGATGAAGTGAAACATTTTGCAGAGGTCTATTTACGTATTTCGCCCAATGGCCGGGGGAAAGGAATCGAGTTTCATTCCGAAGCTCCGGACGGGACCCTCTCCCCTGAAGGCCGTTTCTCAGTTGAGGAAGGCGTAAGAGAAGCCTCTACGGGGGGTGTGATCATGGGTTACCCCTTGACAGATCTTCGTGTTACTCTGTTAAAGGCTGGTATGGACCCCAATCAACCCTCCTTACTTGCCCTTAAGATTGCTTCTGCCAATGCTCTAAGAGAGGGCTGCCGAAAGGCTCAACCCATCCTGATGGAACCCATGATGGAAGTCAATATCATCGTTCCAGAAGAGTTTATGGGTGAAGTGGTTGGAGATTTGAAGGCAAGGAAGAGTTCTGTGGAGGCCATCACCCCAAAGGGAAGGGTCACAATGATCCAGGCCATCACCCCTCTCACCCGGTTATTTGGTTATTCGACCGAATTAAGATCCCTTACCCAGGGGCGAGGGACCTTCACCATGCAATTCTCCCATTACGATAAAACCATTGGTTAATAAATAGCCCAGGGCATAGAGCCGAGCGCATAGCGTAACTAAAAGGAATCACATTGAGAGTCTGTCATTCCTGTGTTTTTCATGCTTCGAGGATGACAAATTCATCCTAGCAAATGTCAAAATGAACGATGATGAGATTCTTCGACTTTTAAAAGAGGACCCCTCTGACTTTGTATCAGGGGAAGAGATCAGTCATCACCTGAAAATTACCCGAACGGCTGTATGGAAGAGGATCAAACGCCTGAGGGCCTCAGGGTATGTCATTGAGGCCTCTACGCGATCAGGATACCGCCTGGTCCAATCTCCGGATCTCCTCTTGCCCTCTGAGATCCATCCCAACCTCAAAACAAAATGGCTGGGGAAGAAGATCCATTATTTCAACACGGTTGACTCCACGAACTCAACCGCTTATCAGTTAGCATTAAAAGGGGCCAAAGAAGGAGAAGTGATTATTGCAGAATCACAGGAAAGGGGGAGAGGCAGGTTGGGAAGGCGGTGGGTTTCTCCTTCTTTTTTAAATCTCTACCTCTCTGTGATTCTCCGGCCCAAAATCCCTCCCCATCAGGCTTCCCTCATCACCCTCACGGCAGCTGTTGCCGCAGCCGAGGGAATCGAGAAATATTCGGGTCTAACCCCCTCGATCAAATGGCCCAATGATCTCCTCTTGAGGAAACGAAAAGTGGCAGGCCTTCTGAATGAAATCCATTCTGAAGCTGACCGTATCCATTTCGTGATCTTAGGTATGGGCGTCAACCTCAATATGGATGGGAGAGGGTTTCCTAAAGAAATCCGGAACAGGGTCACCTCCCTGAAGAAGGAGATGGGGGGCCCCGTTTCGAGAAAGGCCTTCGTCGTCCTTCTTTTG
>Ga0154838_1164_pt5 | contig 18859 bp, 13 predicted proteins | sample Rifle2008BG16ft_FD_116142 | JGI IMG/M metagenome (GOLD analysis project Ga0154838, IMG submission 116142) | Deltaproteobacteria bacterium RBG_16_48_10 | reverse complement strand
ACAATCATTTCCAAAACCATTCGCGGTATCTCGAATTCCAAACCGATTGAGGCCCAATCCCTTCCGTTGAGACCCGAGGTATTAATTCTCGGAGGCGGGATCACTGGAATTTCAATTGCCCAGGACTTGGCCAAGTCGGGCATTCACGTCTTCCTTTTGGAAAAGGCAACCCATCTGGGGGGAAGGACTTTAGAACTGCGCAAATTTTATAACCGTCCTCTAGAAGTTCAAAAGTGGATGGATGAGAAGATTTCCGGGGTGAAAAACGATCCTCAAATTACCCTTTTTACCCAAGCAGAATTAAAACACCTGGATGGGCATCTGGGTCGATTCCAAGCCAAAATTCAAGGCCCTGATCGGACTGAGACGGTACTCTCCGTTTCAGCCATTGTTGTCGCCACGGGATATACGGCGACGCGCGAAACGAAGGGTATTTATGGCCACAAAAGAGTTACCGTTCTTCCGGAGATGGAAAAACTCCTGTCAGAGAAAGTAAGCCCATCTCTTCTTTTGGATGGGAAGAAAGTTGAGATGGTGACCTATCTTCTCGATGGGGTCAATGAGGATATCAAAGTTGATTCGATCAATGCGGTCAAACAAGCTCTCCTCCTTCAAGAGGCTTTTCAGTGCCAGGTGGCTATCCTCTGTAAAGACGTAAAGGTTGCCGCAGATGGGATGGAGCGCCTTTATCGAAAGGCAAGAGAAAAGGGTGTGCTCTTCTTCAAATATGAAGAGCCTCCTAAGCTTTCGATCGTCAATAGTCAGATTCAGGTCCATGTCAGGGATACCGCGGGCATTCAAAAAGAGGACCAGTGGCCAGTCTCCATCCTCTCTGATCTCGTTGTCGTCAGTGAGGCCTTTGTCCCCACACCGGAAACGGAATCTCTCTCAGCACTTCTTAAAATCCATCTGGGAAACCGGGGCTTTCTCATGGAGGATAATCCCCAGCTTCTTCGTGTTCGATCGAACCGGAAGGGGATCTTTGTGGCAGGGGCCTGCCGATTCCCCCAGGAGGTTTCGGAATCGTTGATCGAGGCCAGGGCAGTGGCCCAAGAAGTACTGGCCCTCCTTTCGAAAGGGAGCTACACCTACGACCTCACCGTGGCAGAAGTAGATCCCAAGAAATGTGCAGTCTGCTATACCTGCCCGAGACTTTGTCCTCACTCTGCCATCACCGTGGAGAAATATGGGGAGAGAAACGTCTATATCACCCCCGGGACAGGAGGAGAGATGAAATGGGGGGCGGCCAAAGTGGACCCTGCCTCCTGTTATGGGTGCGGTATCTGTGTGGCTGAGTGCCCTGCTAAGGCCATCACCCTTCAGCATTTAACCGACGCCCAGGTCTATGCCCAGATGGGTCTTACTGAATGATGAGGAGATCGGGAGATAAGGGGGATAAGGAGATAACGAGAAAATTCAAAATTCGAAGCACGAAATCCGGAGCTCGAAACAAATTCATATGACCGAAATACAAAATTCAAAACTTTCATGTTCCGAGCTTTGGCCATTTGAATTTAGGATTTGTTTTGCCTGCCTGCGCGAAGCCGCTTCGGCGAAGGCAGGGATTTCGATATTCGGATCTCGAATTTTTGTTTGAGGAGTGGACATGGTAAACTTTGATCCCCAAATTATTGCTTTTTGTTGTGATCAATCTGGATATCCTGCTGCGGACATGGCAGGAACCTTGAAGCTAAAACTTCCAAAAAATATTGAGATTGTCCGCGTTCCTTGTGCGGGCCGCATTGAGACGATCTACCTTTTAAAAGCCTTAGAAAAAGGCGCCGATGGTGTTCTCGTTTTCGCCTGTTATGAAGAAAACTGTCAGTTCCTGAGGGGAAACCTTCGCGCGAAAGGCCGCTTGTCCTATGCCCACCGGATGTTAGAAAAGATCGGCCTTGAAAAGGAACGCCTGGAAATCTGCCATCTCGCTACCAATAGCGGTGTAAAGTTGGCAGAGGCCCTTCGTCGCAAATCAGAACAATTGAGGAAACTAGGACCGAACCCATGTGGAGAAAAATTATAAATTCGAAGCACGAAATCCGAAACAAATACCAATGTTCAAAATATGAATGTCCCAAACAAAAACTTTTTGAATTTCGAAACTTGGATTTAAGATTTGTTTCGCCTCTCTGCGCGAAGCCGCTTCGGCGAACGCAGGGATTTCGATATTCGAGTTTCGGATTTATTTAGTCAGGAGGGATAGATGATCAAAGCCGAACAGAAACCTATCGATGAAATCCTGAGATACCTCGACCCCTACAATAAGATTTTGCTTTCTGGTTGCGGGGCCTGTGTCACTGTCTGTCATGCAGGAGGCGAGAAAGAAGTGGAACTGCTGGCCTCCGGTCTCAGAATGGCAAGGCAGAAAATAGGAAAAAGGATGGAAGTTCTGGAGCTCACACCTGCCCGTCAGTGTGAGCCGGAGTTCGCCTTAGAAATGTCTCAAACCATTGAGAAGGCGGAGGCTGTTCTTTCGATCGCCTGTGGCGTGGGCGTCCAGACCTTGGTACGCCATTTTCCCAGGATTCCTATCTTTCCGGGCGTCAACACCACCTTCTTGGGCGAAACGATCACACACGGAGTCTGGGAGGAGCGATGTCAGGCTTGCGGAAACTGTGTCCTCGAAAAGACGGGAGGGATCTGCCCGATTTCGCGTTGTGCCAAACAATTATTCAATGGACCTTGTGGGGGATCCTCCAAAGGGAAATGTGAAATCAAAAAAGAAGCCGACTGCGCTTGGCAGCTCATCTACGATCGGTTCAAGGCGCTCAACCAACTGTACAAAATGGAAGAAATCATCCCGGCAAAGCGATGGGGAGTGGAATCGAGAGATAGTGGACTGAGAAGGATTGTGAGGGAGGATCTCAAGGTATGAAAGCAGGGAGTCATCTGGAAAAAGTCTTAGAGAAACATCTGTTTGCGGTCACCGGTGAATTAGGTCCTCCAAAGGGCAACGATGTCAGTGTGGTTAAGCGGAAGGCAGAACTCTTGAAGGGGTATGTCGATGCCGTCAACGTCACGGATAATCAGACCGCTATCGTGAGAATGTCGAGCATTGCCACTTCAAGCTTCCTCATTCAGATGGGGCTGGAACCAGTGATGCAGATGACCACGAGGGACCGGAACCGCATCGCCATCCAAAGCGACGTCTTCGGAGCCACGGCTTTGGGCATCAAGAACATGCTCTGCCTGACGGGAGACCACCACACTTTCGGAAATCAGGTGGATGCCAAGAATGTCCATGATCTCGATTCCATCCAATTGATCGACTGCGTCCGAACGATGCGAGACCAGGGAAGGCGCCTCGGTGGAGAAGAGAAGATTGAAGGAGAGATCAAGCTTTTTATCGGGGCTGCAGAGAATCCCTTTGGCGACCCATTCGAATTCCGTGCTATCCGATTGGGGAAAAAGGTGGCGGCAGGAGTGAATTTCATCCAAACCCAGTGCATCTACGATATGAACCGATTCAAGGAGTGGATGAAGATGGTTCGGGACCGAGGACTTCATGAGAAGTGCCACATCCTGGCGGGAGTCACTCCTCTCAAATCTGGAGGTATGGCCCGATACATGGCAAAGAATGTGTCCGGCATCATCATTCCGGACGAGATCATCGATCGCGTCGTCAAAGCCAAAAAACCTGCGGAGGAAGGAATCAAAATCTGTATAGAGCAGATCCAAGAACTGAGAGAGATCGAAGGGGTCCATGGAATTCATATCATGGCCATCGAATGGGAGCAGATGGTCAGTAAGATCACCGAGATGGCCGGGTTGCTACCTCGTCCTAAGGTAGAATAGCGCAAAACAGAGGAGAAAACCCATGTCATTCAAGGAACAATTGGAATCAGGGAAGTTTGTTGTCGTCGCCGAACTTCAGCCCCCCAAGGGAAATAACCTCTCTGAGCTTTACGAATATGCGGAACTTCTCAAGGGGCGGGTGGATGCGATCAATGTGCCGGACCTTCAGAATTCCATCATGAGGCTGGGGTCCCTTTCGGTATGCACGCTGCTGAAGGCAAGGGGATTGGAGGCCATCTATAATCTCTCCTGCAGCGACCGAAACCGATTGGCACTCCAATCGGAACTGCTGAATGCCTCTGCCTTGGGTTTGAAAAACATCCTGATCCTCCAGGGGGACCCTCCCTCCATTGGAGATCACTTCGAAGCTCGGGCGGTCTTTGACCTGGATGTGATGGGCTTGCTCAGTGCCACCAAGCGCCTCCAAGAGGGCTACGACCTGGTGGGGAATGACCTTCAAGGAAAACCCCAGTTTTGTGTGGGCACCTTGATCAACGCAGCCGCCAAGGGTCATGCCCTCGATTTGGAGGTCATGGACATGGAAAAGAAAATCCGCCTGGGAGTCGAGTTCTTCTTGACCCATTCGATCTACGATGTGAGCCTTTTCGAGCCCTTCATCAAGAAAGTGGCGCACTTTAAGGTTCCCATCATCGCAGGCATCACCCTCCTCAAATCAGTCGGTATGGCCCGATATGTGAATAAGCACGTGGAAGGAGCTTCCATTCCGGAATCGATCATCGACCAATTGATGAAGGCTTCAGATAAACAGAAGGCAAGCATTGAGATCGCAGGGGGTCTGATCAAGGCGTTGAAACCACTTTGCCAAGGAGTTCAGCTCATCCCTATCGGATGGGAAAAACAGATCCCCGCCCTCTTGGATCATGTAGGGCTGTGACCTGTCTCCCCCGCCAACCCTGGCCAATCGGCGGACAGGAGGAGCAAGCAGAACAGGTGGATTCAAACAAAATCATCACGCTGAGCACGGGTGTCCCGAAGCATGAAGCGGTCAGGTTTTCTTGTCAACCCTGGGGAGATGATTTACCGTGGGAGGGGTATGTCCTCCAGAAAACCAACTCCACCAACGAAAAGAAAAAAAGCGGCTGAGCCCCTTACCCTCGTTAGAAAGAAGGGGGTGGATTCGGGGATGTTTCAATCCATTGCCGAGCTGGGAAACGACGGGATCCTGGTCTTTGATGATCACCATCAGATTGAATTTGCAAATCGGATGGCCTCTGAGATCACCGGATATTCGGAAAAAGAGTTGCTGAAAATGTCAGTCCTTTCCCTTTTGGGCAAACCCCATCAATCCATTGTCAAAGATCTCTTCGTTTATCCTGATCGGTATGGCGAAAAAACTTGCACGGAAGTTCAGCTGCTCACCTCCACGGAGGAGGTCAAAGAGGCCGAGCTTTGCATCGCCTTAACGAAAACACCTCTGGGGGCCAAGAAAGGTTATGCCTATCTCCGAGATATTACGGAATCAAAAAGAATGGAACGAAGAGTCCGGGAGGTTACCCATCAGTTCGAGAAGATTGCGGAGATGGGTGATGACGGGATCGTGGTTTTCGATCAAGCCTTTAAGATTGTTTTTGCCAATCAGATGGCCTCCGAAATCATTGGGATCCCCAAGGAAGATTTGATCGGAAGAAATTTTTTCTCCGTCATTGGGAAAGAGGATAAAGAATTTCTTGAGGGGACGGTTACCCGCGGTGTGGGAATAGGAGAGAAACTCTGTACCCAAATGAGTATCGTGACCTCTCAGGGCCATGTCAAGGATGCGGAAGTCTGTATTGCCCTGGCCAAGTCAGATACGGGAGAAGTCAAGACGTATGCCTATATCCGTGACATCACAGAACGGAAAAAATTCGAAAGGGATCTCAAGGACTCCGAGGAAAAACTCAGAAACCTCTTCGAAAGGGTAAGACACGGTCTCTTCATCAGCTCAAAGGAGGGCAAGTTCTTAGATTGTAACCAGGCTCTTCTCGATATGTTGGGATACTCCGCCAAAGGGGAATTTCTCGAGATCGATATCGCCCAGGATCTCTACGTGAACCCTGAAGACCGGAAGGTCTTTCAGGAGAGGATCGAAAGAGACGGTTATGCCAAAGACATGGAGGTGGAATTCAAGAAGAAGAATGGAGAAAGAATCACCGTCTTGCTGACCGGTCATCCCATTAAGAATGAGAAGGGAAGGGTGGTTGGCTATCAAGGCATTAATTTAGATATCTCTGAGAGGAAACGGATCGAAAACGAACTTCGTGAGGCCAACGAATTCTTCATGAACCTGATTGAAAGCTCTGTGGATGGGATTATTGCGGCGGATATGAAAGGCAATATCTTCATCTTTAACAAAGGGGCGGAGGCGTTGACGGATTACGCGGCAGAAGAGGTGATTGGCAAACTCCACATCACCAAGATCTATCCAGAGAACGTGGCGAAAGAGATTATGAAGAAACTCCGAAGCCTGGAATACGGCGGCGTGGGAAAATTTATTCCAACCCAGCTTAATGTGCTTGATAAGTTTGGCGAGGAAATCCCCATCCAGCTCTCCGCCGTCCTCATCTATGACGGAACAGGCCAGGAAATCGCCAGTGTGGGTATCTTTACGGATTTGAGACCTCGCTTGAAAATGGAAAAAAGACTTCAAGAAACCCACCTTCAATTGGTCAGTTCAGAGAAGATGGCTTCTCTTGGAAAGCTCGCAGCCGGTATTGCTCATGAGATTAACAATCCCTTGGGTGGCATTCTGATCTACTCCAGTCTGATGATGGAAGACCTTTCCGAGGAGGACCCCCGGCGAGGAGATTTGGCTCGGATCGTTCAGGAGGCGGGTCGGTGTAAGGAGATTGTGAAGAGCCTCCTCGAATTCGCCCGTCAGACCGAGCCAAAGATGGAGCCCACGGATATTAATCGGGCCATTAATGATGGCCTCTTCTTCTTAGTCAATCAGGCCCTGTTCCACAATATCCAAATCGTAAAGAGACTCGACTCCTTCCTCCCCTTTGTCCAAGGAAATGCCAGTCAATTGAAACAAGTTTTGATGAATATCATTGTGAATGCGGCAGAGGCCATGCATGGGAGCGGAACCCTTACGATTACCACCTCCCCTGCCCCGGATCGAAAAACGATCTTTGTGGAATTCACGGATACCGGCGAGGGCATTCCGGAAGAGAACTTCACCCGAATCTTCGATCCCTTCTTCACCACAAAGGAGGTGGGAAAGGGAACCGGATTGGGTCTCGCCACTTCTTATGGGATTATTGAGGATCACGGAGGAAAGATCAGCGTCAAGAGCAAGGTGGGGGAAGGAACAACATTTAAGATTGAACTTCCCATTCACCAAGGGACTCAGGCTATCTTGGAGGGACAGCCAATCAACTAGACGAGGTAAAAAATGAATCTAGCCCAACAAACAAATCAAAAAGAGAATTCTTTCTTGTTTGAAGTCGGTCAGGCCAGTGGTGAAACCATACAGGCTTGCTATCAGTGTCAAAAGTGTTCAGCCGGATGCCCGGTAGCTTATGCCATGGATATCCTGCCGAATCAGGTCCTACGGCATATTCAGTATGACCATCGCGAAAGGGTCCTCTCTTCGAAAACCATCTGGATCTGTGCCTCCTGCTATACCTGTAGCGTTCGATGCCCAAACAACATCGATATCGCCAAGATCATGGATACCTTGAGGGGACTAGCCCTTCACTCAGGGATCAAACCTGGGGAAAAGGATATTCCAATATTCCACTCTGTTTTTTTGGACACCATCAAATCGAAAGGCCGGATCCATGAACTGAGTCTCATTCTTCATTTTAAATCTAAGACGAGGGATTTTTTCAAAGACGCTGGGCTGGGTTTGAAAATGTATCGCAAAGGGAAGATCAAACTTTTTCCATCCAAGTTCGGAGGGGGAAGAGAGATCAAAGAGATCTTCCACGCTTTTGAGAAAGGGGAGAGAAAGTGAAAGAGATTTCGTACTATCCGGGTTGCTCCCTCCACGGGACAGCCGAGGAATATGACGATTCGATTCGAGGCGTATCAAACCTACTCGACATCCAACTCCATGAATTGGAAGACTGGACTTGCTGTGGTGCCAGTTCAGCCCACTGCACGGATGAGGAGTTGGCGATCGACCTTGCCGCCCGAAATCTCGCCATCGCCGAGAAGAGCAATCGGGAACTCCTTGTTCCATGCGTCGCCTGTTACAGCCGATTTAAATGGGCTGAGAAAGAGGCTAAGGAACATCCAGCGAAAATGCATTTTTCGTATCGAGGCAATGTTCCCATACGATATGTCTTGGACTTTTTCTGCGAGGGTCCTCTCTTAGAAGAGATCAGAAAAAAAATGGCCAAACCTCTCTCCGGGCTGAAAGTCGCCTGTTACTATGGATGTCTTACGGTTCGGCCTCCCAAAATAACGGGTATCAAGGAATACGAAAACCCTCAACACATGGATCATCTCATGGAATTATTAGGCGCAGAGCCCATTCCTTGGTCCTATAAGGCCGATTGTTGTGGCGCCAGCCTCGTGATGACTCGTACGGACATCGTTAGAAGACTGAGCGGCAAACTCCTTTCTATGGCGAAGGAGGCAGAAGCTGACTGTCTGGTGACTGGCTGTCCGATGTGTCATGCCAATCTGGATACCCGTCAGGAGGAATTAGATAAGGAAGTTGGAGAAAACTTTAATATTCCCATTTTCTATTTTACAGAATTAATTGGATTGGCTTTAGGGCACAAAGATGCAAGGAAATGGCTGGGCCACCATATCACAGACCCGATCAAGATGCTGAATAGCAAGGGATTGATGTAACCACAAGCCAATCGCTGATAGCAAATGGCTGATCGTAAAGAACAAAATCTTTATCAACAAGAGGAATGCTATGGCAGATAAAGTTGGAGCCGTGATGGTCGTTGGAGGGGGAATCGCTGGCATTCAAGCCTCCCTCGACCTGGCTGAATCGGGTTACTATGTCTACCTCGTGGAGGCTTCGCCAGCGATCGGTGGGGTCATGGCCCAATTGGATAAGACCTTTCCGACCAACGATTGCTCCATGTGTATTCTCTCGCCCAAACTGGTCGAGGCAGGCCGCCACCTCAACATTCAGACCCTTACCTACTCCGAGGTTATGAAAGTGGAAGGTCAGCCCGGAGACTTCGAAATCACTGTCAGAAAAAAACCACGCTACATTGATCCCTTAAAATGTACAGGTTGCGGAGAATGCCCACAGGCCTGTCCTGTCCATATCAAGAGTCAATTCGACGAGGGGTTGGTAGATCGAAGAGCCATCTACAGACCTTATGCACAAGCCTTTCCCAATATATTTACTATTGAAAAGGGAGACAGAGCTCCTTGTGGTCTTCCCTGCCCTGCCGGGATCAATGTTCAAGGTTATGTGGCCCTGACCGCCGTCGGTAAGTATAAAGAAGCCCTATCATTAATCTGGGAGAATCTCCCCCTTCCTGGAGTGTTGGGCCGGATCTGTCCCCATCCTTGTGAAAAGGAATGTAATCGCAAGGAATTGGATGAGCCCATTGCCATCTGTGAATTGAAACGATTTCTTGCTGATCAAGTAAAGACGGAGATCCCCATTCAAAAGGAAGAGGCTAAGGAAGGGCGAGTAGCCATTGTGGGATCTGGACCAGCCGGTTTGGCCGCTTCCGCATTTTTAGCCCAGAAAGGATATCCTGTTACCATTTTTGAAGCCCTGCCAGTCATGGGAGGGATGCTATACGCAGGCATCCCTTCTTATCGTCTTCCCAGAGGTATTTTAGAGAACGAGATTAAGACGATTCGATCCCTCGGCGTGGAGATAAAGACAAATTCCCCCATCGGTTCCAATCTCACGGTCAATGACCTTTTCAAACAGGGGTATCGAGCTGTCTTTCTTGCTGTGGGCGCTCACCAAGACCAAAAAATGAATGTCCCTGGGGAAGAAAACCCCCGTGTGATTCCCGGTGTGGTTTTTCTCCGAAAGGCCAACCTGGACCAGAAGGTTGAAGTGGGAGAGCAAGTCGCAGTAATTGGAGGCGGGAATGTGGCCATCGATGCAGCCCGAACAGCCCTGCGAATGGGTGCCAAAGAAGTGACCATCATTTATCGTCGATCCCGAAACGAGATGCCTGCCTATGAGGAGGACATTGAAGAGGCAGATGAAGAAGGGATCAAGTTCCAGTTTCTCGCCACTCCGACTGAGGTCATTTCCAAAGATGGAAAGGTTACCTCCCTTCGATGTATTCGGATGGAATTGGGTGAACCTGATGCCTCAGGTCGAAGACGTCCCATTCCCATTCAGGGGTCGGATTTTTCCGTCGAGGTGGATACAATCATCCCTGCCATCGGTCAGACCCCTGATCTCTCCTTCATGAAGGGAATGGAAATCGAAACAACCCCTCAGGGTACCATCAAGGTGGACCCTGTTACCCTCAAAACCTCCAAGGAGGGTGTCTTCGCAGGAGGGGATGCCGTTTCTGGACCTTGGATTGCGATTGAGGCAGTGGCCGCAGGAAAAGAAGCGGCGATTTCCATTGATCGCTACCTCAGGGGCCAGGATCTCTGCGAAGGGAGACCAAAGCCCAAACTTGAAAAGGCTGGATTTGAGGAGATCTATGCCGAGCAACCTAAGGCCCCGAGAGAGCAAATGGAAATGCTCCCACCCGAGGAGAGGCAAAAAACATTCTTGGAGGTGAAGAAGGGCTTTACCGAAGAACAGGCCAAAAGAGAGGCCCTTCGATGTCTTAACTGCGGGCTCTGTTCTGAGTGTCTCCAATGTGTAGCGCTCTGTAAAGCAGGGGCAGTCAACCATCAGATGAAGGAGGAAATGATAAAGTTTAAGGTTGGCTCCGTCATCTTGAGTCCAGGCTTTGATGAATACGATCCAGGCCGACTGATCCCTTACGGATACGGCCGTTTCCCAAATGTCATCTCTAGTATTCAATTTGAACGTATCCTCAGTGCCTCAGGTCCATTTCAGGGAAACCTTCTGAGACCATCCGATCGAAAGGCACCGAAAAAGGTTGCCTGGATTCAATGCGCTGGCTCCAGGGATATGACCGGTAACGACGGAAATGAATACTGCAGTTCTGTCTGTTGTATGTATGCCATTAAAGAAGCGGTCATTGCCAAAGAACATCATCATGAAGTGGAACCCACAATCTTTTATATGGATATCCGTGCCCATGGGAAAGATTTCGACGCCTATTATGAAAGGGCAAAGCGAGAATATGGTGTCCGATTTATCCGCTCAATGGTCTCCCGGGTGGCGGAAAGACCGAAGACGAAGAATCTGATGATTACTTATATTGATTCTGAAGGTCGAGTCAAAGAGGAGGAGTTCGAGCTTGTTGTCCTCTCGGTGGGATTGACCCCCTCTAAAGGGGCAAAAGAACTTGCTCAAAAACTTGGTCTGCAACTCGATCCTTATGGGTTCTGCAAGACCGAGGAGTTCTCACCGCTTTGCACCAGTCAACCAGGAATCTATGTATGTGGCGCTTTTCAAGGGCCTAAGGATATTCCTGAAACGGTTGCCCAGGCGAGTGGTGCTGTGTCAGCCGCCTCCGGCCTTCTCTCGGATGTCCGAGGAACCTTGACGAAGAAGAAAGATTATCCAGAGGAAGTGGATGTCAGAGGTCAGGAACCTCGCATCGGTGTCTTTGTTTGCCACTGTGGAATCAATATCGGAGGGGTCGTCAATGTCCAGGAAGTAAAAGACTATGCCAAGACCCTGGAGGGAGTCGCCTTTGTCGAAGAGAATCTTTACACATGCTCTCAAGACACTCAGGAGAAGATCAAAAAGGCCATCCAAGAGAATCAATTGAACCGGGTCGTTGTTGCTTCCTGTTCACCCAGAACCCATGAACCGATGTTTCAAGAAACGATCCGAGAGATGGGCTTGAATAAATACCTCTTTGAGATGACCAATATTCGGGATCAGTGCTCCTGGGTCCATATGCATCAGCCCAAGGAGGCCACTGAAAAAGCAAAAGAACTTCTTCGAATGGCTGTGGCCAAATCAAAACTTCTACAACCCTTGAAGGAGCCTCTTGTGGAAGTCATCAAAAAAGGACTGATCATCGGAGGCGGACTCGCAGGGATGAGGGCAGCTTTAGAACTGGCCCGACAGGGATTGGACTGTGCCCTGGTGGAAAAGGAGGCCGAACTGGGTGGGAACCTCCGCCACATCTATCACACCATTGAAGGTAATGACCCACAGGCACTACTTCGAAAGACAATCAACGAGGTCCTTGAGAACCCCCGAATCCAAGTCTTCACAAGAGCGGAGTTGAAAAACCTCGGCGGTTATGTCGGCAATTTCAAATCCATCATCTCGACCAATGGTTCTGATAAAGAATTTGAACATGGAGTGGTCATTGTCGCCGTCGGTGCAAAGGAAAGTATTCCAACAGAATATCTTTACGGCCAGGATTCACGAGTCATCACACAAAAAGAACTGGAGGAGAGGATCGCCTTTCGCGGGGATGAAGTGAGCAGATCCCGACACATTGTGATGATCCAGTGCGTGGGATCCCGAACCCCGGAATGTCCCAACTGCAGCCGGATCTGCTGCTCCGTCGCTGTGAAAAATGCACTCAAGATCAAGGGAAAAAATCCCGAGACCAAGGTGACGATCCTCTACCGTGACATCCGAACCTATGGATTGATGGAGCGATACTACACCCAGGCAAGAAACCAGGGAATCGAATTCATCCAATACGAGCTCGATGCAAAACCCGACCTGAGCTTAAAAGAGGGTGGCCTTCAGCTTAAAGTCAAGGACAAAATTCTTGGCGAGGAAATTATTCTCCAGCCAGACCTCGTTGTTCTGGCAAGCGCTATCGTTCCTTACGAAAACGAGGCCTTAGCAAAGATGCTCAAGGTGCCTCTGACGACCGATGGATTTTTTCTTGAGGCTCATATGAAGCTAAGGCCAGTTGATTTTGCCACGGATGGCATCTTCTTGGCTGGAATGGCCCACTTTCCGAAGAGCATCACTGAATCCATCTCCCAAGCCGATGCGGCGGTGGCCCGTGCAACGGCATCGATTGCTAAAGGATATGTCAGCGTTCTGCCAACCATCTCAGAAGTCGACCAGACTCGTTGTGTAGGGTGTGGCCTTTGTGAATTGCTCTGTCCCTTCAGCGCTATCCGAGTGGTAGAAACTGAAAAGGGAAGCAAAGCGGAAACAATCGCTGCTTCTTGTAAAGGGTGTGGGGTCTGCAGTGCCAGTTGTACTCAGAAGGCGGTGACTGTCCACCATTTTACCGATGAGCAGTTGACCGCCCAAATTGAGGCCCTTCTTCCAGTTGAAGGAAAGAAGGCAGCCTAAAAATTGCAGATGGCAGATAGCAGATTGTAGATTGAAAAATCTGAAATCTAAAATTAGAACGGTGAGTGAGATGAGTTTCGAACCAAAAATTTTATCTTTTCTTTGCAACTGGTGTGCCTATGCAGGTGCGGATCTGGCAGGGATATCCAGGTTTCAATATCCTCCTAACACTCGAGTGATTCGGGTGATGTGCTCTGGAAGGGTCGACCCGATCTTCATCCCAAAGGCTTTCCTGGTTGGATACGATGGGGTGATGGTTCTTGGATGCCACCCGGGAGATTGCCATTATCTGACCGGCAATATTCAGGCTGAGCGAAAGATAAAACTTACCCGAAAACTTCTGAACATGGCTGGTATCGAGTCGGAAAGACTTCTTCTGGACTGGGTCTCTGCAGGCGAAGGGGAACGTTTTTCCCAAGTCGTTCGTCAATTTATTGAGAAGATCAATCAACTCGGCCCCTTCCCTCTCAATCAGGAAATGAAAGGAAAACTTCAGGCGGTCCAGGCCTCCTTGGAGGGGGAGAAAATTCGATGGATGGTAGGCAAGGGGCCTGAACTTCTTGAAAAGGAAAATGTTTATCATGAACGTCTACCCCAGGATAAGCTGGAGGAGTTAATCGAAGGAACGATCCGGGATGAATTAATAAAAAATCGAATCCTCGCATTGGTCGAGTTCAAACCATTGCCGGCTACAGATATCAGCCAAACCTTAAACCTAAAATTGAACGAGACCCTCACCTATCTGGTCTCATTAGTCGGAGAAGGGAAAGTAGGATTCGATCCGTCGGAGGAAGGAAAGATTCCCAAATATATTCGTAGCGTCTGAACTGGAGTTTTAATATTCTAGGCTCCTTATTGGATGGGGACGAAAGATGGAAGCAGCAATAAAAATGGATGAGACAACAAAGGGTCAGCCTATCGGGGCAGTCATGGTGGTTGGAGGCGGGATCGGTGGAATGCAGGCCTCTTTGGACCTGGCGGAGTCGGGGTTTTATGTCTATATGGTGGATAACTCTCCAACGATCGGGGGGGTGATGGCTCAACTCGATAAGACTTTCCCTACCAATGACTGTTCAATGTGTATCATGTCCCCCAAATTGGTGGAGTGTGGCCGTCATTTGAATATTCGCATCATTGCGAATGCTGAAGTAGATGGGGTCGAAGGCGAACCCGGCCGATTCAGCGTTACCCTCACTCGAAAACCGAGATACATCCATGTGGACCGATGTACAGGGTGTGGCGAGTGTGCCAAACACTGTCCGGTGACCGCCATCGACACGTATAACGAAAAGATGAGTAGAAGAGCGGCCATCTATATCAAATATCCACAAGCGATCCCAAAGGTCTTTCTCATCGACCGGGAAAAGTGCATCGGGTGCGGGTTATGTGAGAGGGTTTGTCTTGCAAAGGCAGTGAACTACGCGGATGCACAGACCGAGGAGAAAATCGAGGTTGGATCCATCATCTTGTCTCCCGGCTACGAGGTCTTTGATGCCCATCTTCGACAGGAATTCGGCTACGGGGTCAATCTCAATGTCGTATCCAGCATTGAGTTCGAAAGATTGTTGAGTGCAACAGGGCCCCATCGGGGCCACCTCCTCCGCCCCTCCGATGGAACGATTCCAGAGAGGATTGCCTTCATCCAGTGTGTCGGTTCCAGGGATTCAAATTGTGGAAATGATTTCTGCTCCTCTATCTGCTGCATGTACGCGACGAAGGAAGCCATCATTGCCAAAGAGCATGTTCACTTCGTCAAGCCCACTATCTTCTATATGGATGTGAGGGCCTATGGTAAAGGATTCGATGCTTATTATGAGAGGGCGAAGTCGGAGTATGGCGTCCGATTTATCAAGTGTATGGTCTCCAAAGTGAGAGAACAGTTTAAGACAAAGAATCTTTTGATCACCTATTTGAACGAGGAAGGAAATTTTGTTGAGGAGGAGTTCGAACTGGTTGTCCTCTCTGTAGGAATGGTTCCCTCTAAAGGGGCTATCGAGATGGCAAAGAGGATGGGTGTTGAACTAGATAGTTATGGGTGGTGTAAGACGAGACCTTTTGCGCCCACCTCGACCTCAAAGCCGGGCGTCTATGTGTGCGGAGCGTTTCAGGGGCCGAAAGATATCCCCGAGACTGTTTCCCAGGCAAGCGGGGCAGTGGCCGATGCCACAGCGGCAATCGCTCAATCGAGGGGAACCATCGCCACCAAGAAAGAATATCCGGTCGAATTGGATGTGGCGGCAGAAGAACCTCGGATCGGAGTCTTCGTCTGCCATTGCGGGATCAATATCGGAGGAGTAGTCAATGTGCCGGGTGTAAAAGAGTATGCCCGCGCATTGAAAAATGTCGTCTACGTTGATGAAAATCTTTATACCTGCTCCACAGATACTCAAGAGAAGATTAAGAATGCAATCAAGGAGCACCATCTGAACCGTGTAATCGTCGCCTCCTGCTCTCCGAGAACCCATGAACCGATGTTTCGGGAGACACTCAGGGATGCAGGATTGAATAAATATCTTTTTGAGATGGCCAATATTCGTGATCAATGCTCCTGGGTTCACATGCGTCAGAAGGAGGATGCCACCCACAAGGCCAGAGACCTTGTCCGGATGGCCGTGGCGAATGCCAGACTGATTCGTCCCCTTGGTGAACTGACTGTATCGGTGATCCAAAAAGGGTTGGTCATCGGAGGTGGAGTGACTGGGATGACCGCTGCCCTCAAAATCGCTGAACAGGGGTATGAGGTCTTCCTTCTCGAAAAGGAGGCTCAGCTTGGGGGAAATCTTAGAAACCTTCACTATACCCTCGAAGGTGAAGATGTCCAGGCCTTCCTAAAAGATCTAATCGGGAAGGTGACAAACCATCCTTCCATCCATGTCATAACCAATGCACTGGTGGTCGATTTCAGCGGCTCTAAAGGAAATTTCTCAACGGGCGTAATGGTGGCTCCTACTATGTATTATCGAAAGATTGAACATGGAATAACAATTGTGGCTACAGGTGCCGATGAATGGAAACCTACAGAATATCATTATGGCGAAGATCCACGCATTGTTACACAACTCGAATTAGAGAATAAGATCATCCATCAGCGAGACCAAGTGGCCCGAGCCAACCAGGTTGTGATGATTCAATGTGTGGGATCAAGGAATGAGGAGCGTCCCTACTGTAGCCGAACCTGTTGTGCCACAGCCGTGAAAAATGCTCTCAAGATCAAAGAACTGAATCCCAATGCAAAAATCTCCATCCTTTATCGGGATATGAGAACCTATGGCCTCTTAGAATCATATTATGCCAAGGCCCGAGATGAAGGGATTATGTTTGTCCGATACGAACCCGAAGAGAAACCAGAGGTAAAAAAGGATGGACAAGATCTCTCCATCTCTTTCATAGACAGAATTTTAAAGGAAAAGGTGGAGGTGAAACCTGACCTTCTGGTTTTGTCCTCGGCGACCATTCCAAGAGAGAATGAAGAATTGGCAACCATGCTGAAAGTCCCCCGCACCGCCGAGGGTTTTTTCCTTGAGGCCCATATGAAGTTGAGACCTGTCGATTTTGCAACGGATGGCCTCTACCTGGCAGGAGCTGGGCATGGTCCAAAGCTGATCAGTGAAAGCATCTCTCAGGCAAGCGCTGCCGTGGCCCGTGCATGTACGATCCTTTCAAAAGAGAAGATGTTAGTCGGTGGCGTAGTAGCAATAGTGGAGGGCGAGCGGTGTGCAGCCTGTTTGACCTGCGTGAGAGTCTGTCCTTATAGTGTGCCGGTGATCAATGCAAAGGGTGAGGCAGAGATTGATTCAGCGAAGTGCAAGGGGTGTGGCAGTTGTGCGGCTGAGTGTCCGGCCAGAGCCATTGAGTTAATGCACTTCCAGAGTCATCAATTAGAAGAGAAGTGCCAAGCTTTGATCATGGACGTAGCAGCATGAACAAATGCTCAAAGCTCAAAGCTGAAAGCAAAACCCCTTGAGCTTTGAACTTTGAGCTGAAACGAGGTTGAGATGTCAGAGGCGGTTCAGAAGGAATCACAAGTTTCGAGTCACGAATCACGCGTCACGCAGTTTGAGCCTGAGGTTTTGGCCTTTTGTTGTGAGCATTGAGCCTACAGTGCGGCGGACCTGGCAGGTTCGATGAGGCTTAACTATCCGACGAATGTGAAGATAGTAAAGGTTCCCTGTACAGGGAGAGTAGATATTCTTCTGATCCTCCGAGCCTTCGAGGCTGGAGTGGATGGGGTTTATTTGGCAGGGTGTCTGGAGGGAGAGTGTCACTTCCTGAGGGGGAACTTGAGGGCGAAGAAGCGGGTTCAATATGTGAAGGGGTTATTGGATGAGGTGGGGTTAGGAGGGGCTCGTTTGGAGATGTACAACATGAGTTCAGCTCAGGGGCAGCGCTTCGCGGAGGTGGCCCGTGAGATGACCGAGAAGATCAGGGCTTTAGGCCCATCGCCCGCCAAAAAGAAGACTAAAGGTTAGAGGAGCGTTCGCTTCGCTCACTTGAGGAGCGGCCCTCGGGGCCTTGAGGCGAAATCAGTTGCCTCTCACCTCAAGCGAAGCGATCCTCAAACGAAGTGCTCCTTTATCATTTTAATCATTGGAGGTGGTAATGATCGTAGCGAATCGGAAGACGTTGGAAGAGATCCTCAAGATGCTTAAGCCCTTTAAGAAGGTATTGCTATTGGGTTGTAATGAGTGTGTGACGGTGTGCGCTGCTGGGGGGGAGCGAGAGGTAGGCGTATTGGCTTCAGAGCTGAGGCTTTCTCGTGCGAAGGAGGGGCAGGAGATCGAGATTAAAGAGCAGACCCTGGAGCGTCAGTGTGATCATGAGTACATTGATCTGGTTCGTCCTTTTGTGGGGGACTATGAAGTGATTCTATCGATGGCGTGTGGGGCGGGGATACAGTATGTGGCGGAGAAATATCGGAGCAAGCCCGTGTTGCCTGCGGTGAATACGACCTTCCTGGGGGTGACGTTGGAGCAGGGGGTATGGAGTGAGAGGTGTCAGGGGTGTGGGGAGTGTGTGTTGCATTTGACAGGAGGGGTCTGCCCGATCGCTCGGTGTGCGAAGAGCTTACTCAATGGTCCCTGCGGGGGTTCTTCGAACGGGAAGTGTGAGGTGGACAAAGAGGTGGATTGTGGTTGGCAGTTGATCGTGGACAGGCTCAAGGAGCTCGGGCAGTTGGATCGTTATGAGGAGATCATCCCGGTGAAGGATTGGACGAGTTCGAGGGATGGAGGACCGCGGAAGAGGATCAGAGAAGATTTGAGGTTGTAGGGATTGAACCCAGCCAGGAATGGTTCAAAAACTTTACAAAGCGGTCATGATAGACGGCGAGGTAACGAAGGTGATGACCTGATGGGACTCTTTCAAAGGGTTGAGTCCTTTCCTGTCTGAATTCTCAGCATTTCTGAAGGTTATGTTATTGACGCTATGCGCTATGCGCCATGCGAGATTAGAGGCGGAGATGAAGACGAAGTCAAACATCGAAAAGATCTTAGAATCCGGTGGCTTTGTGGTGACCTCGGAGTGCGGGCCGCCGAGGGGAGCGGATGCGGAGGTGATCCGGAAGAAAGGGAATTTGCTGAAGGGGGTGGTGGATGCCGTAAACGTTACCGACAATCAGACCTCCGTCGTGAGAATGAGCTCCTTTTCTTCATGTATTATCCTCAAGGAGATGGGGTTTGATCCCATTTTGCAGATGGTCTGTCGGGATCGGAACCGGATCGCGATTCAGAGTGACATTTTGGGGGC
>Ga0154838_1018_pt4 | contig 18903 bp, 23 predicted proteins | sample Rifle2008BG16ft_FD_116142 | JGI IMG/M metagenome (GOLD analysis project Ga0154838, IMG submission 116142) | Deltaproteobacteria bacterium RBG_16_48_10 | reverse complement strand
TTTTGATTCGGCCGTTATTTTGGGGAGAGAATCGTTTCCCTTGGATAATTGAGTGAAGAATCGACTGCAATCTTCACTGCCAACGGCCAGATCATGTGCCAACCATTTTGGCCAGATGACATCCACGACAAATTCAAATGCCAGTTTATCCCTTAAAATGAAGTAAAGATAGAGAAGAGAAATGAATTCCGGGGATTCCGGTCCGTACTGGCTTGCTGAGATCAGTTCGGAATGTACCCAAGGAGAGGAGATATTAAGGTAACGCGTCCTGAATATCTTCCAAAGCGCCATGCGGGTGCTGTAGGCATAATTGCCGAGAATGACCCCGTCAGCCAGATTACGTCTTACCTTTTCACTGGTAGCACCCTTCGTGAGTTCATTGAAAAAAAGCCAGCACTCATGAATGCACCCGGCCCGGATGGTGTTTCGCAGGCTATATTGGTCATGTTCGCGAATATCAATCATTCTCTTATTGATCCCCTTCTTCAGGGATGTTAAAGCATCTTCCTTTACTGCTCAGATGACCATTGTGATACCAACGAACGTGCCTTTCAAGTCGGTTGGGTCGAACCTTTCTTTCTCAATCAAACCCTCAGCAAGACATAAGCCCATAGAAGCATCATCGGTCTATTTACCCGCCTTAAGATCGAAGGGACACACGTCATCAATCTGCTCAAATGAGCCTAATGTCTTGAACTCAAGGCTGATTCCGAGGGCATCGCCGGTAGCCAATCATAGAGGGCACCTCCTGCAACGCTCAATATCTTCCGCTGGTCGTTGCCCGTTATTGATCGTGCCAGCCTGGTCTTTCCGAAGTTAGTCTTCGATCCCGATCTTGAATTCTCTTACGTCTGTCCCCCCCCGGGGAAGTTGACCTATTTATACCAAAAACACAACATTATAGCAATTTCTCAGCATGCTCCGGATCTCTTGGGAATCCCTGCCAATTTAAGTGTCGCAATGGACATGCCCTTATTTGAAATACATTTTCCTTGCGGTTTTATGACAGAGATAGTTTAACTTGTTAATCCTATATCAGAAAATGGTGCAAAGTCAATTAACTTATTGAAATAATAAACTAAATTCCATGTACCCGTTGTCAGCAAGGTGACGGTCCGGTGGGGGCGCTCAGTTCTTTCTTCCTTTTTTGAAAGATTTTTTTCCTCAGATCTTCGGTGTCCATACCCTCAATGACAGACATTATGAATTCCGACGCCTTTCTTAGCTTATTGTATTCTTGTTTCAGCCTCTCTACCTTTTCTATGAGGACCCTGTTCTCTTTCTGAAGCTTGGTTGTCTGGTCTACATCTCCCCTTTCCGCAATCTGGTTAAAAATTATACCTTTGCGTTCGATATATCTATCCGGCATATGACTGCTGAAAACCCAACCGTATTTTGAACACAATTGATAGCGGTTCATCTTGGGAGCCTAATAGGTAGCTGAGCTGTGCCGCAGCATGTGTGGGGTGACCCGTTTTTTTAGAACCTTTTGGGCCAGCGTTCTTATTTTTCTCACCAGACTTTTGTATTGTACGGGGAAGAGTTGTTGGGCTTCCGGGTCGTTATTTTGTGGATGTTCGTCAAACCATTCGTTCAGGTAGGTGTTGCAGAGGGGGAGTGGGAGGGTAGTTGGGAATGTTGAGCTAAACCAAATCCTTCAGAAAAAGATGGGAGGAACAAATCCGAATCCCTTCCTTGGTCATCAGATCCATATCTTCATCGAGAGTTAACTGGGCGGCCGGCACGGAAGGGAAACGGGCCTTTAAGTAGCTCAGAGACGGGTTTGGAGCTTTGCCTGAGGATTTGCATTCTATGAATTGTGACGGGGCTCCCTCTTCAACGATTACAAAATCTACCTCCCTTTTGTCGACATCCCTGAAATAGCGTAGTTCGATATTGCGACTCTCGGTATCCTGCACAAAGAAAATCCATTTCAACAGATGGCAGGCAACCAGATTCTCAAAGCGCAACCCCATATCTGAGACAACTGTCCAGTCGAGATGATAGTGTTTGGATTCTTTCTTAACCGCGCGTATTTTCGGCGCACCAAAGGGATAAATTCTGAAAACCATATAGAGATTTTCAAGCATTCCCATCCAGCGTGTTACGGATTGATGTGAAACCTGCAAATCTTCTCTCAGAGCATTCAGCGACAGCGGGGAACCCACGAGATCAGGCAGGCGGATGACCATTCTCTCGATCATCCCCACATCTTGCACCTGTTCAAGGTCTGACAGATCCCCCTGAATGACACGAGAACGGTACTCTCTGCTCCATCGACGGCTTTCTTTCTCGGACTGAAGCAGAAAAGGCTCCGGAAAGCCACCGTAAACCAATAAATCCTGGACGGTGGAATGTGTCGAGACTCCCAATTCAGCGCATGACAAAGGAAATAATCGATAAAAATGATATCGCCCTTGCAGGGAATCTCCGCCACGTCGGTAATAATCCAGTCGGGCGCTACCGGTAACGAGGATTTGAAGTTCATCTCCCCTTTTATCAAATAGTCCCTTTACAACCTGCCGCCATCGTGAGTATTTATGGATTTCATCAAGGATGAGGAAGCCTGACCCGGCCGGGAACCGCTCGCGAATCATATTTTCTCGATCCCCGGCGTCGTCCCATGTTAGATATCGCTTCTTAACGTCAAAGCCCGCTTGTTCACAAAGATGTTTTGCTAACGTCGTTTTTCCTGACTGTCGAGGCCCCCCGATAAAAACCATCTTCCGCTTAACATCTTCCGTCACCGGTTGTTCAATGTACCGGGTGATATGCTTTGCCACTTTTTTTATCCCTTTCAGAAAAAACTCGCTTGTATTTTCCGACATATGTTAAAATACTCGCAACAAAAAGTAAACCCTTCGATTCCCCCCGCTTGAATGCGGGAGGCTTGCCTTCGACCCGAGCTCACGCCGGGGGCTCAGGGTTAAAAAACGAAAAGCCCCAACCGAAGTCGAGGCTTTCCGACAATAGCACTGGCGTCCCCAACCTGGGCGCCTACTTAGGTCTGATGACCCGTATACAGTTAGGATGGTGCCGAAGGGGGGATTTGAACCCCCACGGGGATCGCCCACCACCCCCTCAAGATGGCGTGTCTACCAATTCCACCACTTCGGCATCCTTGTCTTCAACTTCTGCTGAATCCTACTTCTTAGGCTCCGGGGGCGGCACCGGTGATTGAACGGGGACCTGCTGGGGTTCTGCCGGAGCAGTCTGTGCCGGACCTCCCTTTATCACGGAAGAAGCTCTTCGGGTGGATGTGAAAGCCAGAAGAAGGGAAGTGATCATAAAAACGACTGCAGCAATCGTTGTCAATTTGGAGAGAAACCCCATCGCTCCAGTGCTTCCGAAGATGGTCTGACTTGCTCCTCCAAAGGCTGCCCCCATCTCCGCCCCCTTTCCTGCCTGAAGCAGAACGATTAAAATGAGGGCAAAACAAACGAGAATATGAAGGACTGTGATGATAATCATAAACCGTAACCTCTTTCAATTCCCCCCCTTCCCCCTTTGCGAAAGGGAGGCTGGGGACATTATTTGAAGGATTTATATCATATTTCTTCGAATCTGACAATCTTTGAAAAGGTCTCCGATTTCAGGCTTGCTCCCCCAACAAGGGCACCATCAATATTTTCCTGGCTCATAAGCCCTTTAACATTCTCCGGAGTAACGCTCCCTCCGTACTGAATCCGGATCTCCTCAGCAATCTTCCGGGTATAGAGCTTTTCCAATCTCTGACGGATAAACCGATGCACCTCTTCCGCCTGTTGGGGAGTCGCGGTCTTTCCCGTTCCGATAGCCCAAACCGGTTCATAGGCAATCACTATCTCTTCAATCTCTTTCTCTCCTATTCCTTTCAGGCCACCCTCTAACTGGCCACCAATAACTGTAAAGGTGTCCCCTTCTTCCCTCTCCCTCAATGTCTCACCAATACAAAAGATAGGATTCAAACCATGGTTAAGGGCGGCTGCGATTCTCTTATTGGCGGTCCCATTGGTTTCTCCAAAATACTGCCTTCTTTCAGAATGGCCGATAATCACATACTGGCAGCCCAACTCTTTGAGCATCAGGGGGGATATTTCACCCGTATAAGCGCCCTTCTCCTCCCAATAGAGATTTTGAGCTGCGAGACCAATGGAGGAATCTTCAAGCTCTTTATGGACGGCATAGAGGGCTGTAAAAGGGGGTGCCACAGCCACCTCAATGCCCTCCACCCCTGAAATGGAAACCTTCAATTGCCTTATGAGCTCAACAGCCTCACCCACCGTCTTATTCATCTTCCAGTTTCCTGCCATGAAGGGTAATCTGGTCATCCATCTCTCCTTAACGCCTCGATCCCCGGTAACTTTCTTCCCTCTTCCAGACTCTCGAACTCTTTCGTCATCAGGAAACCTGCTCCAACCGTTTTCACTAAATGGACCCTTCCTTTCGTGGAGGCATGAGCCCGGTGTTAAACAGGAAATATAACCTTTTTCCATGCATCGCACAATATTTTTTCGAATCAACGCCGTAATCCCTAAGTTATGGGAGAAAAAAGGTCGGTCCGAGGGGGTACTTTCGAATCAACGCCCTCTCTGGGGTGGGTCTGAAATCATTCCTTCCGAAGGAATGGACATTTTATGACTTCACAAAAAGAACAAGACTTGTTATATTGGTGAAAATAGGAGGGAACCATGGAGCGAAAAGCCCAGCGCATACGGGATCAAAAGATACTGGAGATGATCCGAGGACTCTTCTTGGCGCAGACTGCCTTTCAGGAAATCTTTATAAAATATAAGAGAGGCCAACTTCATTTCTCAGATATTGAACACTGGGTGGATGACCGAGGCCAGAGTCTCCTCTATCTTCTTAAAGAACAATGCCACGCCATTTTTCGATATGTGAGGGCAGGCTCCTTCCATAAAAACGAATGGCTCCTTGACTTGGTCATCGGATCCATTTTCCATGAAGCCATGAAATTGCGGGAGAATATTTATCAACTCGAAGTTTATCGTCCCCAATATCTTCAGTATCAATTGGAGGCCGGAAAAACTGCCTATGAGAAAAATTATTTAATGCAATTCGATAAGATCATTTCGAGGGCAGAACAGGGGGTGGCGGAAGGCATGGAGGAGACGCGATCCCTCTTGCAAGACGCCAAGGCACAACTCCTCGACTTTTTTAAGTCAAGTTCTGAAAATCCCTATCTCATCCGGTTCCTTCTTGAACACCAATCCCTCCTGAATAAAGTTTATGGGCCCAAGGGAACAAAAGAGGTGTTCCATCTCCTCTTTGAAGACGGATTTTTAGAGGCCTACTTGATGGCTGGCCGGAGTTATTTAGATAGCGAACACTATGATCTCTCCTCCCACTATTTCTCAAAAGCCCTGAAACTCAGTCCCGGCCATCCGGAACTGCAATCCCTTTCAAACTTCAGCCTTGGGATGGATGCCTTTTACAGAAATGATTATCCCAAGGCGCTCCTCTATTTTTTGAAGTTGACTCATCTCCCATCGAAGGATCATTTAAAAAGGGAGTATCTGAGAAAAGCGGAGGAAGCATCCCATAAGATTGCGTCCGAATGGGGGGAGGAGAGGCGTCCGAAGGCCGCGGGAAGAGCCGAATCTATTGCTGAACAGATAAGGGGAATGTTATAAATAGTTCAAAGGAGTCATGAAAATGCCTATTTATGAATATGTATGTGACCATTGTAACCATGAATTTGAAAAATTGGTTTTTAATTCCTCTGAGAAGATCGGCTGCCCTAAATGCCAAAACAAAAAGGTGAACCGGAAAATGTCGGCGTTTGCCTTTTCAAGCGGTGGGAAGTTCAAAAGTACGGCAAGCTCATCCTGCGGAAGCTGCTCTTCCAGTAGCTGCTCCAGTTGCAGCAAATAAACCCATAAATTCGAAGTTCGAATTTCTAAATCCAAAATAAATTCTAAATTCAAAATTCGAAATTTTCCCCTCACCTTTTCCCTCTCCCCTTAGGGGAGAGGGCGGGGTGAGGGGACAGAAATGTTAGAGATAAATCCTCAGGCTTAAACATGTAAGAATCTACGCCTCAACTTCAAAATTCGAAATTTTCTCAGTTGAAAAAATAGGATTTGAGACATGGGTGCTTGTTTCGAATTTCGTGCTTCGGATTTAGGATTTATTTTTTAGAGGTTGGTGAGGTGGCGTCGTGACTCCATCTCTTCCTTCAGTTCTCCATCTTCCCTGAATCGTGTTAATGCATCCTCAATCATCTGAATCATCCCCTCTTTTTCTTCAGGGAGTTTTCCGTGGAGAGGAAGAAGATTAGAGACATGATCACTCAAAAAATGGGAGTTGACTTGAAGCTCCTCCAGGAGGAGTTTTGTTTCCTTTAGGATCGTCTCGGGGGAGGTTAATCGGAAACGGCCTTCCATCAGGGCATCATACAGAGGGGAGTTCGTTTGAGGGATAAAGGTCCGCACCCGGATAAAATGGGGATCAATCTGGTTCAAAACCTCTGCTGACCCTTTAGCATGTTGCTCCCACCTGTCCTCGCTTCCGATTCCCAGTAAGATATAGAGAGAATATTCGAATCCAGCCTTCTTGGCCTTTATTCCACCCTCGACCATCTCCTCGGGAGTTGCCCCCTTTTCAATCTCCCTTAAAAGTTCCCGGTCTCCTGTCTCAAGACCCACATGAAGCCTCGTTAGCCCTGCTTGATGAATCCTCATGAGATCCTCGATGGGTTTTCTGACCAGGGTTTTTGCCCTTCCATAACTCGTTACTCTTTCGATATCGGGGAAAACGGAATAAAGGAAATTGAGAACTTGAATGAGCATCTCTGTCTTGGTCACCAGGCTGTTTGAATCTCCAATAAAAACGGTCTTGACCTGATCGCCATAGAGTTCCTTTGCCAGTTCGATATCCGACCGGATTTCTTCAAGATCCCTGACCTCGAACTTCGTTGATTTATACATGGAACAGAAGGTACACCGGTTCCACGGGCACCCTCGAGTTACTCTAAGAAGAAGACTATTCGATTCACTCGGAGGTCGATAAGGGGGAAAGTCATAGCTTCGACGTCTCAGTCCGAATCGTCCAATCGTCATTCAACCTCTCCGTTTGAGGATCCCTTCGTTTGAGCTTCGTTCCGGCCAAGGTTTGGAGGCAACAAATTCCAGCTCTCGGTTCAAGTCCCTGGAATGGAACGCTCCTCCAGCCCCTATCCTTGATTGACCCTTAACCGCCCCACGGTATTTTGGAATAAATATCGGAAAACCTGTCCCGGTATTCGTGAAAGAATTTCTCATGTTTCTTTTCCCACCTCGATAGGAAGGTGAAAGCCTTCTTAGCTTTTCCAGTGGTTTCACAGGCCATCTTTTCGTAGAACTCGCTGAGGTCCTTTTCGATCAACCACGCCGTATTAAAAATCGTCACCTCCGGAACCATGGATCCCTCGATACACTGGTGCAGAAATTCTGATTGGGATCGTTTGTCGAAATAATTCGTTGGCATGATCCCAAGGTCCTTCGCATTGGGTAATTCCATCTGTCCCCTCTTTTTGAGACCCCTCAAAATTTTTGCGATCAGGCGGATATGTCTCTCCTCTTCTTTGATGAGGGATTTAAAAGCCGTCACCGCGGCTCCGATCCCCATCCTCTGAAGGGAGTTTTCAAAAAAACTTTTCCCCGTATATTCCTGATGGAGGGCATACTCGAAAACCTTGATCAAATCTTCATTCGTAACCATCGTTGGACCTCTTAAAATATTAAGATAGATTTGCCGATGAAGTCAACCCTTCGACTCCTCAGCATAAATGCTGGGGTTTACTCAGGGTTGATCCTGAGAGGCGCTTTGTGCCCCACCCTGAAGGATGGGGTTGGGCGCCGCCGAATGGATCAATCCTTTGGCTCTCAAAAAAAATTTGACAAGTCTGCTCATTTTTTATTATAAATAAAAGTAGCCACGAAGGTGAAGCCCCCTAAAGGAATGGGGAAACCAAAGTGGCTTTTTTTATCCCGGCAAAGCATGAATTTTCTGTAAATTAGACCGGGATTTCGCCCCGCAAGGACTCTTGATAAGAAGTCATAGACATGGCTGCGGGGCTTCATACCCGTAGATGATCTATGGATAAGAAAAAGAGAACGATCGCTGTGATTGACGGCCAGGGGGGTGGGATCGGGAGTGTCATCATCAAGCGTCTCAGGGAAACTTTGGGGGAAGAGGTCGAAGTGATCGGCCTGGGAACAAATGCCATGGCCACAGGAGCCATGCTCAAATCAGGGGCAAATAAAGGAGCCTCGGGTGAAAATGCCATCATTCAAACAGTAAGGACCGTAGAGATCATTATTGGAGCCATGGGGATCGTCCTGGCGAACTCAATGATGGGAGAATTGACGCCGAAAATGGCAGAGGCCATTGCCTCATCCCCGGCAATAAAATGCCTCCTTCCCTTAAGAATGCCGGAGGTGGAGATCATCGGAGCACCCAAAGAACCGCTGCCCCATCTCGTGGATCAACTCATGGAACGGATCCAGGAGATCCTTAGTTAATCAGGGAGGAACTATGTGCGAAGCAAATGCTTATATCTTGAAGGAAGGTAACGAGGAATTGGTCCTGGAGGATATTTCGATCCTCCGTCCCGAACACGATGGGCTCTACCTCCAGAATATCTTTGGAGAACAGAAACGGATCAAGGCCCGAATTAAGGAATTGAACCTTATCGATCACCGAATTATATTAGAAGAGTAGTTTCAAATGTTATTAGTCAGGCCATAATTGTATAGACACTGAAAACCAAATCCCTCCTTCTCTCCCTTTACAAAAGGGAGGAATTCCCCTCTTTGGTAATCCTTTTTCTGTCTTTAGACAGGCAAAGAGGGGCCAGGGGAGATTTTGGAATGGATAGGTCTGCTCAATTATGGACTCCTTAGTAATATTCAAATTCCAAATGGCATGAAATAAGTTTGGAATTTGACATTTGAAATTTAGAATTCGAAATCGGAGGCCATGAAGGTCTTCAGCACCACAGAAGTGGAGAAGGCTTTTATGGCCTTTTTATTTTATGAAAATGGTTAAAGAGAGGAGGGGCCATGCATATTCCAGATGGTTTTTTAAGCCATGGGATGAATGCCACCACCTTCGCCATCTCGGCAGGGGCTTGCGCTTATGGGATAAAAAAAGTCAACCAGAAATTTGGAGAAAGGGAAATCCCTCTCATGGGCGTAACCGCTGCCTTCATCTTTTCTGCCCAGATGATCAATTTTCCAGGCGCAGGAGGAACCAGCGGCCATTTTCTTGGAGCCGTCTTTTCATCTGTACTCTTAGGTCCCTGGGCAGGACTGATCATTATGACTCTTGTTTTGGTCGTTCAATGTCTCGGATTCGCCGACGGGGGACTGACGGCACTGGGGTCCAATGTCTTTAATATGGGGGTCATTGGAGCTTTGGGCGGATATGCTATCTTTAGCCTGGTTTACAATCTCTCCCGGAAGAGTCAGAAGGGGTTTTTTATTGCCGTGGCTGCCTCCTCATGGTTTTCCATTGTGATGGGAGCCACGGCAACGGCGATTGAGTTGGCGATGTCCGGGACCTCTCCTCTCCTGATCGCCTTGCCGACAATGGCCGGGGTCCATGCCCTCATTGGGATAGGCGAAGCCGTGATCACTACGACCGCTGTCTCTATCATTCTGAAGACAAGGCCGGATCTGGTCGGGAGCTACACCCCCACCCTTCCCTCCCCCATCAAGGGGAGAGGGGGAGGGTGAGGGAGAGGGTAGTAAGGAGAAACCTATGAAAAAGCGGCTTGATGGATGGATCTGGATCGGCTTAGGCGTTTCTATACTCTTGGCTCTCCTCCTCTCACCCTTTGCCTCTTCTTCTCCGGATGGCCTTGAGAAAGTAGCGGAGATGAAGGGATTTAAAGAAAAAGGAGAAGGATGGAAACTCTGGAAATATGCCCCTTTACCGGATTATGCTATCCCGTGGATCAAGAATGAAAAAATGTCCACTGCTCTCTCCGGCCTTCTGGGCACGCTGGCCATCTTTTTTATTGCTTTTGGAATCGGAAAATTGCTGAGAAGATCTCCAGGGGAAAAAGGGATTTCCGTGATTCTTCTTTTCTTCCTTTTATCTTTTCATCCGGCCTCTCTCGATGCGGGCCGTCCTCTGGCCACTGACGACGCCTGGACTGTTGAAAAAGGAAAATTCCAAGTTGAAACGGGCCTTGATTTCACACGTCAGGATAATCACGACAGGGAATTTAACCCATCCCTTACGTTGACTTATGGTTTGTTGGAACAGATGGACCTCGGCGTCGGGAGTGGGTATCTCTTCGTCCGTCCGAAGGAGGAGAGAATGAGAATGGCTTCGCGGATACAGAGATCAAGTTAAAATATAGACTGATAAACGAAAAGGGCTGGCCACCAGCCTTTACCATTGCGGGTATTCTTAAAATCCCAACCGCCAGCGAACCAAAAAGATTCGGATCAGGAAAAGTGGATTGGGGAATCAATACCATCTTCACGAAGAATCTTAGCGAAAGGCTGGCCCTCCATCTCAATCTGGGATATACCTTCGTCGGAGAAAAAGGGACGAATAATGAATTGAATTATTCCCTCGCGTGCCAGTTCATCCTCATCGATCAATGGGTCCTGGTTGGAGAGATCGTGGGAGCCAACAACTTTAACGGCCATAAGCGGGATGATCCTCTCTCAGGCTTGATTGGAGCGACCCACGAATTTACCGATAATTTGGTCTGGGATATCGGGTTGGCAATCGGGATGAAGAGGGTAGTCCCGGATTTTCGGCTGATAACAGGGCTGACCTTCTTTTTTAAACCCTAAGGTTTTCCCTCTTTAAGATTTGTCTCTCCGGCTTTAATCTCGATATTCAAAAAGTTTTCTTTGGGGGGAATGGCGCAGGTAAATCTATCGTTGTAGGCGCAGGAAGGATAGTAGGCCATGTTAAAATCTAAGACCATCTTATAGCCCGAGAGAATCTCGGCATCGATATACTTTCCCCCTTCATACGTCTCCTTCCCGTTGGTCAGGTCCTTGAAGGGGATGAAGAGGTTGTCGCTTAGAATGGATTTGTAGATTTCAATCACGTGGTCTTTCCCATCCAGGTTGAAACGGAACTTGCCATATCGAAGATACCGCTTATTCGTCCCTTTGTTCGTCAAGAATGTCCCGTAATATTTTGGGTCATTGATGTGGAGGATGTACCGTTCGATCTGACCCACAAAATAATATCGGGGATCGAAAGGAAAGTATTTGAGACCTTTAAATTTTTTCTTCTCTTCCGGGGTGAGGGGTGAACGTTGATGGGTCTTGAAAAATTGATCCCGCTCCTTCCTCCACTTCATCACGCTTTCTTTTTCGATTTTGATATCCTCCTGACCTTCACTGCCTCTAAGGGGAAACCCCATCGATAGGAAAAGAAATCCGATGACGAAGGCGATCACGAACGTTCTGATCTTGATTCTCAGGAACAAACCTATCATCTTCTTCACATCCCAATTTTATCTAATCGAGTGAGGGATTGCAAATTTCCTCTTGATCCATACACGAGGATCTGTTAAGCTATCGTTATTCTTTTACCAGAATAACGATAGGCACCAAAAGATGAAAATGATCTATAAGATCTGGTTCGATCGGGGCGGAAAGGCCTTCGGAGATGGTCCCTACGAACTTTTAAGGCGGGTGGAGCATACACGTTCCCTTCACCAATCCGCAAACCAGATGGGAATGGCCTACAGCAAGGCGTGGTGTTTGATTCGGACTTTGGAGAAGAGACTGGGGTTTGTCCTTCTTGAGCGAAAAGTGGGAGGTCTGTCCGGAGGAGGATCAACCGTTACCCCCGAGGCAAAGGTTCTAATGAAACAGTATGAGCAATTCCGGAGAGAGGCCCGAAAGGCTCTCAATAGAATCTATCGAAAATATTTTGGATCCACCCTCCTATTTTTCATCTCGATCTTTTTCATTCCGATCCATGTACAGAATGGGATGGCCTCCTCCAAAGGCTTATTGATCTTTGCAGGTGCAGCGAGCAAACCCGCTACAGAGGAGGTGGTAAAAAGCTATTCCGCAGAGGGGGCGATCCCGGTGGATGTCGTCTTTGGGGGTTCGGGATATATCCTTTCCCAAATGAGATTATCCAGGAGAGGGGATCTCTATTTTCCGGGATCATCCGACTTCATGGAGTTAGCAAAAAGGGGGGGATGGGTTTTTTCAGATTCTGAGAAGATTGTTGCTTATCTCATTCCAGCCATTAATGTCCAGAGGGGAAATCCGAAGCATCTCTCTTCCTTAAGAGATTTAACCAGGGATGGCATTCGAGTTGCTATCGGTCATCCAGAGAAGGTCTGTGTCGGCACCTACGCCGTTGAAATTGTTGAGAAAAACTTAACTTCCTCTGAAAAAGAGAGATTTAGGAAAAATATTGTGAGCTATGTTGAAAGTTGCGAAAAAACAGCGAATGTCATTGTTTTAAAGGCAGTGGATGCGGTCCTTGGCTGGAGTGTCTTTCAGGATTGGAATCCCGATCGCATCGAGACGGTCTATTTGAAACCCGAAGAAATTCCGAGAATCGGTTATCTCCCAATCGCTATTTCAAAGTTTTCGACCGACCGAAGTCTGGCTCAAAGGTTTATTGACTTTCTCGCATCCCCTCAGGGAAAGACCATTTTTCGTAAGCATGGCTATCTGATCGATCCTCAGGAGGCCCGCCGCTTAACATTACCGACAGGGCCCATCGGTGGAGAATATTCCCTGCCTGCGGAGTGGCAACTTTATCCTCCGGGAGAGAAAAAGAGATGAATTTCAGAAGGACCATGATCGGGGCTGCCACCGGCCTCTTCCTTTTCTATCTTCTCCTTCTCCTTGCCCTATTCTCTCAAATTCAAGGGAAGAAAGGGTTGGAGATACTGATCCATCCAGGGACCCTTTTTTCCATCCGATTGAGTCTCATGGCGGCAACTGGAGCCACCTTTTTAGCTGTCCTCATCGGTCTGCCTGCTGGCTATGCCCTCTCCCGTTTCGAATTCAGAGGGAAACGAGTTCTCGATACCTTTCTTGAGATCCCAATGATCATGTCCCCGGTTGCCCTGGGCGCTTCGCTTCTCCTCTTTTTCAATACCCCTGTTGGAGAATTGATTCAGAAAAGAGGGGTCTTCTTTGTCTTTGATGTTCCCGGGATTATCCTCGCCCAGTTTTCAACGATTGCCGGCCTGGCTACTCGTTTGATGAAGACCTCCCTGGATGAAATCTCTCCAAGATATGAGGCAGTGGCTCGCTCTCTTGGCGCCTCGCCCTGGCGTGCTTTTTACCAGATTACCCTTCCTCTCTCCCTCAAAGGACTGATTGCCTCTGTTATTCTCTGCTGGGCCAAGGCGATGGGTGAGTTCGGGGCCACCGTCACGCTGGCAGGAGCCATGCCCGGAAAGACGGAAACAATGCCCATTGCCATCTTCATGTCTTTGGCCTCAGCTGATATCGATAAAACGATCGTTTTGATTCTGATCCTGGTCCTCTTGGGTTTAGGCGCCCTCTACGGCGTCCATATGACCGGTAAAAGAAAAAAATATGATTAGGATTCAAGGCCTCACCATCCTTTTTAACCCGTTTCAGATAATAAACCTCGATATCAACATCGAGACAGGGAGTTTTCATTTTCTCTTAGGCCCCACAGGAAGCGGAAAGACCTTAATCCTCGAATCGATCATGGGCCTGCACAAACCAAAAAAAGGGAGGATCTGCATTGGCGAACGGGAGATTCAAAACCTTCCACCGGAGCAGAGAGAGATTTCCTATGTCCCACAGGATTTAGCCCTCTTTCCCCACTTAACCGTAAAAGAGAATATTCTCTTCGGAATGAGGACGAGAAATCTCAATTTTAATCTTTATGAAGGCTATATCCAGAATTTGATCGAGGCGGCCAAGGTCAGTCACCTTCTGGGGCGTTATTCAGACAACCTCAGTGGCGGGGAGAAGAAACGGGTCGCTCTCCTCAGGGCTTTGGCCCCTAAACCGAAGCTTCTCCTCCTCGATGAGCCTCTATCAGGTTTGGACCCATCGATTAAATCCGAAATCCAAGGGCTGCTAAAGACCCTCCATGGATCGATTCATCCGACCACTCTGTGTGTCACCCATGACTTCGAAGAGGCCTACTTCTTAGGAGATACGATCACCATCGTTATCGATGGGAAAGTCGAACAGGTTGGCAAACGGGATGATGTCTTTCTCAGGCCAAGGTCACGCAAGGTCGCACAATTCTTAGGAGCGCGGAACCTTTATCGAGCAAAGGTGTTGAAAAAAGACGAGGACTATCAACGTTGGATCATCGGAATGAACAATCTCCAATTTTCCGTCCCCTTCAGTCAATGCAAACATTCCCTGGGATTGGGGAAAGAAGTTGACCTTTTTATCCGACCTGAAGAGGTGATGATCCTTCGCGAAGGGAAACCGGTCAAAGAGTCTTTGAAACGGAATACGTTCAAAGGAGAAATCCTTGCTATCGTCGACCGGGGAATATTTCAGGACGCCACGTTTCAAACCTTGGAGGGAAAGATCCTCTTTGAGATCTCCATCCCCAACTATGCCTTTCGAAATCTTGGACTTTCGGTGGGTAAAGTCGTCAGAGCGGCATTAAGAGAGGAATCGCTCTGGATCATGGTTTGATCATTCCTTCCCAATCCCTTCCATGTGAAGATCGAGGGTCGAGGGCGCGTCACATCCCTTGAGGGAGGTGAGCATCCCTTGGAGGGTATGGGTTAAGAAACCTTTGACAAAAGGATTGAGCGGGACTGTTTTTCCATTGACCTTGAGGATCACATCTCTTCCCTTTTGGGCAGTGAGAAACCTTTTCTCGATAAAGCTTGCAACTCCTTTGATGTCGTCGAGAAAAAAGCAGGGGACACCCATATCGAACGCCTGGTCCGAGATGACGGCGATGAGGTTATCCTCTTTGGTGCAGAGAAGCTCCTTGTATTTTCCTTTTCGGAAGACTTCGATCTTCGGTTGGACATCCTTTTTATAGCCTTCCGAAAGAATGAGATCCACCTCCCGGATAAATTTCTCCCGTATCTCCTCAAGGGTCAAATCCTTCTCCTCATCCCGAATGAGGGCAATCTTATGAGGGGATGAAATCACGACCGTATGGGCGCCTGCCTTTTTATGCCGCCAGCTGTCCTTCCCCTCCCGGTCCACCTCGAATCCATGGACATCATGCTTCACCGTGGCGATGCGGTAACCCCGACGGGTCAACTCAGGCAGTAGCTTTTCAATCAGTGTCGTTTTTCCAATGTCTGATTTCCCAACAATAGAAACAATAGGAATCATCGAAGAAACTCCTTCCAGAGAAATAAGCGTTTTAAACGCCCTTAAGCCATGAACCGGATTGTTGGAATAATGAAAGATTAATGGATTCGTAAAAAGTCCAGAAATCGTCACTCCGGCCCCGTACTACAACGGGGTAAACTCCAGCCGGAGTCAAGAACTATTTGAAATAACTCGATTCCTGCTTTCGCAGGAATGACAAAATAGGGCAATTCTGACTCTTTACGAGATCATCAAGATTGGAATATTAGGTTATCTAAGACCCATTATTCCAGTGTTCCAATACTCCAATTACTTGCACCTTGACCTTTTCTCCTGCCCCGACAACTTCCTGATCTTCAGGAATGATGATGAGACCATTGGCTCTGACCATAGAGTTCAGGATATCGGATCCCTGGGCCCCCGTGGTGGTTACAACATATTGTTTATTCCTGGAAGAGACAACCGCTCGGAGGTAGTGCCGCTTCCCCGGTTCTTTATAGATATCTTCCTGGAGGATAGCTTCAATAACCGGCCGGAAGATCTGGCGATGTCCCATCATTTTCAGGAGGGAGGGTCTCACGAATTGTTCGAAAGAGACCATGGATGAAACAGGATTCCCCGGAAGGCCGAAAACAGGTTTTCCCCCAATGGTTCCGAAAGCCATTGGTTTTCCCGGCTTCATGGCTACTTTCCAGAATACCATCTCCATTCCAAGGCTTTTCAATGCCTGTTTGACAAAATCGTAATCGCCTACGGAGATCCCTGCAGAGGAGACGAGGACATCGGCTCGAATTCCTTGGCGAAGCTTCTCCTCAACATCCTCCTTCCGGTCTTTGGCAATGCCCAGTTGCACAGGAATGGCCCCGGATTCCTTGACCTGGGCAGCCAGGGTATAAGAATTGCTGGAGACAATTTTAACGCCCTCTAAGGGCTCATCGACATCCACCAACTCTTCTCCTGTACAGAGGATCGCAACCATCGGCCTCTGATAGACCGAAACAGAGGAGCGTCCCGTAGCAGCAAGCATTCCAATTTCTGCAGGACGGAGGATCTCCCCTTTTGAGATGACCCGGTCTCCCTGTTTGACATCCTCTCCTGCCTTGCGGATAAATTCCCCAAGGGAAACGGCATTGAAAATCAAGACAAACGAGCCGTCCTCTTGTGTCTCCTCGACAGGGACAACCGTGTCCGCACCCTTTGGGATAGGAGCTCCGGTCATGATTCGGATAGCCTGTCCTTGCCTCAGGGTCTTCTGGGAAATGAAACCTGCCGGCAAGTCTTCAATCACTTCCAGACGGGCAGGAAAATCTTTTGAGGCCTTCTCAACATCCCTTGCCTTTACTGCATACCCATCCATTCCGGAATTATCCAGGGGCGGGATATTCCCGCGGGCATTCACATCTTCTCCAACCACCCTTCCCAGGGATTCCAAGAGAGAGACTTTCTCAAACCCCAGGGGTTGGATATGAAATAAAATTTTATTTAAGGCCTCTTCAACTGAAATCATAATTCCATTATAATATAATCTTAGGCGCTTCGGATTGCAAAGATTTTTGATTTCGCCCCTCACCTTGCCCTCTCCCTCGGGGGGGGAGGGCAGGGGTGAGGGGTGAGGTGCATCGGATGTTAGAATACCAAAAATATTGCCAGGATCAGTATTTTAGAGTGTCAGTGAGTAGTCTCCGTGTCAACATTACAGCAACAGGACGCAACCACAGGATAAAGGTCGTTAATTTCCAAGAACCCGTGTTTGAGAAAGATTCTTAGATCCTCATGAAATAGAAAAAGGAGAGGAAAAATGACCAAGATCAAAATTACGATTCTCTGTGAAAATACCGTGGGGCACCGGATCGGTACGGGTGAGCACGGGTACTCCGCCTTCATTGAGACGATCCATGGAAATTTTCTCTTTGACACTGGGAGCGGCCATTCGGTGGTAGCGAACAGCTTGGCCTTGGATAAAGATATAAGAAGTATAAGGAAACTTTTTCTAAGCCATGGGCATTATGACCACACCGGAGGACTCCCTGAAGTCCTCAAATTAAGGGGAAACGTAGATGTCCATGGCCACCCCCACATTTTTTCAGATCGAATCTCCGTGTCCAAAGAAAAGGACAAAGAAACAAGACGATTTGTGGGAATCCCCTACAAGAGGGGTTATTTGGAATTGCTCGGGGCCAGGTTCTTATTTAATTCAGATTTTGTTGAGGTCGGTCAGGGCATGTTTTTGACGGGAGAAGTGCCCCGGCAGACCCCTTTTGAGAGACTCGATCCACGGCTCTTCATGGAAAGCGATGGAAAAATCTCTCCTGACACCTTTCCCGATGATCAATCCCTCATCCTAAATACCGAGAAAGGACTTGTCCTGGTTCTGGGGTGTGCCCATGCGGGGATGATCAATATCATCTGCCATGTTTTAAATAAGACAAAGAAAGAGAGATTTTATGCGATCCTGGGCGGAACCCATCTCGATTTTTTGACCCCTGAACAAGTCGAAGAATCCATCAAGTTTCTTAAAGGGATAAGGATTGAAAAGATCGGGGTCTCTCATTGCACGGGCATGAGGGCCGCCTTCCGGCTGTACCAGGAATTTGGAGACCGATTCTTCCACGGATGCGTCGGAAGTGTTTTGGAGGTCTAAAGGGGAGGACATTTTTGATCGAATTCCTCTGATCAACCCTCTCGCCTGACGTGGGGAGGGAAAGATTGAATAAAAAAGGAGGGGTTTAATTGATAAAAGACCTATTTTTTGCTCTTTCAGAGAAACTGAAAGGCTCTCCCAAAGTGATCAGGGAAATCATGTATGGACTGATGCTCCATGAGATGGATCTGGAACTGAAGAAGGAAAAGGGACACTTAGACAACCTCTTCATGCTCGTCATCTTTGGAGATCTCGTCGGTCTGCCTTTGCTTCCCCCCTATTATTCGATGCGACTCCTGCCTTATATCATTCCATCCCTTGAAACATGGAAAAGAAGGATTCTCAGGGAAAGGGATCTAACCGATTATGTAGCCCATGATCTTTAAATGGTTTGACTTATGGATTGAAGGCATTCCTATCACTCATGAATCATCCAGTCTTCGATTTCTGTCTCTGAAGCAGGGGAGATGATCCTCGACCTCTGAGGATCCTCCAAAACCTTTCGAAAAAGAACTTCTGCCTTCTCAAGTTCTCTTGCCTTGCTATAACGGGCTGTAATGGCAGCCGCCTTCTCGACCTCCCCTTCATCCCCTTCCCCTCTCAGAAGGGAGAGAGGCCCTGGATGATGGGCCATTTTGAACAGAAGATCGCCTTCTCGAGAGCAGGTCTGAATCCTTTGATTCTCCTCCTCATTTCTTCCGACAACGAGTTTTGCCTTCACAGAAAACCGAAAATGCCTTCCCACCTTTAAAAGATGAACATCATTGAGTGTAAAATCGGGACAGTGTTTCATCAGGTCTTTCATCCGCCCTGCAAATACGGGATCTGTCAGAAGGCACCCTCCTGCAGGACAGGGATAATCGTGGATGCCAAAATACGCGGCTAATCGAATCTGTGGCTTTCTGGATCGTCCCTGCATGTTTAGAAGTTTTTCCCGGTCCACCCATCCTTCCTTCTCCGGGATGGAAGGAGAAAGGAGTTTTGCGGAGAGGG
>Ga0154838_1098_pt3 | contig 19951 bp, 18 predicted proteins | sample Rifle2008BG16ft_FD_116142 | JGI IMG/M metagenome (GOLD analysis project Ga0154838, IMG submission 116142) | Deltaproteobacteria bacterium RBG_16_48_10 | reverse complement strand
TCCACGCGGGTCGGCTTTCCGTTGATATACTGGATCGTCACCTGAGACTTTCCGTCAGGCCTCAGAAAGTCGAGGATCTTGTTCTTCCGCACCTCGGCCAATCGGCGGGTCAGGCGGTGGGCAAAAATGATGGGCATCGGCATGAGCTCCGGGGTTTCATTGCAGGCATAGCCGAACATCAACCCCTGATCCCCTGCTCCCTGTTCATGATCTCCGGATTCATCCACCCCTTGCTTGATGTCGATGGATTGCTCATCAATAGAAGTGAGCACCGCACAGGTCTCCCAGTCGAAGCCCATCCCTGAGTTATTGTATCCGATCTCTTTGATCGTCTCGCGGACGATGGACGGCATATGGACATAGCAGGAAGTGGTAATCTCTCCTGCAATAATGGCCATTCCTGTGGTGACCATCGTTTCACAGGCAACCCGTGCCCGAGTATCTTGAGCGATGATCGCATCCAGGATGGAATCCGAAATCTGATCAGCCACCTTATCGGGATGACCCTCGGTAACCGATTCTGAGGTGAACAAAAAGTCTGTCATTGCCATGGAATATTTCCTCCTTTTCTTCCTTCACCTCCTCCCTCTCCCTCAAGGAGAGAGGGGAGGGTGAGGGGTTTTAGGTTTTACTCTTTTCTGGATAGCCTTCGATAAAATCTTCGGGAAATCTCTTGACCATCCAGTCTCGTACGAAGCCTTCAATCTCCGAGGCCGTCGGAAATTGGAACAACTGTTCGACTAAGGAACGGGCCTCGTCAAATCTCGCCTTTCGGAGCACCTTCTTCACTTTGGGGATGGATATCGGGTTCATGCTGAATTCATCCAGGCCCAATCCCAAAAGGACGACGGCATAGACGGGCTCTGCCGCCATCTCTCCGCAAATCGCTACCGGAATCCCAGCCTCATGACCTGACCGGACGACCCATCGGATGATTCTCAGAACGGCCGGATGAAGAGGCTCGTAGAGGTAGGACACGTGCTCATTGATCCGATCGACGGCCAACGCATATTGGATCAGGTCATTCGTTCCGATGCTGAAGAAATTTACCTCTCTGGCTAAAATATCGGCGATGTCCGAGGCAGAGGGAATCTCAATCATGGCCCCGATCTGGATTTCCTCATCAAAGGGTATTTTGGCCTTGGCCAAACTCTTCTTCACCTCTTCTAAGATGGCCTTTACCTGCCGGACTTCTTCAATCCCCGATATCATGGGAAGAAGGATTTTCAGTTTTCCATAGACACTGGCTCGCAAAATTCCTCTCAGCTGAGTTTTAAAGATTTCGGTCTCCTTGAGACTGAACCGGATTGCCCTCAACCCTAGGGCGGGATTCAACTCATTGTTCTTCGAATAATCGGGGAGAAATTTATCGCCACCGATGTCTAACGTGCGGATAGTCGCCGTGGCAGGGGTAATTCTCTCCAACAGACCTCGGTAAGTTTGGAAATGCTCTTCTTCCGTGGGGAGGTCTTTCCGATTGAGATAGAGGATTTCAGTGCGATAAAGCCCGATCCCCTCAGCGCCATGCATCTTGGCGGAGGGGATCTCCTCCACCATTTCAATATTGGCCTGGATACGGACACGAATTCCATCGCGGGTCTCTGCGGCCAGAGAGGCATACTTAAGAATCTCACGCCCGATCGGTTTGGTCCGACGTTTCCGCTCGAGAAAGGACTGGGAGACTTCCTCCGTGGGATTGATCACCACCTCTCCTGTCTCCCCATTGATGATTAAGGGGTCTCCCCCATTGATGAGGGACGTCGCCACTTCGAGCCCTACGACAGCCGGGATCCCCAGAGATCGGGAGAGGATGGCGGTATGGGAAACCTTGCCACCGATATCCGTGATGAATCCGGCCACATGTTCCAGGTTCATCTGGAGGGTATCCGCTGGTGAGAGGTCATGGGCAACGACAATCACTTTCCCTTTGATCTTGGTGATATCGTCATGTCTCTTCCCCAAAAGGTTTCGAAAGATCCTCCCCGCCACATAATGAAGGTCGCTGCGCCGTTCCCTCAAATATTCGTCTTCGATGGCGTTAAAGGCCGAGTCGAGCTTCTCCAGGGTGAGATCCAGAGCCCATTCCGCGTTCACCTCTTCCTTTCGGATCTTATCCACGGTATCCTGGAGCAGCATCTCATCTTTTAAAATCATCGAGTGGACATCCAGGATAAAAGAATGTTTACGCACTTCAGGGTCCAAAATCTTTTCTTTGATCTCCCTTAACTGATCCTCCGATTCTTCGATCGCACGGAGGAACCGCTTCACTTCTTCTTCCACCCGTCCCCGACCGATTCGCTTCTGGGGAAGACGAACCTTGAATCGTTCAACCAAATAGGCTTTTCCGATGACGATCCCGGGAGAAGCCCCGATTCCTTGGATAAACTTATTGATCTGTTGCTGAACAGCCATTCCTATTCTTCACCGAATTTATTCTGAATCAATTCACCCAGGGTCTGGATCGCCTGGGCCGCATCTTTTCCTTCTGCCTTCAGCGTGATCTTCGACCCCTTTGAAGCGGCCAACATCAGAATGCCCATGATCGACTTCCCGTTGACCTCCAGGCTGTCCTTCTCGAGGGTAATCTCGGAGGTAAACCGATTGGCCGTTTTAACCAGGAGAGCCGCTGCCCTTGCATGAAGCCCGAGGCGATTTCGAATCGTAAAGGTCTGCACTTCCATCTCGACTTTTATGAAAACTGCGCAAAGCGCCCGCCTGCCAAAGAACTTGCCCACCCCCCATCGTCACTCCATTACGGCGGACGGATTCGGCGAAAAGGCATGGCGCGTAGCGAATTTACTTTTCATTCTCAACTCTTAACTCATCACTTTGAACTCTTGCAGGGAACGGTTTCAAACCCTGCCTACCGGACAGGCAGGCGTTCCCTACCCACGCTTAACTTTTCTTCTTATCCACTCGTTTCTTAAGGACCTCGCTGGCCCGATTGATGTTTCTTTGACCATAATCGGTGATAAAAGCGGCCAGGGCTTCAAGATCCATATCGTTCTGATAGGTCGCTAATTTCAGCAGCATGGGGAGGTTGACTCCTGTGATCACTTCTATCTTCTTCTCTTCTAAGAAGGAGAGGCTGATATTGGAAGGGGTCCCTCCATACATATCCGTCAAGATGAGGACGCCTCTTCCGATATCCACTTTTCGGATAGCGGCGATGATCTTTTCACGGATCTCCTCGGATCCTTCCTTCGGATCGATCGAAACGGGTTGAAACTGTTTCAACTCTTCTCCCACCACCAGCTGAGCAGCGCAGATCATCTCCTCAGCCAGGTGGCAATGTGTCACCACAACCACCCCCACCATCTCTCCTCATCCCTTCTCCGCATCGCGGTGTTGTACAGACAGAAAAACTCCCCTCTTCGTCACTTCGTTCCGGAGGATCTCTGCCAATTGGTTGACGATGACGATGGACCGATGCCTGCCTCCGGTACATCCCACAGCAATCGTCAAATGAGTCTTTCTCTCCCTTTCATACAGGGGGAGAAGAAATCGAATTAGTTCTTGAATATGTTGCAAAAATTCCTTTGTCTCCTCCCACTGGAGGACATATTCGGCTACCTTCAGATGATCCCCCTTCAATCGTTTCAGCTCTTCCACAAAATAAGGATTGGGTAAGAAGCGAACATCCATCACCAGGTCCGCTTCGAAAGGAATCCCAAAACTATATCCGAAGGAAAGGAGGGTGACCGTCATCTGGCCGGAAGGTCTCCCCTCTTGGGCATACTGTTGGATTTTCTCTTTCAATTGATGGACGTTTAATTGGGAGGTATCAATCACCTGATGAGCCATATCCCTGATGGCTTGAAGTCGTTCTCGTTCCAAACGAAGCCCTTCTCGGATAGATCCGCCAACGGCCAAAGGGTGCTGACGACGGGTCTCGCTGAAACGCCTCATCAAAATGGGGTTCGAAGACTCCAAAAAGAGGATTTCGATCGGATACCCCTCCCTCTTTAAATCTTGGATGATCCTTCTCGAATCCTTCAAAAAATCCTTCTCCTCTTCGGCACCCCCTGCAGGCCCCGAACCAACCGGTTTCGGGGCCTGCCCAGAGCCAGCATCGCTGGGGATCTGGGGGGAGTCCGGATAGGAGGCTTCTCCCCGAATGTCCTCCACCACGGCCACCTTGGAGATCTTTCCACCGGATTGTTCACAGAGTTCTATGAATTTAGGCAAAAGGAGAATGGGAAGGTTATCGACACAATAAAAACCAATATCTTCCAAGGCCTTGATGGCCGTTGTTTTGCCAGACCCGGAAAGACCACTGATGAGAATCACCCGTATGCTCTTCACTCCACTTCATCCTCAATCTCAAATCTGTCTCCCCCTCTTTCTTCGATCTTGCGAAGAAGTTTCTTCTCAAACTCCAACGCCGAATCGTATCCCATCACTTTCAAGAGATGATTGCGGACAGCGACTTCGATGATGGTCGTCAAATTCCGAGCGGGCGTGACGGGGATTCTCATCATAGGTAGCTCCATGTCCAGGATCGAAAATTTTTCCTCCTCAAACCCCAAGCGGTCATACTCCTGGTGGGTGTCCCATTCCCCCAGTTCCAAGACGAGTTCGATCTTCTTCTTCTCACGGATGGCCTCCACACCAAAAAGGCTTCGGATGTTGATGATCCCCAAGCCCCGGATCTCCATGTGGTGCTGGATGACTTCGAAACCGCTTCCGATCACAGAAGAGGGAGATCGCTTCTGGATATGAACCATATCGTCCGCCACCAATCGGTGCCCCCGGAGAATCAAATCCAACGCACATTCACTTTTCCCAATGCCACTTTTCCCCAGGATCAAGACACCGACTCCGTAAACATCCATGAGCACGCCGTGGAGGCTGCTGGTGGAGGCGAGTTTCTCCTCTAAGAATTTGGTGATCCGTTCGATGAAATCGATTGAACGGAGATTGGTCCGAAAGACAGGGATCTCTCTCTCCTCCGCTTCCCGGAGAAGAAGTTCGGGGATTTCCAATCCCCGAGTGACGACCAAACAGGACAAGGGCAGACTACAGATCTGATGAATCACCTTCTTCTTCATCTCAGGAGTGAGCGTTTTAAAATAAGTCGCTTCCGTATTGCCGATAATCTGAAGGCGTTCGGGGTTGATGAATTGGATAAACCCCGCCATGGCCAATCCCATCTTTTGGACCTGCGAATGGGTGATCTTCTTCTTGAGCCCCTTTCGCCCGGCCATCAGGGTCAGTTCCAAATGGTGTTCTTGATTCTGCTCCAATTCTTGTGCAAGGAGACCGTCCATGGATTAATATTTCTCATCCTCTGCGGAGAGGATTTGGAAAAGCTCCCCCTGGGAATGAGCGTCCAACAATCTCTTCTTGAATGAAGATTCTCTCAGCAAGGTGACAATGCGACTCAATAGCTTTAGATTCTCCACAGCCGAATTCTCTGGGGCCATGACTAAAAAGAAGAGCTGACTGGGTTTCCCATCAATGGAATCAAAATCCACGCCCTTGAGAGAACGACCAAAACAGATGATAAAATTTTTCAACTTTTTCAATCGGCCATGGGGGATGGCAATTCCTTCTCCAATTCCCGTCGATCCCAGCTTTTCTCGTTCCAGGAGGACCTGAAGCAGTTCTTCCACAGAGGTGACTTGGCAGGGCTTCACCAAGACGCTTGATAATTCCTTCAGAATGGACGGTTTGGCTGCCCCCTGCAGGTCGGGAATCACCCACTCTTCATTTAGATAATCCATGATCTTCATCATTCCCTCTCAAGCGCCTCCCTATTTGGGATGAGGCTCCACCCACTCGTAACCCCCGTCTTTAGACCGATAGACAACGTTCATCTGCCCAGAATCCGAATTGACAAATACCAAAAAATTCTTTTTCGAAAGGGCCAATTGAGAGAGCGCTTCCTCAAGAGACATGGGCTTGGCGACCGTCCGTCTCCGTTGGACGAGGGAGGAAAGATCTCCTTCTTCTTTCTCCTCTCCGGCCTTCCCACTCCGTCGGAGGGGGGCCTTCGGTGAAGAGGAATTCGCCCTTTTTTGTCTTACCTTCTCCCTCCGTTCACGAACCTGTCGCTCCATCTTGTCCACCATCTGATCGATGGCGGCATAGAGATCGTTGTCCCTTCCTTGGCTATTGAAAATCCCTCGATTCCCGACAACGGTGATTTCCGCAATTTGCCGGAATTTTTCAACCGCCAGAACGACATGAACTTCCCTCGGGTTCTCAATATATTTTCGAAGTTTCTCCACCTTCTCTTTCACATAAGCCTTGACCCCTTCGTGGGTCTTCATGTGTCGAAATGTCACTGCGACCTGCATCTGTCAGCTCCTTATCGTTATCATGGTTCATTGGAGGGATGGTACACGACAATATACAAAACTTCTATGCGTGTTAAACGATCTTCCTCCGTTCGTTGGAGGAAAGGATTTTCATCATCTCTCGATATTTTGAGACCGTTCTCCGAGCGATATGGATGTTCATTCCTTGGAGAATCTGAACCAATTTTTCATCGCTATAGGGTTTTCTCGGATCTTCTTTAGCGATGATCTCCCGGACCAGAGTCTTGACACTCTCCGATGCCATCGTCTCGCCTTGTGTAGAGGTGATCCCTGCATTGAAGAAGAACTTTAATTCATAAATTCCTTGGGGGGTATGAATATACTTGTTGTGGGTCACCCGGCTAATGGTGGATTCGTGCATCTGGATATCTTCTGCCACATCCCGCAGCACCAGGGGTTTGAGCGCCTGAATCCCACTATCTAAAAATCCCCTTTGAAATTTCACAATGCTTTTGGCTACCTTGTAAATCGTCCTTTGTCGCTGGTGAATGCTGCGGATCAGCCAAAGGGCGGATCGCATTTTGTCTTGAATATACTTTCGATCTCCTTCCGGAGCAAGGCGGCTGCCGTCGAGGACATTTCGGTAAAGAGAATTGATTTTTAGCCTCGGGATCCCATCATCGTTCAGGTAGATGACATAATCTCCCTCGACCTTATAAACATAGATGTCGGGGACGATCTCTTGGACCGCTTCTCCTCCAAAGGCTTTTCCAGGTTTGGGATCCAATTTGGAAATGAGAGCGGCAGCGCGATTCACTCGGTCCAGAGACACCCCTAACCGTCTAGAAATCGCTGGATAATTCCGATTCTTCAATAGAGAGAGATGTTCGGAAACGATTCTTTCTGCGAGGGAATCTCGAGGACTCATTTGCTCCAGCTGGATCAGAAGGCATTCTTTCAAATCTCTCGCCGCCACTCCTACCGGGTCGAATTGTTGAACTCTCCGCAGGACTCTCTCCACCACCTCCATTGTAAGATGGGTTTCCGAACAGAGATCTTCCAGGGAGATCTTCAGATATCCATCTTCATCCAGATTTCCGATGATCCACGTCCCGGCTTCATGCTCTTCTTCTGTGAAACGTGAGAGTTGGAGTTGCCAATGAAGATGATCGGTGAGGGTCGTCCTCTTCGTAAGGAAATTCTCAAACGAGGGTCTTTCTTCCCCGTCGTAGGAACTCTTCTGAAATGGGGTGAGGTTGGAATTTTCTAAATAGTTCTCCCAATCGAACTCATCTCCTCCCTCTCCAGTTCCTTTTACTTCCGGGGTCACCTCCGGTTCTGGAGCCGTTTCGGCTTCCACCTGTTCGGCCACCGGGGCTTCGCCTTCTGCAAGCTCCCTCCCCTCTTCCGTTTCCTCCAGGAGTGGGTTCTCCTTCATCTCCTGGCTGATCAGGTCTACCAGCTCAAGGCGTGTTAATTGGAGAAGGCGAATCGCCTGCTGAAGCTGCGGAGTAATCACCAGCTGTTGAACGAGCTTGGGCGTCTGTTTGAGCTCTAAGGCCATCTTACTCCCATCATCTCCCTGATGCAGGGGAACCTATTTCCTTTTTCTCATCCTCTTCGCTGCGGCGTCTTCTCCCTAACTCGAACCCGTCTCCCAGATAGATCTTTCTTGCCTTCTCGCTTTGAACAATCTTTTCGGGAATTCCTTCTTCTAAGATCCGTCCCTCGTTAAGGATATAGGCCCGGTCGCAAACTCCCAATGTTTCTCGAACGTTGTGATCTGTTATTATAATTCCAATTCCCTTTGATTTCAATTGGCGGATAATGGCCTGGATATCTAACACAGCGATAGGATCAATCCCGGAAAAAGGTTCATCTAAAAGGATGAAAGATGGCGAGAGCACCAGGGCTCGTGTAATCTCCACCCGTCTGCGCTCTCCTCCTGAGAGGAGATAGGCCTTCTGTTTACGTAGGGAGGTGAGTCCCAATTCATCCAAGAATTTCTCCAACCGGTTTTTTCGCTCCTCACTGGAGAGAGGGAGCGTCTCTAAAATCGCCATCAGATTCTCTTCGGTCGTCAGTTTTCTGAAAACCGATGGCTCTTGAGGAAGGTATCCAATCCCCTTTCGCGCCCGTAAATACATGGGGAGGGAAGTAATCTCTTCGTCGTTGAGATAGATCTTCCCGCTGTTAGGTTGATACAGCCCGACGATCAAATAAAAAGTGGTGGTCTTTCCTGCCCCATTCGGTCCCAATAATCCCACAACTTCTCCGCCTTGGATTTTAATATTCACAGAATCCACCACTTTCTTACGACGAAAGGACTTGGTTAAACTCTCACATAAAATGCGCGACATCTTTCTCCCTGCTGGTAGTTCCGGTTCGGAGTTCTTAGTTTGGAGTATTTATTTCTCAGATTTTTATTCTTTAACTCTTAACTCCGAGCTCATAACTCAAAACTATTTTTTCTTTCCCTCTTTCTGCTTTTTTTCCTCCCCTTCCTCCTTGGCCGGTGGAGTAATGCTCGTGCTGACACGCCCCCCCTTTCCCGGTTCCACAACGCTTCTTTCCTCTTCGACGTAGAAGGTGATTCGCTCCCCTCTGATCACATTCGTTCCTTCACGAACCACTGCATCTCCGTCCAGAACCACTTTATTCTTATCCTGATCAAAGGTAACTTTTTGGCCGGTTGCCCGGCGATCCAGTTGGACGACTTTCACATTGCCGGTCGCGATAATCTCCTTCAGTTTTTTCGTATCAGGATCGTAAATGATGACGAGTGTGTTGGCATAGAGCGTCACGTCTTCCTGCTTGGCTACCACATTTCCCTTATAGGTAACCGTATTCGTTTTCTGATCTGCCTCAAGCCTATCTGAGTCAATATAGATGGGAGCACGGCTGGCAGTAAATCCAAATCCCTTATCGGTCTTGAGCGCCCCCTCTCCACCCTTTCCGCCCCCCGACTTTTCCTGCGCCTCTCCAGAAATGAAAATGAGGAAAAGGAAGAATAGAACGACGAGAAGGCCGATTCCCCCGCTCCGGTTCATATCTTTTTTCCTCCTCTCAACTGGGTCTTAACCTGGCTGAGAATTTTAAAGGTCTTGGCTTCCACGTTGACTAACATCCCTCTGCCTGTCAATCGAATCTGTTCCCCATCGATCTCCACGGGATCGGCGGTACTCACGATTTTCTCCGAATGGCAATACGAGGCGGAATGGGTCTTGAGCTGATATCCATCGCTCGAGGTGAGCACCACATCCCCCAACAAGTCCACATTTTTCGAGTCCTGATAAACTTTCCCCTGTTTTCCGGTGAGATAGATGATTCGTCCCTCTTTCGCATAAAAAGTGACCTTCACGTCCTCCAAGACCATAATGTTCTGTTCTTGGTATTGGTGGACAGATTTTGCCTCCAATTCCCAAGTCTTTTGGCCCTGTTTATCCTCAACAAATCGAATCTTTTTCAGTTGCATATCAGCCCCTTCGGTGGAAACCTTAGGAAGCTTCTCCACGGCTTCCAAAGCTTTTCTCGCCCGGAGGTTGGCCCGAAGACTGACGAGGACAATACCACCGATCAACACCATCAATAATAAAATGACGATCTTCGTTTTTCTCATCATCAACTATCTTGCTCAAGGTTCAAAGTTTGAAGCTCAAGGGTAATAACTTTCCGCCTTGAGCTTTGAGCGTCTCACACCACGCCCGCTTTCAGAAGATCATGAAGATGAATAATCCCCACGGGCACTTTGTCTCCTGCTTTGTTGAAGACAAAGAGGGAAGTAATCGAATACTCCTCCATCCGCTTTACGGCTCCCGCTGCCAATTCATCTTTTTCAATCCATTTTGGATTTTTCGTCATCACTTCAGAGGTCTCTCGATTAAAAAGATCGCTGAATTTCTCTAAGGCCCGCCTCAGGTCCCCATCTGTAATCACGCCCACCAAATGCCCCTCCGCGTTGCAGACTCCCGTAACCCCTAATCGTTTCGAGGTAATCTCAAAAATGGCCTCTTTCATCAGTGTTCTCTCGGATACCATCGGAACAGCCTTTCCCACGTGCATCAGGTCTTCCACCTTCAGAAGAAGCCTCTTCCCCAATGCCCCGCCAGGGTGGAGCATGGCAAAATCTTCTTTCTTGAAATCCCGCTTCCCCATGAGAGCGATGGCTAAAGCATCTCCCAGAGCAAGGGTGGCTGTGGTGCTGGCGGTGGGAGCCAAATTCAATGGACAGGCTTCTTCTTTCACACGAATATCGAGAGTGACATCTCCTGCCTTTGCAAGGGAAGAGTTTAGATTTCCAGTGATGGTGATCAATCGATTTCCATATCGCTTGATCAGAGGCAGAACTTCCAAAAGTTCTCGAGTCTCTCCGCTATTGGAGATGGCGATGATCACATCCTCCTTCGCTAACATCCCAAAATCTCCATTCAACCCCTCTGCGGGGTGAAGGAAAAAGGATGGGGTCCCTGTGCTAGCGAATGTGGAGGAGATCTTCCGGCCTACGAGTCCCGATTTTCCCATGCCCATGAGTACCACTTTCCCTTTACAGTGATAGAGTAACTCGACCGCCTGTGAGAAATTCTCGTCAATCCGTTCTGCCAAATCGAGAAGGGATTGGGCCTCTACCTTCAAGACTCGCTTTGCCTCTTTCAGGATATCCAAGCCCCGTGTCTCCTTTTTCCCCACCCCTTGCACCCCGTAGGGTGCTTGACTGTCCTGAACCTTACATGGTTCAGGGTTTTCCCCTCTCCCCTGCCTGTCGCAGACAGGGGGGGGGAGCGGGTGAACGCTTTGCCCTGTGCATGCACTGTTTTCCAGCAGATATTTCCTCTATTCGTATCGCCTCAGCATTAAGCCTCGTGCTTTGGGCTTCTTTTCTTTCTCTGGACCTTCGATCTCTTCCCTCGCCGAAGAGAGGCCTTGATGAACTCCCTGAAAAGGGGATGAGGGTCCATGGGTTTGGATCTAAACTCTGGATGGAACTGACATCCAAGAAACCAAGGATGGCTTTTCAGTTCGACAATCTCGACCAGCCCCTTATCAGGAGACACGCCACTAAATACCATCCCTGTTTTTCCAAAAATATCCATATAAGTATTATTAAATTCGTAACGATGCCTGTGCCGCTCGTTGATCAACCTTTTATTATAAGCCTCCAGGGCTAAACTCCCTTCTTCGAGGCGGCAAGGATAAGATCCCAATCTCATCGTCCCGCCCTTCGGAGTGTCTGAAGACCGTCTCTGAGCGACCCGATCACGATCCATCCATTCCTCCAGCAAATAGATCACCGGATGGGGGGTGTGGATATCGAACTCAGAGCTATTCGCTCCTTTCAGGCCAGCGCAGTGTCTGGCGATTTCAATCACAGCACACTGCATTCCCAGACAAATCCCAAAGTAAGGAATTTGTTTCTCTCTGGCATATTGAATCGCTTTGATCTTCCCTTCAATCCCCCTGGTTCCAAACCCACCGGGGACGAGAATGCCATTGGCCTCCTTGAGAAAACGTTCTGGCCCTTCCTTTTCGACCTGTTCCGAATCAACATATTTGAGATTCACCCTGGCATCATTCGCAATGCCTCCGTGGATCAAGGCCTCGGTCAAGCTTTTATAGGATTCGACCAAGCTGACATATTTCCCCACCACCCCGATCGTGGTCTCGAAACGCGGATGTTTGACTTTCTTGACAACCCGTTCCCAACCCTTTAAATTCGGTCGCCCTGTCCAGATATTGAGTTTCTCAACAATTTTTTCATCCAATCCCTCTTGATGAAAGACAACGGGAACTTCATAAACCGTTTCCACATTTTTCGCTGTGATGACCGCGTCTTTATCCACGTTGCAGAAGAGGGCAATCTTCGCTTTGATATCGGGAGAGAGCATTCTGTCAGTTCGGCAGAGAAGAATATCAGGCTGGATGCCTATTTCTCGAAGTTCCTTCACGCTGTGTTGAGTCGGTTTGGTCTTGAGCTCCCCCGCCGTTTGGATGAAAGGAACCAGAGTGAGGTGAATGTAGAGCGTATTCTCCCTGCCCACGTCTCCCCGAATCTGTCGAATCGCTTCCAAAAAAGGAAGACTTTCGATGTCACCGACAGTTCCACCGACCTCGATGATGACAATGTCCACATCCTGGCCGAGGTCGAAGACTTTCGACTTGATCTCATCGGTGATATGAGGAATCACCTGGACAGTGCTACCCAGGTAGTCCCCCTTTCTTTCCTTGGAAATGACTGAATCATAGATCTGCCCAGTCGTGAAATTATTCTTCTTCGATGTCTTGACATTGGTGTAGCGTTCGTAGTGCCCTAAATCGAGATCTGCCTCTGCTCCGTCATCGGTTACGTAGACTTCTCCATGCTGAAAAGGATTCATGGTGCCCGGGTCTACGTTGATGTAGGGATCGAACTTGAGAAAATTGACTTTCAGCCCTCTGAGTTCCAGGAGGGATCCCATCGATGAAGACGCCAACCCCTTTCCTAAAGAGGAGACCACCCCTCCCGTAACAAAAATATATTTTGTCCTCGCATTCGCCAAAAAAAATCCTACCTTTCTCTCAACACGAAGCACGGGGGCCAAAAAATCTTTCGATCAGTTCAAATCCCTTCTCGATGGAGATTCCGGACCGACCTGCAGAAACTTCATCAAATCTCTTTCCATGAGCGGAGAGGGCCCCGTCTTCGTTGGAATAAATAACATACGGAACTGGATCGGCTGTGTGCGTTCTGACGGAAAGGGGAGTGGGATGATCGGGGAGGACCAAAACCTTATACCGTTTGAATTCCTTCATCCCTTTCAAGATGGCCCCGACGATCTTCTCGTCAAAAGCCTCGATGGCATCAATCTTCAACCGAAGATCTCCCATGTGGCCTGCTTCGTCCGGGGCTTCTACGTGGACGTATACAAAATCCTTTTCCCTCAAACCTCTCAGGGTATACTGAGCCTTCCCATCATAATTCGTATCAAAGTATCCTGTGATCCCAGGGACCTCCAGCACTTCCAATCCTGCCAACATTCCAATCCCCTTGATCAGGTGGACTGCCGAGATCACGTAGCCATCCATCCCGAACCGTTCCTTCAGGGTGACCATGTGGGGTGAACGCCCCTGCCCCCAGAGCCAAATGGAGTTGGCAGGGAGGAGTCCTTTTGCCTCACGGGCCTGATTAACGGGATGATTCTTAAGAAACCGTTGAGATTCTTTCATCAGAGTCAGGACAGGTTCCTCCGTTTGAGGAAGGAAGGGAGAAATCTCTTTGCCGATGATGTCATGAGGAGGTGTGAGTTCTAGTTTCTCCAGACTTGAAAATTTGGCCGCTCCATTCTTCAAGACCATCAAATGCCGATAGCTTACTCCTGCATAGAATTGAATCTCTTCCGTTCCCATCTCTTTGTTTAAGCCGGCGATGATTTTCCTTGCCTCCTCATCTGTGATGTGACCGGCAGAGAAATCTTCCATCACGATTTCATTTCCCTGGAATTTTAAGGTAATCAGATTACATCGAAAGGCAATATCCACAGCCGCAAGATTGACACGCAAGCTGGCGGCTTCCAAGGGACCTCTCCCGGTGTAATAGCGGACGGGATTATACCCAAAAATGGAAAGGTTGGCGATCTCACTGCCCGGGTTAAAGCCCTCAGGAATGGTCCTGACCAAACCGATCTCGCCCTGGCTAGCCATCCAATCCATGTGGGGGGTTCTGGCAACCATCAACGGGGTCTTCCCTCCCAGACTCTCCACCGGGTAGTCTGCCATCCCATCCCCAACAAGAATAACATATTTCATCTTTTCAGGCACTTCCTGCCATCTCCAAAAGTTCTAAATATACTAAAAACTTACAAATGTCAAATGAAAATGGAAAAACGGAAGCAAAAGGTATGCCAAATTTCGGGAAGCGGTTGGAAAATTAGCGTTTAACCTTTGGAAAGATCGTCTCTTTTATGTAACGGACCACCCTTTCCATCTCCACTCTGCTCTCTTCATTCAGGCTATGCGGAGGAGTTCTTGGACTTCCCCTCAACTCTCTCTCCTTCACTCCCATTTTTTCTGCTTCTTTAAAAAAAGACTCTGGAAGGTCTTCTTTCAACTCGATCCCGTTCATCACCGCCCATGCCAATGTCCAAGCCCGTGCGACGTTAGAAATATTGTACCCCCCTCCCCCTAACGCAATCCACTTCGGAGCCAGGTCTTTGATCTTCTTAAGAACTCTTTCATACCCCAAAATGGATAATTGAAGGTTTGTTAAAGGGTCATCATAAAACGTATCGACTCCTAATTGAGTCACCACGACATCAGGCTGGAAGGCATGGATGAGTCCTGGAACGACTTCCTCAAAAGCCAAAACATAGACGTCATCGTCCGTATCATGAGGAAAAGGGAGATTGACAGAATACCCCTCTCCTTCTCCCTTTCCAATCTCATATTCAAAACCAGTTCCTGGAAAAAGCGTGGATCCGGACTCGTGGAGTGAAATGGTCAGAACCTGGTTGGTCTCATAGAATGCCTTTTGAACTCCATCCCCATGATGGGCGTCGATATCAATATAGGCCACTCTCATTCCGCGGCTCAACAGTCTCATGATTCCAACGACAGGATCGTTGATATAACAGAAACCAGAAGCCCGTGATCTCATCGCATGATGAAGGCCACCAGCCATGTTGAATGCGATCTCTCCCTTTTCGTCAGCCACAAAATCGACTGCCTGAACTGTTGCTCCAGCCAGCAGAAGCGAGAAATTATAAAGACCCGGGAAAATGGGGTTATCTCCTGGTCCCAGTCCAAAGTAATAAGCACTTCCCGTCAGGTGGCCTTCATTTGCCTGTTTCAATATATCTAAATACTCATCACTGTGAAAAGCGGCCAAATCTTTCTCTTCAGCTTTAGCCGTTGGAATAAATTGGACGGAGGGGAGGTCAACAAGTCCGTAGGCCTTGATAAGATCGTAGGTCAATTTCAGTCGAATGATTCGAAGGGGATGGGTGGGCCCGTAATCATGATCGAGATAAGCATCCGTATAGATAAAGGCAGTTTTCATAGTAACGAATTAATTTCTCTCGTTTGTGTTCCAATTCACACTTTACAAAATAGCCACTCAACTTTATCTTGATCTCAAACTGTTTTCAAGGTTGATTTCAAAAAAGCTTGGTGAGAAAATGTAGATGCTCTGATGAATTTGGAGTTGACAGAAACGAAATATGAAGCTCGTTAGAAAGGCTGATCTCCTGAAGCAATTGATGAGTGAGAAGTGTGGATCTGCCTTCAGAGGTTGAGGTATTTCAGCACCTTTTCTTTCTTGGGAGGGAGTGAAACGGGTTTCTGAGAGATTCGAATAGCAATGTCTGGATCCTTGAGGCCATGTCCGGTGAGGGTCAAGACCAACACATCGCCTTTCTTGAAAAACTCTTTGCGATAAAGCTTGATCACACCCGCCAAAGACGCTGCAGAGGCAGGTTCGCAAAAAATTCCTTCCAGGCTCGCCATCATCCGATATGCCTCGAGAATCTCTTCATCAGTCACCATGTCGATCAGGCCTCCGGATTCATCCCGGGCTGCCACGGCCTGCTTCCAACTGGCAGGGTTCCCAATCCGGATCGCCGTAGCAACGGTTTCAGGTTGCTCAATGGTTATCCCTCGGACAATGGGCGCAGCTCCCTCTGCCTGAAATCCCAACATCTTCGGAAGCCTTTCAATCCTCCCCTTTTCCCAATACTCCTTGTACCCTTTCCAGTAAGCGGTGATATTCCCCGCGTTGCCGACAGGAAGGCAGTGATAGGTGGGAGAACATCCTAAGTGGTCAATCACTTCAAAGGAACCTGTCTTCTGACCCTCGATCCGATAGGGGTTGAGTGAGTTCACCAAGGTGACGGGCTCCGTCTCGGAAATCTCTCTGACGATGTGAAGGGCCTCATCAAAGTTTCCTTCGATTTGGATGACCTGGGCACCATGAGCCATGGCTTGAGATAACTTCCCGAGGGCAATCTTTCCCTCGGGAATGAGGACATAGGCATTCATCCCTGCTTTGGCGGCATAGGCCGCTGCCGAGGCAGATGTGTTTCCAGTAGAAGCACAGATGACCGCCTTAGAGTCCATTTCCTTTGCCATCGAAACAGCAACCGTCATCCCTCGATCCTTGAAAGAACCTGTTGGGTTGAGACCTTCATATTTAAAATAGAGGTCAATTCCCGGAGTCACTTCCTTTTTGATGCGAGAGGAAGGGATGAGCGGAGTATCCCCTTCAAGCAAAGTGACGACACACTCCTCTCGCCTAACAGGCAAGAAATCCCAATACTCTCGAATCACCCCACGCCACATGGTTCCACCCAAAGTTAGGAGTTCGGAGTTTCGAATTCGGAGTATCTAAGGTCTCTCCGAACTCCGAACTAATTTCTCCCAACTATTATTCTAATTCATTTTCGACTCGAATAAACACCGTCTTTCCCAAAATCACACCCAGCCGGTTAATCTCGCTCAGGGCCCGATGAACATTCTTTTCTTTGGCCTCATGGGTCATCATGACAACGGACACCGCACCATTGACCTGCCTTCCCTTTTGAATCACGGCAGAGATGCTGATATCATTCTTCCCTAAGATTCCTGATATTTTTGAAAGCACTCTGGGTCGATCCAATGCCGAGAACCTCATATAGAAAGGCATCACGAGATCATCCATCTTCTTGAGAGGAATTTCCTCTATGGCCCATTCCTGAAAAGAGAGCAGGGGCACCCGCCGTCCAGAGGCCCGGGTCAGAACATTCCTTCCCAGTTCGACCAGATCGCCCACCACGGCACTGCCGGTGGGCATCTGCCCTGCCCCCTGCCCATAGAAGAGCGCAGGTCCAACGGCATCTCCCTTAATATAAATCGCATTGAAAACCCCCTCCACCGTCGAAAGTAAATGCCCCTCAGGAATCATCGTAGGGTGAACATGAGCCTCTATCCTCCCCTTCTCCATTTTGGCAATGGCCAAGAGTTTAATACGATATCCAAACTCTCGACTGAATTGAATATCCAGAGGTGTGATTTCAGAGATTCCTCCAATGAATATCTCTTTAAATCTGAGAGGGGTTCCAAAGGCGAGGCGGATCAGAATGGCAAGCTTGTGAGCCGCATCGATCCCTTCAATATCATAGGTCGGGTCCGCCTCCGCATATCCTTTCGCTTGGGCTTCTTTTAAAACTCCCCCAAAATCTCCTCCCTCATCCGTCATCTTGGAGAGGATGTAGTTAGAAGTCCCGTTTAGAATTCCGAAGATCGAATGGATTCGGTTGGCAACCAAACCTTCTTTAATCGACCGGATGAGTGGAATGCCTCCACCGACCGAGGCTTCAAAGTTGACATCCACGCCATAGCGGTGGGCTTCCCTGAAGATCTCATCTCCATGAAGGGCGAGGAGGGCTTTGTTGGCTGTGACGATATGCTTTTTATTCCGAACGGCTTTCAGGATAAGGGTTTTTGCGGGCTCGATGCCTCCGATTAACTCCATGATGATATCGATTTCAGGATCCTTGATCACATCCTCGGCTCTGCGAGTGAGGACCCCAGGTTTTAACTTCACTCCGCGGTCCGTCTTTAAATCTATGTCAGCAATCCGCTTCAAGATGAGCTTGGCGCCCATACGCTTTTCGATCAGCCTGGAATTTCTCTGTAGGATTTTTGCGACACCGGAACCCACTGTCCCGAAACCGATCAGACCCACCTTGATTTCACGCATCAGAATCTTCCCTCGACTCTCTTAAGAGCTCATTTGACGATCGGCGCCTAGATAAATTCCAAATCATAAGCACCAAATTCCAAACAAATCCGAATTTCCCAAATTCCAAATAAAACAATTTCGGTGATTGGTCATTGAGGTTTGGAGCTTGTTTGTAATTTGAAATTTGGCATTTGGAATTTATTCCTATACGCCTTCTTTCAGAACCTTCTGAATCCCTTTGACCGCCTGTTTGATGCGAGCTTCGTTCTCCACCAACGCAAACCTCACGAAGCCCTCTCCATATTCACCAAAGCCGATCCCTGGAGAGACAGCCACTCTTCCTTCCCTTAATAAGTGCTTTGAAAAGTCAACCGACCCCATCTTCTTGAAGGCTTTTGGAATCTCTGCCCACACGAACATCGTTCCTTTCGGTTTTTCAATCTCCCAACCCACCCGTTTCAATCCATTGACGAGGGCGTCCCTCCTCTTTCGGTATTCCTCTACGGTTTGACGAACACAATCCTGGTCTTCATTGAGGGCGATGATGCCTGCAATCTGAATAGGTTGAAAGACTCCGTAATCGAGATAACTCTTCAGCCTCGCTAAAGCAGCCAGCATCTCGGCATTTCCCGCTGCAAACCCCACTCGCCAACCGGGCATATTGTAGCTTTTAGAAAGAGAGTAGAACTCCACCCCGACATCCTTTGCCCCTTTGACCTGAAGGAGGCTGGGCGCTTTATATCCGTCGAAGACGATATCCCCATAGGCTAAATCGTGAACGATCATCAAATGGTGCTCTTTTGCAAAGGCGACCAGATCCTCAAAGAAACTGAGGTCCACCACGATGGTGGTTGGATTATGGGGGAAACTCACGATGATCATCTTCGGGTGAGGCCAAGTCTGTTTCGTTGCCGTCAGTAACTTCTGAAAGAAGTCCCCTCCTCCCACCAAAGGAACCGAACGCAGATCTCCTCCTGCAATCACAACTGAATAGGCATGGATGGGATAGGTCGGGTCCGGAACGAGGACAACATCTCCAGGGCCAAGGGTCGCTAAAGCCAGATGTCCGAGTCCCTCCTTGGCGCCGATGGTGACCACACTCTCTGTCTCTGGATCGAGATCGACGTCGTAACGTCTTCGGTACCAGTCGGTAATCGCACACCTCAATTTATAAATCCCTTTCGACGCAGAATATCTGTGATTCTTCGGATTTTTTACGGCATCAATTAACTTATTAACGATATGATTGGGGGTGGGCAGATCAGGGTTTCCCATGCCCAAATCAATGATATCCTCTCCTCTTCGTCTTGCCTCCATCTTCAGTTGATTGACAATTCCGAAGATATAAGGGGGGAGCCTCTCCATTCGATGAAATCCCGAGCCTTCAGGATGAAACATTTCCATCACACGATTTCCTTCCACTGAAATGGAATAAAAGAACTTAGTCCGCCCGACCCCCCTCTATAAAAAGGGCGCACAGGGGATATTTTTCCCCTAAAGGGTTAACATAATTTTCTTATCTTTTCAATTCCCTCTACCCTGAACATCACGTCGCTAAGGGTTTTACCCGATGGTGGCCAGTTCCATCCTGCCTCTCCACCGCTTGATGAATAGATCCTTCAATCCTCCATGGGCAGGATGAACCAGTTCAGGGTCTTCTTGAATGAGTCGAAAGGCTTCTTTTCTCGCTTCAATCAAAATTGGAGTATCGCGGATGACGTGAGCCACCCTGAAATCTGGTAATCCTGATTGTCGGATGCCAAAGAATTCTCCGGGTCCTCTGAGGGCCAAATCTTCCTCAGCAATCTTAAATCCGTCGGCCGTTTTCTCCATGGCTCGAAGCCGAACTCTTGCCTCCTCAGAAGATCGGTATTGGGCCAGTAAAATACATTTTGAGGGATACCGCCCTCGGCCGATCCTGCCCCTCAACTGATGGAGCTGAGAGAGGCCGAATCGTTCAGCATGCTCTACCACCATCACCGAGGCGTTTGGAATATCGATC
>Ga0154838_1170_pt2 | contig 20259 bp, 18 predicted proteins | sample Rifle2008BG16ft_FD_116142 | JGI IMG/M metagenome (GOLD analysis project Ga0154838, IMG submission 116142) | Deltaproteobacteria bacterium RBG_16_48_10 | reverse complement strand
GAGACGTCTTTGAAGATCTCAACAAAAATTTCCCCCAACCCGAACATGACAATGGGGCCGAACTGAGGATCCCTCGTCATGCCCAAAATGACTTCGACTCCGGAGGGAACCATCTCTTGAACCAAAACCCCTCTTATCTTTGCCGCGGGATTAAACCTGTCGGCATTCTCCAACAACCTGTTGTAGGCGGACTCAACATCGAAAGGGCTGGATACATTAAGCTGAAATACCTTGGCTTCTGTTTTATGCAAGATTTGTGGGGACATGACCTTTAGAGCGACAGGAAATCCAATTTCTTTTGCAACCTTGACGGCTTCTTCGGGGGAGGATGCCAATAATTCCTTGGTGACCGGGATCTCATACAGGGAAAGAATCTTCTTCCCCTCATGTTCCGTCAAGGCATCCTTCATAGAACCGATGATGCTTCTTATCCCATCCAACTGACTGGTCGGTTTGGATCCAGGTTTCACACCTTTCGTCGAAAAATACCTCTCTCTCGCCGCCGTAAAGTCGATAATTTTTCTTATGGTCTTCCAGCATTTCTGTGGTTCGCTGAAGACAGGGATTCCGGCTCTTTCTAAAATCTCATAACCCTCCTCGACCTCACAGGTCCCCCCCAGTCGTTCCCTTCTCCCCACCCAAAGGACAAACACAGGTTTATCTGAACCTGCTTTAAGAATGGCGTCCTTCACAATCGTTGCAACTCGATTCGCCTCCTTACCGACCGCCGCGTAGCACATGGCGATGACGGCTATCCCAAAATGGTCATCTTCCAATACGATCGGCAGGACTTTATCGAGAGCCCTAATCCCCTGCCCCCTCACGTCGATAGGATTGGATACCGTCCCAAAGGTAAGGAGCTCCTCCAGGCCGACCAATTTCTTCACGGTTTCAGGCGACAGGTCGGCAAGATTGAGTTGATAATCCGCACACAAGTCCGCAGACAAGGACCCTAAGCCTCCGGAACTGGTGATAAAGGCGATGCCATCCGACGTTGGCCATTTCGCCAGGGAACAGATCTTCGCCATCTCGAACAACTCATCCGTATCTACGACCCGAACGATTCCTTTCTGCGAGAAGATCGTTTCATAAGCGACATCCGCTCCCGTAATACTCCCGGTATGGGAGGCCGCGGCTTTTTCCCCCAGGTGAGAGCGTCCCACTTTCAGGATGCAGAGGGGTTTTCCCTTCTCCAGGGCCAGATCGGCCACACGGATGAATTTATTGACATCCTTAAATCCTTCGACGAACGCCGTGATCACCCTGTTGGAAGGATCTTCCAGCATATACTCGACGAAATCGGTGGCCTCCAAGTTGGCCTCATTTCCGGTGGAAAGAGCATAATTCAATCCCAATCCTTTGTCCCGGGCAACTCCCAAGAGAGACATCATCAATGCCCCGCTCTGTGAGACAAAACCGGCCTTTCCCGGAAGGGGTTCTCTTCCCTCTTCCCTCAAAAGCGTTGCCATCACGTTATCCCTGAAGTTGGCAAAACCGGCACAGTTGGGTCCCCAGATTGGAAACTTCTTTTCCATCGCATACTCTTTGATCATTTTTTCCAGCCGTTTTCCCTCCTCATCGGCTTCTGCAAAGCCGGAAGTAATGATCAACGCTCCCTTTGCCTTTTGCGCAACGCATTCTTCCAGGCTATTCAGAACATGATTACGACCGATGATGATAACGGCAAGATCGACGGGTTCTCCGATCGCGGCTAAATTCTTAAAACATTTGAGTCCTAAGATCTCATCCCTTTTCGGGTTGATCGGATAAGTCTTCCCCGGGTAAGCGTTTTCTCTCAATGAATCGATAATTCCCTTCCCATACATACTCGTCTCCGATGCCCCAATGATGGCGATCGATTTCGGATTGACGAGGCTCTCGATGATCGAAACGCCCGATGGATCTCCCATCTCTTTTTCCTTTCTCTCCACTCCTATCCTTGCCTATCAAACGACCCGTTTATCGGCCTGGGCCTTTTTATACTCTTCCCGAAGCTCCTCTTCATTCAGATGGAGAAGTCTCTCCATCTCCTGATCGTACTCTCCACGATCAATCTGTTCCAAACGGCGGATCACATGCGCGTAAGGTGGAAAGAGATACCGGCCATGCAACCTCCTGCATAAGATAGCAACCAAATGGGGCGAAATCTCTGCAGGACATCTGGCTGCACAAAGCCCGCACATCACACATTCCTGTGACAACTCAGCCGCTTTCCGAATATCCCCTCGTTGGCAGGCCGCCACCACTTCCATGACCGGTATCTCCTGAGGACACATCTTCGTACAGGTGTTGCAGCCCAGGCATCGATACAGTTCAGGGTAGAACGTTGACAATGTCTCTCCCGAAGGGGTTAGGTTCTCCAGTCGATAAAGCGCCTTATTCGACGGAAAATACGGAAGATTCGTGATCATCATTTCCTCTTCCACCTGGGTGACACAGGCAAGCCCTACTTTTATCTTATAATTCCCATGCGTGCGGTAGACCGCCGCACAAGCCCCGCAGACCCCTCCCCGACATCCACAACCCCTGACAATTTGGAATCCTGCATACTCCATTGCCTTCTGGATGGTCAGCTCAGCAGGAACACGATACTTCTTACCCTGGATCAATATTTCTATCAATTCCATTGATGAGTCTCGATCCTCACGGGATTTTTCTCTCCGGCACTCCCTGATAATCCACATCGTCCCAGGTATACACTCTCCTCATGGGCGGCTCCTTCGCATGCTCTTCTTGAACGTGGGCGGTTAATCCTGCCGCCCTTGAAATCAAAAAGAATCCTTTCCCGAATGTCCAATGAATCCCTAAGTCGGAGATAACGGCTCCGATGGCCCCATCGACATTGATGGGAAGCGGTTTTCCGGTCAATTCCTTAAGCTTCAGCTCGACCGCCTCTGAAAACCGGATGCAATCCCCAGTCACCTTGATCTCCCGAGCATATTCATACAACTTCACCTTTCGCGGATCTTCGGGAGCATGGATCCCATGACCATACCCATGAATGCGCCTCTTCCGGGCTTGATAATCTTTAATAACGCGTTCCGCCGTTTTCTCAAATCCTTTCTCTCTTGCCTCGCCGATATTCTCCTGTAGCATCTTGGCACATTGCTCAATGGCGCCCCCATGGGAGTCCCCTAATCCGATAATCCCGGCAGCCACAGCGGCTTGAAGGGGAACTCCTCCAGAGGCCACAGACCGCGCCGCACTCGTGGAGGGAGTGGCTAATCCATGCTCGCAGGATGAGACCAGGATGGCTTCAATCATTTTGCCTTCGTTTCCCTTAGGAAGATCTCCTGAAAAAAGGAGATAGATCATGTCTCCAAAAGATTTTCTTCCAATCATCTCGATGAGGTTATATCCTTTAAGCAAAATCTTACCCGGTTGCACCCATGAGATCTCGGTCCTCAACAAGGTCTTCCTGCTCTTCTTCATCTCCTTGACTTCCATCAATGTCCGGCCTCCTTCCCTCTCACGTGTTGCCTATTGGTGAATCTCAGTTAACGCTTTCTCATAGCGGTAGTCTGGCAAAAGCATGGGAGCTCTTAATCCTCTGCCCAACTTTTTATCCGAAATCTCTTGATGATGTCTCCTCACATGATCCAGACTCAGAGAGCCATAATCCATTGCCTTCGAACGCTCTGCAGCGTCGGTCCCTGCCCTTCGTCCAAATACAAAAATATCGATCAGCGAATTTCCCCCCAATCGATTGCGTCCATGGACCCCTCCTGCCACCTCTCCTACGACATAAAGGTTTTCCACATTGCTCCTCCCGTTTTCATCAGTAAGAAAACCTCCGTTCTGGTAATGTTGGGCCGGATAGATGAGGATGGGCTCCCTGGCGATGTCAATCCCATACTGTTCAAACCGGTGATGGAGATGTTTCAGGAACTTTCGGATGGTCCCCTCCCCTTTCACCCTATCAATCAAAGGAGTATCCAGCCAAATCCCCTTCATGCCAGTCGGTGTGATCACTCCTTTATTCCTTGCCGCCACTTCACGGATAATGGCTGCAGAAACCGTATCCCGGGTTTCGAGCTCGTTGATAAACCTCTCCCCATCGTTGTTGACCAGATGCCCCCCTCTGCCTCTCAACCCTTCGGAAACCAAGAGACCCAAAAGCTGCTCTGGGTAGGCAGTCCCCGTGGGATGAAACTGGACGGAATCAATGAAGGCCAATGTCGCGCCCGCACGATAGCCCACCACCAGCCCGTCCGCTGTGGCCCCATAGTGATTTGTCGTAGGAAACCGCTGGAGATGCAACCGCCCCAACCCTCCGGTGGCCAAGATGACCTTTTTCGCCCTCACCACAAAAGGCTGCCGGGTCTCAAGGTTCATCAAAATAGCTCCCGTACATTCTCCTCGATCACCGAGAATTAACTCCACAACGGGTGAAAACTCTAAAATCTCTATGTTTTGATTGTAGACTTCATCCCTCAATATCTGCATGATTGCCATCCCGGTATAATCCCCTACAGAATGAACACGGGGCCGGCTATGGCCACCTCCCAGCCGAAAGGTCGCTTTTGGAACAGTCCCGTCAGGTTCTTTATCGAAAGGGACTCCCAATTCTTCCAGCCACCTCAGAATACGTGGACTATCCAGGGCCAGGGCATAGACCAGGCTGGGGATGTTTTCAAAGGCGCCCCCGCCCATGGTGTCGATAAAATAACGTACGGGAGAATCACCCGGTGACACGCATGCATTGATACCGCCTTCTGCCATAATCGTATTGGAATCCCCAAATCTCAACTTGGTGGTCAAAAGGACATCCGCTCCCCGCTGATGGGCAAAGAGAGCAGCCGTTGCGCCCCCACCGCCTCCTCCGATGACGAGAATCTCCTTGCTGATTTTCACATCCTTCAAATTGATTTGATCTGGGTCGATTAAGCTCATCGCTTCAAGCTGATCACAGACTTCATTGGCCATGACCATCCCTTTATTGACTCCAACCTGAACTTCCCTTTTAACGTTGGCCCGATAATCAGGATGGTAATGCTTGATGAGGTCCTCTTTTTCCGAAAGCGTAAGGATGGGAATGTCCTGTTCAACTCTTTTCTCTCGAGTCGATTCCAATCGCAGCACAGATTCCCTTAAGGCTCCCTCATATCCCATCTGCGTCACTTCTCAAGTCAAGGAGTTCTTCCCATCATGTCTTAATATATATATAACTATACAAGCAAGTCAAGAAAAAGGAGGAACCTCAGATCAAACGGCCTATTCTGTTCCCCGCGTGAATGGCTTCAAAGATCCCCCGGGGCGTTAAACAGTCCCCGATCGAATAAGTCTCCAGGGCCAAGGGTTGGGCCGATTGGAGAAGGTCATCGTTTGGAGAAAAACCCACGGCTAATACAATGGCATCGAAGTGAAGAAACCCTTCTCCTCCCGTTTGAGGCTGAAAAAGGGCCTTTCCTTTTTCAATTTTAGAAATCTCGGTGGAGGTATGAATGCCCGGCTTCTTTTCCAACAGCCGCTTAAGAAGCAATTTCCTGGTAATCGGTTCAAGATCCAAACCAAGATCTGGAAGGATCTCAACGATCGCAATCTCTTTCCCCTTCGACATAAGAAATTCTGCTACTTCACACCCCACCAATCCTCCGCCAAGGATGAGGATTCGCTGTTCATGGAGATCCCGAGTGAGGGCTTCCTCTGCGGTGTAGCAAACATCCATGCTCAACCCGGAAATGGACGGGACGATGGGTTTTCCCCCTGTTGCGAGGACGAGTACATCCGGGTGGAGATTTTCAATGGTCGACCGGTTGACCCCTTGGTTCAGAAAAACGGGAAGCTTCTCGCTTTTTGCCCGTGTGACCAAAAACGTTAAGAATTCTCCAATCTCCTCTTTATGGGGAGGAATGGCAGCGGTCCTGAGCCGCCCCCCCAGCACTCCGCTCTTTTCAAAAAGCAGAACCTCATGCCCTCTTTCCTGGAGAGAATGAGCACACTCCAGCCCCGAGGGCCCTCCCCCAGCTACCAACACCCTTCTCCTTTTCCGGCCGGCAATGAGAACCGTCTCCTTTTTCATTCCCGCTTCCGGGTTGATGGCGCATTTTAGCGGCAGGCCCTGGGCAAACCTCTTCCCGTGACAGAAATTGCAGGCGATGCACTTCCGGATCTGATCCAGCTCCCCTGCCAGCGCCTTTTTGGGAAGGCACGGATCGGCAATCAGTCCCCTCCCCATCCCGATCAGGTCGGCTTTCCGTTCCTCCAATATGGAATTTGCAAGGACCGGCTCGTTGATTCTTCCGGCAATGAGGATCGGAAGGACGACCGCCTTCTTCATTTCCTGGGACAAGGAGGTCAAACATCCTCTTGGAAAGGCCATCGGCTGGATCATCCATTCACGGATATCCGGGTTTTTCCCAGCTGTCAACGAGATGAGATCGAGCCCTTCCTTCTCAAGATGAACCGCCAGGTTTTTGCTGTCATCCAGAGAAATCCCTCCGGGGAGAAACTCATCACCGCTCATCCGGAAAGATATTGGAAACTTGTCTCCCACCGCTTTTCGAACGCTCCGAAGAACCTTCAAGGGAAATGTCATGCGCTTTTCGGAGGTCCCGCCATAATCATCGGTTCTCCTATTGGTCAATCCTGACAGGAACTGGGGAATCAGATATCCGTGGGCCCCGTGGATCTCGACCATCTCGAAGCCCGCCCGTTTCGCCCTCTCGGCTGCTTCCCCGAACGCTTCGATCAGCTTACGGATCCCCGGCTCATCTAAATCATTAATGGTCGGCCCCTCCGTGGAAAGATAGCCCCGGTGGGAAATCTGAATGGCTGCCCGGGCTCCCCAGGATTGAATTCCTTCTGCCAGTTCATTCAGTCCCGAAACAAAGTCGTCAGAACTGATTCTCAGCCGGCTTCCTTTATATTCATCGGTAACATAAGCTGCTTGGACAATGACCAAGCCCGCTCCGCCCTTGGCGACCTCTTCATAATAATCGACCAGCTTCTCCGTGACCTCTCCAAGAGCATTATGGAGCTTGGTCCCCATGGGCAACAGGGCGATCCGGTTTTTTAAGGTCAGTCCTTTGATCGTGATGGGTTGAAAGAGCTTCCAGTCTCTATTTTTCATCCCGAAGGTTTCCTTCAAAAGTCCGGCTCCTTCTAAGCTGAAGATCCCTTTCGGCCAAACGTCACGGCGGTCATCAAGTTTGTGATATCGTTTACCCCTTCCAAGCTCAAAATGCATTCCATGGACTCCTCCATCTGGGAGTCAGATAGATAAGGCTGCGCAAAGCTCCGATATCGTCCCTCCTGTTCTTTCCGGTTCAGGGGCAGATCCATGGTGCCCTTTAATTTATCGACTTTGTGGGTTAGTTCTTTGCCATTCTTGAGTTTGATCGTAATCGGAATAACAAGGGCACTTCGTCCCGAAGGCCATTCAGGATGAATCTCCAGATCAATTTTTCTTCGTGCCTCCCGGAGGGGATGGCTCAGCACCTTCTCATCCGTGAAGGAATCCACGGTCACGTCTTTGTCCAGAAGGACGGAGGCTAAACAATGCTCGAGGCTGAATCGGGCCATGTCCCCGGACCTGGGATCCGCTCCACCCACCAGCGCCTCCTTAATAAAAGGGGTCACCCCGGCCTTCACCCGCTCCACATCCTCATAAGAAAGACCATGCTCGCAGACCAACTGCAGGAGTGCCTCGATCGCGCGATGGGTAAAGAAACAGCATGGATATTTTTTCATGCTCGTTCCAGGCGATTTAAAATAGAAAGGGTCGCCCAAACCCCTGATCATTTTCTCCGGATTGTATCCTTGTTCGTTGATCATGACCTCCCACATGTTTGAAGGTCCGTCTAAGATACGTTTATCTGCGGTCAAACCCTTTTGGGCCAAAATGGCAGCAGTAACCCCATTGCGGCAAGCAAATCCCCCTTCCAGGAGGTGTGTCATGCTCCCAAATTGCCGCATCAATCCACCGGCTTGACTCGCTGCAATACCTAACGACATCTTCGTCTGATCGACACTTAAATTCAATATCTTTGCAGCCGTTACCGCAGCTCCCATCGTACCCTGTACGGCAATGGCGCACCATCCCTTGTCATGCGAACCAGGAGTTGTCGCTATCCCCATCTTCCCTTGAATCTCAAATCCTATGATGATGGCCTCCAAAACCCTTTTCCCAGACACTTTTAGCTTCTCTCCTAATACGAGAGCCACAGGAATTACTGAAAGCGGGTTGCTCCCAGCAAAATTACCGCACGCCTCTAACTCAGGAGCATGATTGGATGTCCCATTGAGAAAAGCTGCATTGGTAACCGACGTTCTGAATCCTCCGCCGATGACTCCGGCTTCAGGTATTCCCCCGTCTTCCTTTATATATTCTCTTACAATCTTACTCACAGGCTCTCTCGAACCTATCAGCTGAACTCCGACAGAATCAAGGACAAATTCTTTCGCAACTCGAACCACCTCCATAGGAATCTGTTCAAAGGGGACCCCCACAGTAAACTCCGATATTTGATCTGTGAAATTCACTTGGTTCCCTCCTTGTACCCTTTGATTCAAAGGAGAATTTTGTCTTCTTTAACGATGGTTCTCCCGTCAACTTCAAACGTCGGATTTAATAGAACAGCATCAATATGGACATCACACTCCACCGTTCCCTTGGGATAGATCTGATAGGTATTCTGCCCCAGGGCAATGTGCATGGTCCCATATCGCCGTTTGTCATTGAGAACCCTTCCCGAATGTCTCAGATGGTGGTTGGTCCCTACAGAGACTTCGGCAAGGTTGTCTGCATTTTTTACACTCTTAACAATGGCCCTCAGTTTGTCGGCCTCTTCGCCCCCTTCGATCTTCACTACCCTGCCATCTTTAATGGTGAGTTTGACGGGAACCTTTGGCCCTTCCGGTTTCTCACAAATATTCATGATCGTGCTGTTTAGGACGATGATCCCGTTGCTGGTCCCCTCGGCGGGTCCTGACCAGGCCTCTCCGGCAGGGATGCATCCTGATTCCCCCATTTTACGGCAGATCCCAGCAGCCACCCTGCATGGAATATCTTCGATGGAAGCCGTAAAGTCCGTTCCTGCAGGGGTGGTGACATGGACCCGTTTTCCCGCGTTCATCACATCTGCCACTTTACTTGTCACCTCATAAATCTTTTCGTAATTATGATTCCGAATGGCATCCAGTGCATCGTCCATTCCGCCCCCGTGCCATCCACCGATGATAAACATCCTCAACTTCCCTTCCCATTTTAATTTAGCCACTTCTGTCGCATGGACCGAGTGACCGGAGGTAGGAGTCATGGGTATATAAACGTCTGTCGCTTCAAGCGCCTTTAACGCGATCTTGGATGGCAATTTCTCTATCTCCTTAAAGGAGGGTGGGGTAATCAGGATGGTTGGTTCCGCATCGAAAAAATAAGCTGCCGAGGCAAAGGCTTGGACGAGAGCATCGTCGGCCTCTGGATCTGCTAAGACAAGAACTTGTTCCCCCTTCTTGAGTCCTACATAATGTTCCATCACATGATGAGCCAACAGGGTTTCTCTGCCTGCATTCGTCACTTTTCCCATAACGTCCTCCTCTTAAACACATTAAGGTTTTAAACGAATTAAATCATTGATTAGCTTTTCTTCTTTGAGGCCGTTGTTGACGAAGGGGGCTTTTTCAAACCTAATTCCTCAAAAGATTTAGCAGGAACGGCTTCTGTTGTTTTATAACAATATTGATAGCAGGGGGCTTCAGGATTATCCGATCTCTCATAGACCCATGTGGGGTGGGGTGCGCCTTTTTTCACGCTGGTAATCGAATGAAAAGCGCAATGCGTACAGTAATAGGAAATCCCTGTCCGACTCCATGATTCGGGAATCGGCTTTTTCGTCTTCCCCAAATCCGGACCTTCGCGCAACATCCGGCCCCCCGTATTGCACGGATCGAGTTTCATGACGTATCGGTCCCTTTCTTCGGTCATCGTAATATTCGAATGGTGAGCACGATGGATCATCGTCTTAAAGCGAACTGCATCTTCCGGGCTCATTCCCAGCATCTTCTCTGCCACCTGTTCCTGGACGCTGTGACGGAAATGCAAGGCGTCAACGATTTTATCTTCGCCAAAATTCTTCCCAATGTAGGTGAGTAAAATCCATACAAAATTAACCATCAAATCATGAGCATGCTTGGCTTCCTTCTCCATGATTTGAGCGCTCCTTCTGGCCTCTTCGATATTCCCCTCATCCAAAGCTCTAAGGACCTTATCCAGGTTTGACATACCCAATTCCTTCAATTCCTTCTCGTCCATTTGATCCTCCTTTTCGATACTGATGGTCCAAGAAAAATCATCACCTTTTACGAACAACCATTTTTGCAGATCATTTCATCACTCTCCCCCCGTCAATGACCATCGTTTCCCCCGTGATAAAATTTCCTGATTCAGACACCAAGAAGAGAACCGCCCGGGCAACATCGATCGGCTTTCCAAACCTTCCCAAGGGGGTTTGCCTTCTCGCCTCTTCATTGGCCTCCGGGGAGGACGTCGTCGCCATATCCGTCTGGATCCGCCCCGGAGCAACGGCATTCACGTTAATATTGTATTGGGCCAACTCCCTTGCCAAAACTTTTGTCAGACAAATAACCCCTGCCTTTGAAACACAGTAATGCCCTGAGGCAGGGCTTCCGGCCCCACCTGTTATTCCGGCAATCGAACCCATGTTGACAATCTTCCCGGATTGCTGCTTGATCATGGTCGGGATCACCGCTTTGGAACAGTTAAAGACACCTTTCAAATTGATATTCATCACACGGTCCCAACCCTCCTCATCGATCTCTACGATGGTGAGGCGCCCTCCCCCTTTTCCTCTCGGTGAGATTCCTGCGTTATTGACTAAAATGTCTATCCGGCCAAACTTCTCTAATGTCTTCTTGGCCATCCCCTCCGCATCTTGCCACTTCGAGACGTCCGCCCGGATGGCAAGACCCTTCCTTCCCATCCCCTCAATCTCTTCTTTTACTTTACTGACCGTATTCTCAACAATATCCGCTAAAGCTAAATCAGCTCCTGCTCTTCCAAGCTCCATGGCGATAGCTTTTCCCAGGCCCTGCCCAGCTCCCGTCACGACCGCTACTTTTCCACTCAATTCCATAAATTCCCTCCTTGGTTCTTAGAAGAATGTCTTGAAGGAAAAACTCCTCCCCTTTTTATAACCTTTCGGGAAAAATCTCTTATTCTTAAGTTAGGTTTTTATCACCAAAAAGGTGTGTGCCCGGGTGGTTGGTCTTAAACCGGTAAACCGACTCTGTATCCACTTCGGTGACATATAATGTTTTCCGATCCGGCCCACCGAATGCCACATTAGTAGGACGAAGCCCTCCCATCTTAATCCTTTCCATCACTTCCCCATTTGCATTGATAATCAATACACTCCCACCTCCGTAATGGGCAACATACAAATTTCCAGCAGTATCCAGGGCCATACCATCGGGCCCCCAGCCCCCATTCAATTGGCAAAATATCGTGCTCCGAACAGGAGGCGGATCCAATATATATCGCAAAATCCTGTTCTTCCGCGTCACGGCTACAAATAACTCTTTTTCATCCGGGGACAGAAGCAGTCCATTGGGATAGGGAAGACCCGATGCCAAAAGACGAAGTTCTCCATCTTTTGAAAACCGATAAACACACCCAATGGGATTCTCTGCCGAAGCCCCATGGGGATCTGTAAAAAATAGATTTCCCTTAGAATCGAAGAAAAGGTCATTCGGGCCATTGAATTTCTTCCCTTGATAATGATCGACAATGACTCCTACCCTTTTGTCCGGAGACACTGCAATAATCCCTTTATTTCTGTCCGCTACGTACAGATCCCCATTGGCGTGAAATTTGGCTCCATTTGGAATTCCACCCGTATTCACAAAATTCTCCACACGGCCGTCTGGTGAGACTTTTGAGATATCGCCAGTGTCTACATTAACAACAAATAAATCTCCTTTCCGGTCAAAAGCCGGTCCCTCTGGAAATCTTAGCCCGGTCGCAAAAAGGCTAACCGTTTTTTCTGACATATCTGAACCCTCCCGGCGATCGCCCTCTACTTACCTTCAATTTTTATTCCCATCTGAGGAATTATTTTGACCAAATCTGCCATCATTACCAGATAAAGCTTACCTCCTTTAAGCTCTGTAATGGGATGGGGAAACCCAATCTGTCTTTTGACACCCTTATAGCCATAACCATCGAAATCAACCCATTCGGCCTTCCCCCCAGCTGGGTGATCCCAACTCAGGTTCTCTAAGACTCGCACGACAGAGGGAACATCTAAAGTCTGGGCTTTTTCTATAGCAATTAAGGCCCCCTTTGTTGCTCCGTAGGCAAGTTCCACTTGATACAGCATTTTCTTATCCGGCCATTTCGTCTTAAACTTTTTATAAAGCTCCTTTTGATCAGAAGTAATCCAGGGCATGTCATAATCGATGCCAAAAAAACCAATCATCCCCTCTATTCCTGCACCTCCTTTTTGTGCCATCGTTTCAGGCATAATCACCATTCCCGTCAGCTTTCCCCGATAGCCTAACTCGTGAGTATGTGCGGCTATCAATGCGGATTCAATTGAGGAACAGCCAGAGGTGTCAATGAGGTCAGGTTTCTTGGGGAGTACTTTTCCTGCCAACGGATGAAAATCGGTTATCCCTCTCTCATAATATTCTTCAGCGACAACTTCCCAACCCAAGGCTTTCGCCGCTACCTTGGCTGCATTGGCAGCAGCCCATCCGGTTGCATCATTGGCCTCAATGGTTGCTATTTTCTTTATTTGTCCAGGATATTTCTGTTTGACCGCTACAAAACAACCGGCGACACCCTGAAGCACATTGGGAGCTATTCTGAAGGTGTTGGGCTTGTCTTTTCCCAATACATCAGCGAATGCATTCGTTAGTACCAAACTATTGTTCTTTTCCGTAATGGGCTGCATTGCCAAGACAGAGGCCGAAGCTAAAGAACCTGTAAAAAATCGAACGCCTTCTTGATAAACCAGCTTTGAAGCAGCAGATGCTCCACCTGTCCCGGAGTACTTATCATCCTCCTCCATCACCTCAACCTTGTATCGAGTATTTCCAAATTTGAGCCCCCCTTTGCTATTGATCTCTTCTGCAGCCAGTTTTACTCCCTGGTTCATCGCCTGCCCCCAGAGGGCAGCCGACCCGGATAAAGGTTCAATGGCTCCCCATTTCAGGATTTTCTCCTCCTCGGCTCCCGTAACTTGTACGAGAGTGAATAATAGAAATAGTGTCATCAATAGGACGTGGCTTTTGATGGATTGCTTACTCTTCATAACGATCTCCTCCTTATAAAAATTAAGATTTGTTAGGTTCAACCCTCACCCATCGATAGGCATCTGAGATGACCCGATGAGACTCGTAGATTTTTCAGGATCCTCATCCCTCCTTTCCATTTGAGAGTTTTCCCCCCATGGAAGCCAAGCCTCGCTCCAGAAATCCTAATAAGATACTCCCCTTCCCGTCCTTCTTTCATTGTCTTTCGCAGCTCTCATGTGAAAGAAGATCAACCCCCCAGGTATGCTTCTTTTACGACCTCGTTTTGCAAGAGATCTTCCCTGCTTCCATCGACAATGATTTTCCCAACTTCCATGACATATCCTCTGTGAGCTACCCTCAAAGCCATACTTGCATTTTGTTCGACCAATATGATAGGGATATTCGCTTCCCGGTTGATTTGAACCAGGACCCTCGCCAATTCTTGAACTAATAGAGGGCTCAGACCAAGCGAAGGCTCGTCCAGCAACATCAACCTGGGAGTTCCCATAAGGGCACGCCCGATCGCAAGCATCTGTTGCTGTCCCCCGCTCAGCGTTTTGGCTCTCTGCTTTTTTTTATCATATAAAACAGGGAAGAGGTCCCAAATCCTCTTTTCCGTCTCATCGGCTTTTCCCTTCCCTTTCACCGAATAGGCGCCCATGGTAAGATTTTCTTTCACCGTTAAATTTGGGAATAGTCTTCTCCCTTCCGGAACCTGGATGATCCCCAGTCGGGCAATGACATGGGGCTTAAGTTTATCGATGCGATGATCAACAAACCACATCTCTCCACTCTTGATGGGCACCAAACCGGAGATGGCTGATAAGATGCTTGTTTTGCCAGCTCCATTCGCTCCGATGAGTGTTACAACCTCCCCCTGTGCCACTGCAAAGGTGGCCTGCTGAACCGCGGTTACCCCCGAGTACTGAACGGTGATCTCCTCCGCCCTAAAAATCAAAGTTCCTGTCCCCCAGATAGGCTTTGATAACCTCCTCGTTATTTCTTACCTCTCCCGGCAGGCCCTCAGCAATCTTTCTTCCAAAGTTCAACACGACGATTCTGTCGCAAACCGCCATGACAACCTTCATCCTGTGTTCCACGAGGAGCAGCGTGACGCCGCGACTCTTCATTTGTTCGATCACCCTCACCATATTTGCGATCTCGCTCAAATTCATTCCGCCGAACGGTTCATCCAAAAGCATGACGTCGGGCTTTACAGCCCTCGCGATGGCCAACCCCACCATTCTTTGGATTCCGTGAGGAAGATCACTGCACAGGCGGTCCTTCCAAGAGATCAGACCCATTTCATCCAATAAACGCAGCGTGGACTCACTTGCTTCCTTTTCTTGAGAGCGGCTTCGTGAAAGCCCAAGAAAAGAGAGCCATTCATCGTGCTTATCATTGACCTCATGGGCGATCAACACATTCTCCCATACCGTTCTTTTCCTAAACAACACATTTTGCTGGAAGGTCCTTCCGATACCTTTCCTCGTAATAAGGTATGCCGGAAAACCACTCACGTCCTCCCCTCGAAAGATCACCTTTCCTCTGCTGGGCCTGAGCAATCCGTTAATGAGATTCAAAAGAGTTGTCTTTCCAGACCCATTGGGACCGATCAAACCTAAGATCTCACCCTCGTTCACGTCCAGATCGACATCACTGACTGCCATCAAGCCACCGAAGTGCTTGCTCAGGCTCTTGGTCCCGAGAATGACCACGTCCGTTACCTCTCTTCGCTTCTCGCAAACATGAACCGCTTCTTACTCAAATAACCGACGACACCTTCCGGAATGAACCTGAGCACAATGATGAGGATCAGCCCATAAAAGATCAGTTCGTAATGACCCGCCTTCCGTAGAAATTCCGCTAAAACAACTAACGTGGCGGCACCTACCATTGGCCCCGCGAGCATTTCCGCTCCACCAAAAATGACATACATCAGCAATTGAACGGCAACAAAAAAACTAAAGTCGTACGGTGAAATATAGGTCATCGTGTGAGCAAATAGAACGCCCCCCAGCCCGGCGACGGAGGAAGAAAGAATAAAGCTTGCAAGCTTATGCCGGTAAACGTTTATCCCGATAACGGCCGCGAGCTTTTCATCTTGTCCGATCACGTCCCATATTCTACCGATACGAGACTTATCGACTCGCCACATGATCGCCACAACGATCAACAATGCCACCAAGGCGATCATATACATTCCCATTCTTGAATCGAACCTCATCGTTAAGAAGCCCACATCGATTGGAGGCGGGGGTGGAATACCATAGATCCCATTGGGTCCCCCCAGGAGACGGGCGTTCCAATTCATGGCTATCAATCTGATCGTCTCGCCCATTGCCAAAGTAACGATAAAGAAGTGGACCCCCTTCGTTCTTACCGCTAAAGAACCCAAAAAAAGGGCGAAAACCCCTGTCGCGAGGGAAGCCAAGCCCCATGCGACCCAAAAGGAAAGTTGTAATTTCATCGTTAATAAGGCCGATATATAAGCGCCGATGCCCATAAACGCGGCATGGGCAAAGCTCACCTCCCCTACTTTCATCATCGCCCGGAGTCCCAGGCTTAGAATGGAGTAAATGAAAATAAAAATGGCCACGGTCATGAAGTACTGACTTTTGACACCAAAAGGGAGCCCGAACAAAATAGCCGTAATGACGGAAGCGGCCGCTATCTGAGTCTTATTCATGACCGACAAGTCCTTGGGGTCTGATCAGTAAGAGAATCACGATGAGAACAAATGCCAATACAAAAGTGACATAACCACTCAGTGTAATTCCTATACTTTCCATAAAACCTAAAGCGAAACTTCCAACGATCGCCCCCAGGACACTCCCCAGTCCACCCAAGATGATTACGATAAAGGCTTTTAAAATGAGAGATTCCCCCCAATAGGGACTGACCGTATACAGAGCTCCGAGTAAGGCGCCTGCAGCGCCCGCTAGAGCTCCACCGAGAATCATGCTGAGGTCAGAGACTCTCCTCGTATTTACTCCGCAGAGTTGACTGGCGACGGGTTCTTCAGCCGTGGCACGAGTTATCAACCCAGCTTTGGTGAAGTTTAAAAAAATCAGTAGCCCTCCCATGATCGCAAGAGAAAGGAGAACAACGATTAACCTATCTTTTGCCACCGGAACTCCAAAAACATTTGCCACTTCCCGGGGCAAGGCGTTGACAAACACCTTGTCCTCGCCGCCCAACCCCAGAAGGGCCCCTTGTTGAATGATCATCGCTATCCCTACGGCAGCAATGCACGCAGAGAGAGGAAAGTTCTTGAAGTAGTTAAAAATAAGCCCATTCAGCAACCAGCTAAAAAGAGCTGTAACCGCCATGGCTATTATTAATGATAGATAGAAGTTCACACTTAAGAGAGTAAAGGAATAATAGGCTGCCATACCGCCCAACATAATGATCGCACCATGGGCAAAATTAATGACGCCCATTATACTAAACACGATCGTTAGCCCAGAAGCGACTAAGAAATAAGTTAGGGACAAGACAAGCCCGTTGATGATTATCATTGCTGTCATTGCACCTTGCTCCTGACGATCAATACTCTTATGACGATTATCGTATGAATTGAAATAAATCCTAACGGTTCGTGATCAAGGGACAAAATCTGCCAAATAGGCCTTCGTATTCCGCCATCGCTCCCTGTTCGCCATTGCCTTTCAAGTTCTTATCCTGGGCATTCCAGACCCAAACCCTAGGGGTGCAAGAGTGCCCCCTTTTCAGCAGATCCGACATGGGCTGCGTACATCCCCATAAACCCTTTCTCAATTCTTGGTTTGGGAGCCTTCCACGAAGATAACCTGTTTCTTAGCTCTTCCTCTGAGATGTTAATCTCCAGTTTTCTTTCCGGAATATTAATTAAAATAGGATCTCCATCCTTGACGACGGCAATCGGTCCTCCCACCATTGCTTCCGGGGACACATGGCCAATGCAAGGACCTTGGGTCGCGCCCGAGTAGCGTCCATCGGTGATCAATGCGACCGACTTTCCATACCCCATGGCTGAAAGGGTTGCCGGAGGAATGAGGAATTCCGGCATACCCGGTGCCCCTCTAGGGCCTTGATATCTCAAAATGATCACGTCTCCATGTTGAATTCCTTTATTCAGGATAACCTCGGTCATCTCCTCTTCGGACTCAAAGACCCGCGCCGGCCCCTCATGAACCATCATCTCGGGAGCCACAGCCCCTGTTTTTACGACAGCCGTTCCTGGAGCGAGGTTACCCTTTAAGATGGCAATGCCACCTTCTCGGGAAATGGGATTCCCTATGGAACGAATAACGTCGGGATTGGCATTGCGAGCCGTAGCGATGTTTTCGGCAAGGGTTTTCCCGGTTACCGTAAGGGTGTCCATTTCTAACATTGGGGAAAGCTCTTTGAGAAATGCGGGTATCCCTCCTGCCCGGTCCAGGTCAAACATGAGATATTTCCCGCTGGGTTTAATATTGGCAAGGATAGGTATTTTTCTTGAAATTTCATCAAACTCATCAATTTGAAGAGGGAGGTTCATCTCGTGTGCAAAGGCGAGAAGATGGATGACACAGTTCATGGATCCGCTCAGTGCCATCAGTGCCTTGACGGCATTTCTGAGACTTGCCCGTGTCACAATTTTAGATGGTGCTATCCCTTTTTTAAGAAGTTCCATGATCTGCCGGCCGCTCTCAAAGGCGATTTGCTTCTTTCTACCATCAACCCCGTGGCATGAAGCACATCCAGGAAGAGAAAGGCCCATCACTTCGATCAAACAGCACATCGTATTGGCGCTGGCCATCATCATGCAGGAGCCCGGCCCGGGACATGCACTTTGTTCGATTTCCATAAAACGGGAAGTATCTATTCGCCCCTCTTGAAAATCGACTAACGCCTTCCTGACATTTGTCCCTGTTAAATCCTCTTTCGTCTCCCGATCGAATCCCGGCAGCATGGGACCCCCCGTCAGGATAATGGTCGGTATATCGATCCGCGCTGCTGCCATGGCAAGGGCAGGCGCAATCTTATCGCACGAACCAATCAATACCATGGCGTCAAATCTGTTTGCATCCACGGCAAGCTCTATGGAGTCCGCGATCAAATCCCGGGTGGGAAGGACTCTTTTGCTTCCTTCATGAGCAGTGGCAAGGGCATCACAAAGGGCGATGGTATTCATCTCAAAGGGGACCCCCCCCTCCGAACGAATCCCCGCTTTCACCAGCGCGGATAGATCCCGGAGATGGATGTGACCCGGATGATATTCACTCCATGTGTTGATAATGCCGATGAAAGGTTTCTCCATCTCCTTGCCGTCCATCCCCAAGGAGCCTAAGGACCAGAGATAGGCACGTGTGGATGCCCTTTTATCTCCTCTGATGACGGTCCCACTTCTATGCTTTAAATCCATCGCACGACCCATCCCTTAGCTCTTCCCTCTCTTTGAATTTGCATTCGTTTAAACCCATTCACATTCGTTTTGACCTAGCCCTTCGGAGGTTGTACTAATTTTCGAATTGAGTTTACGATTTCACTCACTTTCATTCCGGGGGTAAAGATCTCCACCACACCCTCTTTCTTCAATTGCTCAGAATCTTTCTTGGGGATAATACCTCCTAAAATAACTTTGATATCCTCTCCTCTCCTCTCTTTTAACAGCCCTAATACCTTGGGGACCCATTGCATATGGGCGCCCGACAAGATACTCAGTCCGATCACATCCACATCTTCTTCGACGGCCGCCTTGACGATCTGTTCCGGCGTATTTCTTATCCCGGTATAGATCACCTCCATCCCTGCGTCCCGAAGCGCATGGGCAATAATCTTTGCCCCACGGTCGTGACTGTCTAACCCAGGTTTAGCGATGAGGATTCGAATCGTCCTTGTTTCCATAACATTTTCCTTTAGCCGAGCAAAACGATGGCGTCACTCCTTTAGATCAAATTGACCGGTTGATACTCCCCGAACACTTCTCTCAACACACCAAAAATCTCTCCAACCGTTGCATGGTTTTTGATTGCTTCAATAATGGGAACCATCAGGTTATTTTCGTTACGCTCCTCTCTTTTGGCAACCTCTCTTATTTTATCCAGGGACATCCTTATTTTTTTATCACCCCTCTTGCTCTTGAATGCTTGCAGTTTTGCGATTTGTTCTCTCTGCATTGAGGAATCAATGTCATAATATACATGCTCCTCATATTCCTCTTCTGGATCTACGTATAAATTCATCCCCACTGTAATTTTTCTCTTCTCTTCAATGTCGATTTCATAGTCGTAAGCGCTCTTTGCTATTTCTCTCTGAACATATCCCTCCTTGATCGCGTTCACCATTCCGCCCATTTCATCAATTTTGTCGAGATATTGCTGAATTCTCTTCTCGACTTCATCCGTTAGCCATTCCACATAGTAGGAACCCGCCAAGGGATCCACTGTATTGGTGACGCCCGTCTCTTCCGCGATGATTTGAAGAGCTCTTACTGAGATCAGGTTTGCCTTCGTGCTCGGAATCCCAAAGGCTTCATCCATCGTCCTTGTCCCGACGGTTTGGCCTCCCGCCAGCACACCGGCAAACCCTGAGAGGGTCAACCGAGCGATGTTGGTCTCCGGCAAAGCCCTTTTCAGATTCATGCCAATTGCACCCTGAGAAGCATGAAATCGTAATGCACAGGTCTCTTTCTTCTTCGCTCCAAATCTTTCTTTCATCCGTCGGGCCCAAATCCTTCTCATTGCTCGAATCTTGGCTATCTCTTCGAAAAAATCACGGTGATTAACAATGATCGTAAAAAAGAGAGGACCCAAGTCATCGATGTCGATCCCCCTTCTCAAGGCGTTCTCGACATAGGTGGAGGCATTGGCCAGAGTAAATGCAGCCTCCTGGACCGCGTTCGCTCCCGCCTCACGTATCTGATAAGAAATAGGGTTAAAGGAATGAAAATTTGGTAGATTTTCTTTGCAATAAACAATAATATCGGAATGTAATCTCAGGGATGGCTCAATAGGAAAGATATAGGTCCCCCTTGCA